>ENA-OPDG01001092-OPDG01001092.1-human-gut-metagenome-genome-assembly--contig:-NODE-1092-length-20851-cov-4.084920_pt1 | contig 20851 bp, 19 predicted proteins | sample MGYA00241259_ERZ501498 | MGnify/ENA primary metagenome ERZ501498 (study PRJEB25962, sample SAMEA2042582) | human gut metagenome | biome: human gut; feature: human-associated habitat; material: faeces... | reverse complement strand
CGTAGAGATACATCTTTTTTTTATATCTCAGCGGCTGAATAAAGCCCTTGAACGGCGCGGTCTGAGTGGAGTCGGTGTTCTCGATAACGAGCGTTCTGCCCCACTTTTCAAATTCCGCTGAGAGATTCATATCTCCACCCCGCAGCAGAAAAAGCCGTCGTCGCTCAAAAGAGGCGTGAGCTCGGCGAGCGCGCTGTCGCGCACGGATGCAGCGAATTTGAGTGAGATGTCCGCGCTCTTTTCGACGGAGATATCGCCCGCCTTGAAGCTATGTATGCCGTCGGCGCTGCCCGCGCGGCGCACGCACAGGGCGTAATAGGCGAGTCCCGCGGCGGCCTGAGCGATTCGGACATCGTCCCTGTCCGCATCGGCCTTCAATCGCGAATTCACGCGTTCAAGGGAGCTCAGAGCTATCCCGAGGCAGACTTTTTCTTCGTCCTCGCCGATGTCCGTAAGCTGTTTTAACAGGGAGAGTACGCTCCACTGAGTTATCATGCTCTCACCCCCGCCATCAGACGGTAAGGGTGCGCGCGGCGGAGTCGAATATCCTTGCAAAGCCCGCCGTCGAGCTTATAACCGCACGCTCAAGCTGGCGGTCGATGAGCTTGTCATACTCGGTGGAGACAGGGCCTGTAGTGACCATCTCGAGGGCGCAGCTGCGGTCGATACCGATTATCTTGCCTGCGGGCACACACGAGCCCTTTATGAGATCTGCGCCGAGGGGAGTTATGACTTCGCCCGTCGCGTGGAAATTGAGACCTGCCACAGCGTCCCTGAACTCACTGATGCCGAGCATCTGTGCGACCTGCGCGGGAGCGGCAATAATCGTGTTGAGTTCATATGGATCGAAGAGATTCCAGAAGTTGACAAGGTCGGTGTAGGTGAGCTTGCCTGAGGATGCGACGGCAGTGTTGGAGGCGGCGTTATCATTGCCGTCGCCGTTTATGAGCACATCGACCGCGTCGCTGAGCTGAGTACGCGCGATATATGCGCCGATCTGGCGCAGGGTGACTGTGAACAGATCAAGGCGCTGGAAGCGGACGGCTTCATAGGAAGCGACAAGCGAACGGCCGCGCTTTTTCAGATGAACAAGGTTCGCCTTGCTCTTGACGCTGGTTTCGGGGATGAACGCGCCCTCGGCGACGACTTTGAGTTCCTTTTCATCGTCGCTCGGCTCGCAGGCTATCGAGCGGTAGTCGAGCGAATCTATAACCGTGGTCGATGCGACGATGCGCGGGAGGACATTCGCCTCCTGCATACCCTGTCTGACGGCGCGGGAAACATACTCGGGAAAGAGCACGGCGGAATCGGAGGTCTTGAAGAACTTGTCGACAACGTCGCTGCCCGCTCCGCTGACCTTTATATCAAAGCGCTTGAGCTGGCGCTGATATGCGTCAAGACCCTCAAGAGCGGTGCCGCTGTAGTTCTCCGAGGGGTCGATTTTTTCGAGTGCGCCGGCGAAGTCACCGGAAGCATAGAGACCTTTTTCAAGTCTGATGTTATCAAAAGCAGTCATATTATTCTCCTTTCAGAATCAGAGCATGAAGCTCACTGTTTTGGCGGTTGTGTTGACGCTGAGCACGAGATATGTGTTGCCCTTTGTGCTCGCCTTGACTCCATCCGCGCCGTCCGATGCGAGAGCCGCATAGCCGACCGCCGGGGCGTCCGTACCCGTATAGGGCATGGTGACAACACCCGAGAGCTGAACGCCCGCATATCCGCCGTTTACATTCACGCTGACGCCGCAGAATTTTGCGTCCGCGCCTGCCGCCGAAACGGTATCGTTTGCGCTGACCGCGACGGGCGCGCCCGCCTTGAGTCCGCTTGCCGCCTTGAGCGTGAGAACATTCTCACAAAAACCTTTAGTTGAAACTGACATAATTATCCTCCTTTAAATTCTGAACTCGCTGTTGCCTGAGTGCGTTTCGGGCTTGGCTGACGAGAGCTGGCTGTTGAGTCTTCCGCCGCCCGAGAAAGCTTTTTTGAGCTCTCTGAGCTGTTCGAGCCCGAGCGTGCCGCATATCGCTGAGAGGCTCTCGCCGCGCATATCCGGCAGAGCCGCCGCGCCCATGCGTATCACATCGCATATTAACTCCTCGCGGTACTCCCTGCCCTCGCGGGCGAGCTGTTCGAGCTCGTCGATATAGCCGTAAAGCCCCGCCGCCTCCGCCTTTGTGAGGGTCACTCCCTCATTGACGCAGGAGAGGCGTTTGACTGTTTTCACCGTCTGCTCGTCCGCGCGGTAAGACTTAGTAACGCCTGCCGCGGGCTGAGCCGGCACGGCAACAAACGACCACTCATAGGCGTCCGTCGGGTCACAGAGCATCCTGTGGCAGAGCTTGCCGCCATACTCCCTACCCTTTATGTGGGCGCAGGACTCGGTTCGCCCGTCCTTGCCGCAGATTGAGCAGACGCTTCTGCCGACCGAACAGCCGACGCTCGTCTCTTTCTTTATCCCCGCGTCTATCTCCTCTATGAGCGCCGCATTCTTCTCGCTGCGCGGCATATAGGCTCTCGCGCAGAGCTTCGTATATTTTTCGCCCGCCGAGGTCACTTTGCTCTCGTCCGTCTCGATGCGGCAGGAAAATATCCTCGCCGTCTGATCTCTGCCGCTCATGCTGTGGTCGAATATCCCCGTCTTGCCGACAAAAAGTTCGGCGAGCTTTTCGAGCGCGGGAATATCGAAGCGCTCGAAGTCCCTGTCGATTTCATTGTCGCAAAGCACGATGCCGAAAGTATAGACCTCGTCGGCGCTCAGCGGCTTTACGGTATAATTGTTGATGAGCTCCAGCTCCTGCGGAGTCGGAGCGCCTGAAAGAACGCTGTTCTGCGTAGTTATCACTCCCCGTTTTCAATCTCTTTCCTGATTTTTTCCGCCTGCGCCGCATAGAGCTCAGCGCGTGCAAGCTCAACATTGTCCTGAAGAGTCACATCGTCCCACTCAGCCGTCACCTGCGAGGGCGTTCCCTCGAAGAGCAGATATGTGCGGCATATGCGCTCGATGACGGGTGTTAAAATGCGGCGGTATGCGTCGATCTCGCTGGTGAGCACATCAGCCTGCTGGGTCGACATGCGTTCCGTCGACGACCATGACAGGCCGAGCATGAACGGCGGAAGCCCGGTTTTCGCGACTATCTGTTCGAGCATCTGGCGCACGGGCACCTCGCTGTCAAGGATCTGATTGTCCGCGCCGATGACCTTTATCTGAACATCGCCGACGGCGACAAAATCTTTTACCGCGCCGCCCGTCTGCATCGCCTCGCTCCATTCTTTAGCCACCTGCATGGCGCGCTCTTTGGCATATGCGCGGTCGAGCGAGTCGTTCTGCGGCTTATATGTTACCGCGAAGCGGATGTTACCCATGCGCTCCCAGTTGAGCCCGATCGTCTTGTAGATTTTCATGAGTATCCCGCTGACGAACGGCAGGCCTTTGAGCATCGAACAACCGCAGACTTCGCCCGGCTGCGGGTTAATCACAGACAGCAATACAAGCTCGGGTCGCCTGACGGGCGACGGCATACCGACACACGAGGCAGAGAAGATATCAACTCCGACTCCGTCCGAGGCGCGGCGAAGCTCGATATTTTCAAGCGGAGAGTTGAAGAGCGCCGCAATATGCCCGTCCGAGTCCGTCACCATCTCGCCCACCGCCGTGCCACAGGTCAGCAGCTGCTCGAAATAGGTTGAAACAAAGCTTTCGAGTCCGCACTGGTTGCCGCCGACGGGAACATTGCGAACGAAATTGTCGAGCTTATGCTGCAGGCGCTCGTCGGCGCATCTGACCTCAAAGCCGCCCGTCAAGCGGACTGTCTTGAATATTGCGGCGTCGATTATCGGCACGGCTTCGCGCAGGGCGTAATAGAGCCGCGTCTGATTTCCGCCGAGCGGAGTGTAGCTGTCGAGCAGTCCGAGACCGGACGCGGGGCGCGCCGAAGTCTGCACCGCCGCAGGCTCGGGAGCGGTTTTCTTTCTTTTGAACGGATTTATTGTTATTCCTCCTTTTTATGACAGCCGACCGCCCGGCCGTCATCTGCTCATGGCGAGCGCGAAAAAGCCGTCCTCTTCGTGCGCGAGCACTGTGGAGACGAAATAGCGCACATCGTCCATGGCGTGGTCGTATTCCTTTCTCGGAGCATCGCGTGCGGCAGTGTTATCCCATCTGTAGATGGAAAATTCCCGAAGGCAGTCCGTGCATGACTGCGAGAAAAGGATGCGCCGCTCCTTGAGGGCATCCGAAACGCGGCGGATGCCGTCTATAACGTCATTTTTTGCGGGCACGGCACGGAATCTGCCGTGGCGGCGGATACATTCGAGAAAGCTCGCGGCGGAGGGGTCGGCTATGACCGCCTCTATGTTGAGGTCGCCCGCAAGCTGTTCGAGCGCGGCGTAGTGCTCCTCATCGGTGCGCTGCTCGCCCTCCCTGCGGCTGTCGAAATAGTATTCGCTCAGCCTGTACCACCGCCCGCCGTACTCGCCCCAGAGTCCGAACGACGACGGGTTGACCGTACCGTAATCGCAGGAGATGAAGTAGCGCGACGGTATGCCCGCAGGCTCCGCGACATGGACCGAGCGCGAAAAGAACGGATAGACAAGCCCCTGCGCCGCGACCCATTTGCCCAGCACGAAGCGGTCATAGAACGCGCCGCTGTAAAGGCTCTCGTATCTGCGCTTTATCGCGGGCGTGAGCGACGGATTGTCGTCCATGGTGAAGTGGAGATACAGACAATTTTTCTCTTCGCTCTTTTTTATCCACTCCTCATAGAACCAGTGCAGAGGCGTATCGGGGTTGCAGTTGAACCACAGTTTAGACCCGTCGAGCGAGCACCGCGCGAGAGCCTGCTCAACAAACGACCGCGGCATCAGGGCGACCTCGTCGAGCAGAACGCCGCCGAGTGTCATGCCCTGAATCAGCGCCGCAGAGCCCTCGTCCTTGCCCCCAAATAAATAAAATCGGTTGCGCCTGCCGGAGTATTCTATCTCCACCAGATGCTGAGACAGCTTTTCGCGGCAGTCGAAGCCGAGCCGGCGCAGGACGGGCAGAATCGGCGTGATTATGTTTCTTCTAAGCGAAGTCACCGCCTTGCCGCACAGCGCGAAGGACGTATCGTCAAACGCCGAAAATGCCCACGCAACAAATGAGACGGACATACACACCGTCTTGCCGGAGCGCACCGCGCCGTCGCAGATTATCGCGTCAAAATTCCTGTCCGGGCTCGATGGGCACCACCACGAGAGCACCCGAAGCTGCTTTTCCGAGAAACTCTCAAAAGTGTTGTTTTTGCGTTTACTCACCCGCATCATCCCCGCGCAGAGCACGCGCGCTGCGGTCAAGCGCAGAGAGAAAATCCGAATTTTCTCCCGCCGAAGCGGCATTGCTCAGTTCGCAGAGTCGGTCGAGCGCCTTGAGCCGATCAAAAAATTTGACCTCAAGTCCTCCGCCTTTCGGGCGTTTGATATCCGATACCATCGTCAGGTCCAGCTTTTCTATTTCCGACCCGTCCGGCAGCTCGTCCGACAAAATGAGCTTCACCGCGTCCGCAACGCTCCCGAAAGCGAGTCTGCGGTAGCCCTCCGTGACCTCCGCAAGCTTCGCGTCGCGCTCGTTTTCGAGCTTCGCTATTCGCCTTTTGATCTCCGGGTCGGCGAGCAGCCTCATCGCCGTTCGCTCCGGGTGGACGGAATAGCCCGCCCGCGCAGCCGACGCGCGCGGTTCGCGGGACGCGACAAAGAAGCGGCAGAAATTCTCCTCTTTGGGCGAAAGCGGTTCTTTCTTTTTCATACTCTCATCTCCTCATCTATATTCACGGGCGCTTCGGCGGCGGTCTCCGAAGCGCCCGTCACCCATAGCGAAAACGCCCCGATTTTTTGCATATCGGCGTGCAAAAAACGGCGGAGCGTCAACAAAGTTCATATTTTATTAATATTTAGAGAAACAAAAAGTCTGTTTTCGCCTGTTTTCAGGCATTTTTCGGTTGATTTTCCCCGTTTTCGGTGATTGCCGCCGATTACGCAAGATTTTTGCTCTTTTGCTTGACTTTTGAGGTCGTGGGGTATAAACTAATGTAGGAGTGCGAAAAGTGCTCCCGTCGGGCTTTCCCGACGCAAAAATTTTTGAAAAGTGGTGAAATTTTTTGGGCAGCGACAAACCTAAGCCGCGAAGTTGGCAAACTAAAAATAAAGCTGTGGGGTCACGCCCGAAAAAGTTCGACCGATAAAAAAATCGGCTCTTTTTGCGTGCGCCTCACGGAGAAAGAGGTGCAATATGAGCCGTGATATCCTGGAAAATATCAGCGCACTGTTGGCGGAGGGCAAACTTGCCGATCTGCGTGAACAGCTGTGCGACATGAACGTCGTTGATATAGCGCAGGCGATGGAATCGCTCCCGGAAGACGAGCTTCTGCGGATATTCCGCATCCTCCCCAAAGACATATCAGCGGACGTTTTTTCTTATCTTGAGCCTGATTCTCAGGCGCAGCTGCTGAATCTTATAACAGATACAGAGCTTGAGAACCTGCTCGACGACATGTTCCTTGACGACACCGTCGACTTCCTCGAAGAAGTCCCGGCAAACGTCGTGCGCCGCGTGCTCGCAAAGGCAGACAGCGAGACGAGGTGCCTGATAAACAGATTTTTGAAATATCCCGAAAACAGCGCAGGTTCGATAATGACCATTGAGATGGTCGAGCTGCATGACTTTTTCACAGTCGGTCAGGCAATCGAACACATCCGCTCGACCGCCGTCGACAAAGAGACGGTCTACACCTGCTTCTGCATCGACGACAAGCGCCATCTTATCGGCACGGTCGCCCTGCACACGCTGCTGATGGCAAAAGACAACGAGCTTATCCGCGACATAATGGACACCGACTCCCAGCTCATCTGCGTCAACACGCTCGACGACCAGGAGAAAGTCGCAGACATAGCGAGAAAATACGACCTGCTCTCCGTCCCCGTTGTTGACAACGAGGCGAGGCTCGTCGGCATAATCACGATAGACGACATCGTCGACGTCATCGAGGACGAGAACACCGAGGACTTCGAGAAGATGGCAATGCTTCATCCCTCGGACGACAACTACCTCAAGACGGGCGTTTTCAAGCTCGCAAAGAACAGAATCCTTTGGCTTCTGGTGCTCATGGTCTCGGCGACTTTTACAGGCAAGATAATCGAAAACTACGAGAATATGCTCGCAGCAGTCGCGGGACTCACCGCCTGCATACCGATGCTCATGGACACAGGCGGAAACGCCGGCAATCAGGTTTCGACGCTGATAATCCGCGGTCTTGCACTCGGCGAGATCCACCCGAAGGACTATCTGAAGATAGTGTTCAAAGAGATAAGAGTCGCGCTCATCTGCGGACTGACCCTCGCAGCAGTCAACATCGGCAGGATGATGCTCTTCTCCTCCGGCGGGATGCCTGTTTATCTTGTCGTTTCGGCTGCAATGGTCTGCGCTGTTATAGTGGCAAAGATAATCGGATGCACCCTGCCGATAATCGCAAAGATGATAAAACTCGACCCCGCGCTCATGGCAGGACCGATGATAACGACGATAGTCGATATGGTCACCCTGCTCATCTACTTCGCGCTCGCCAAAGCGTTCCTCGCGATATAAAAAAATTATCCTCCGTACATTTTGGTGTACGGAGGATTTTTATGTTTTGTATGGCGCGGATTGTATGTCATTTAAAATTCGAGGCAATAGCCACTCAGTCTACGCTTCGCGTATCCGGCCCATACAGGGGAGCCTATGTCAAGAATTCGTCGAAGATAACAATATAAAAAATGCCCCGCACTTTCGTGCGGGGCACTGAACTTAGCTGATTACTTGCTGAGCTCTGCGAAATACTTGATGGTTCTGACCATCTGGCTGGTGTAGGAGTTCTCGTTGTCGTACCACGAAACAACCTGAACCTCATACAGATCGTCGGCAATCTTAGCAACCATGGTCTGAGTTGCATCGAAGAGAGAGCCGAATCTCATGCCGATAACATCGGAGGAAACGATCGGATCCTCATTGTAGCCGAAGGAAGCGGAAGCAGCAGCCTTCATAGCAGCGTTGATGCCTTCCTTAGTCACATCGCTGCCCTTGACAACAGCGGTAAGGATAGTGGTGGAGCCGGTCGGCACGGGAACTCTCTGAGCGGAGCCGATAAGCTTGCCGTTGAGCTCGGGGATAACAAGACCGATAGCCTTAGCAGCGCCGGTCGAGTTGGGAACGATGTTGGCAGCGCCTGCACGGGCACGTCTCTTGTCGCCCTTTCTGTGGGGACCGTCGAGGATCATCTGATCGCCGGTGTAAGCGTGGATGGTGGACATGATACCGCTCTGGATGGGAGCGTAATCGTTAAGAGCCTTAGCCATGGGAGCAAGGCAGTTGGTGGTGCAGGAAGCTGCACTGATGATGGTGTCGTCGGCATTGAGGGTGCCCTCGTTGACGCTGAAGACGATGGTCTTGAGGTCATTGCCTGCGGGAGCAGAGATAACGACCTTCTTAGCGCCTGCATCGATGTGAGCCTGGCTCTTAGCCTTGGAGCAGTAGAAGCCGGTGCACTCAAGAACAACATCAACGTCAAGCTCGCCCCAGGGAAGATCCTTCGCGTTGGGCATAGCATAGATGGTGATCTCCTTACCGTCAACTATGATAGCGCCGGGAACCTTGACAGTCTTGCCGTCCTCTTCATACTCAGCAGCCTTGAAGTCTACGGTGTGAAGATTCTCGCCTATTCTTCCGCAATAGCCGCCCTGAGCGGTATCGTACTTGAGAAGGTTTGCAAGCATCTCGGGGCTGGTAAGATCGTTGATAGCAACAACCTCGTAGCCCTCTGCGCCGAACATCTGACGGAATGCAAGACGACCGATACGGCCAAAGCCGTTAATAGCAACTTTAACTGACATTTGAATTCCTCCGTTGTTAGTATAATTGGTTATTGGTTATATACCTCATATATTTTAGCCGTTTTTGTCCTCATATGCAAGCAATTTGATAAAATTTTACAGATACAGGAAAAGTTTCGTTAATCTGCCCAAAATATTGTATCATAAAGCCCAAAAGGACATAATACTGCCGAAAATCCGGCGCGGATATTTTGACATATTGGCATCATTATTTTGCCTTTCAAAACAAAATCTCCCCGCCTTCAAAAAGCAGGGAGATTGCATTTCTTATTTTCGGTCTCAGCCCTCTGACGAGTTACCCGCGAGCATGGAGATAGCAGCCTGAAGCTGGGTGTCTCTCTCTTTTTCGAGCGTACTGAGATTCTCTCTGAGCGAATCCGCGAGGATGATTTCGGTGTCCGGAGTCAGGCCCTTTCCGTCGAAACTCTCGCTGATATAGGGCAGCATCTTTGAGGTGGTCAGCACGACTGCGCCGCCGTCGCTGAGCTCGAAAGTCTCCTGAACATCGGCTCTGCCGGCTGTCTTTTCGCCGATAAGGAACGCCTTGCCGAAATCCTTGAGGTCGCAGGCGAACAGCTCGCCGTAGCCCGCAGTGTCTGAGTTTATAAGCACCGCCATGGGCATCGTTATATCCTTGGCGTCGGAGCTGTAGGTCTTGACGTTGTTGCCGTTTTTGTCAACGAGCGTTGCGAGCGCCTTGTTGCCATCGGTCGCCGTCGGGACAAGATAATCTATAACGCGGCAGGTGTATTCAATAGTTCCATCATAGGTCGAACGCACATCGAAAACGAGGCTCTTCGCGCCCTCTTTCTTGAGCTGGTCGACTGCCTTTTCAAGCTGGTTCAATGTATTCTTGTAGAACGCGGATATCTTTATATAACCGACCGTGCCGATAAGCTCGTAGCTGACGGTCTGGTTTGTGTAACCGAGGACGACATTGACGGATTTGTCGACATCATCGCGCCTGTAGGTGAGGCTGACGGAGGTCAGCTTTATACCGCTGAGTCTGCCCGCCATTTCACTGCTGTTTTCGGCAGTTACCGTGTCGCCGCCTATGGCAACTATCTTATCGCCCTTCTGAAGCCCCTCGGTCTGCGCCGGGGAGTTGGGATAGACTTCCGTTATGAGCAGATAACCGCTCTCGGGGTCAGTCTCGACCTCAACGCCGATGCCCGCGCTGCGTCCCTCAAGCTTCGAGGAATAGAGCTTGTAGGCGTCCGCGTTCATATAGCGGCTGTACTTGTCGCCGAGTCCGTTGATATAGCCGTTTTCGAGGTTCGAGTCGAGCAGAGCCTCGTCTATATCGCCGTAGTACTTCGAGCGAACGATCTTGTCGACCTCCTCGACCGCATCATACATCTGCGCGCGCTTGGGAAGGTCGGTTATCAGCTTGTTGTACATACGCTGTGAGACCGACATCGTTATTGCGAAGGTCGCGGTCGCACTCAGAATAATGAGCGCAATCGCAAGTCCGAGCGAAATTTTCTTGTTCATTTGCTTTCACGTTCCTTCCTGCCTGAGATCAATTCGGAGGCGTGACAAAATCGAGAGGATTGAGCCTTGTGACGACACCGTTCTTGACATGCATGACCTGGAAATGGACATGCGGTCCGGTGACATATCCGGTGTTGCCCATATAGGCGATGACCTCGCCTTTTTCAACATACTGTCCCGCTGAAGCGACTATCTTCGAGCAGTGGCCGTAATATGTTCTGTATCCGTCGCCGTGGTCGATGGTGATATAGTTGCCGCCGACATCGGAATAGCCTCTGACGAGCACCTTGCCGCTCTGCGCCGCAACTATCTTCTTGCCGTAAGAGACATTGACACCGTTTTCGCGCACGACTATATCGATAGCCGGGTGCATGGTGTAGGTTCCGTCACCCTCGGGGTCGTAGTAGCCGTAGCCCGCGGAGATGTAAGAGTTCTTATATGGAACCGGCCACATCATCTCGCCGTCGTTATAAAATCCATCGTCAACGTCGCCGCTCTGGGAGCCGCCGCTGATGATTTTGTCTATCTGGCGCTCAAATGCCTCACGCTTTCTGTACTGCCGCTGAAGCTCCTGCCGATATTCGGCGCTGCTCTTGTCGAGCGAGGTCATGAGAGCCGATATCTGACGGTAGTTCGCGTTATATGCGTTCTGCTTTGAAGCGAGTTCTTTATTTTTAGTGTCGAGTTCGGATTTCTTCTCGACCAGAGACGAGCGCTTCTCTTCGAGAGCTTTTTTGTCCTCGTCGAGCTCCGCCTTGGCGGCGTTGAGCTCCTCGGTCTGCTTTTCGAGCTGGGAGATGAGCTTGTTGTCGTTCTCCGTGACGCTCGCGAGCAGCTGGATGCGAAGCAAGAGCGATGAGATGCTGTCCGACTCGAGCAGTATCTCTATCCACGAGGACGAGCCCGCCATATATGTGGCGCGCAGGCGTTCTGATATCTTCTCCTGCGTGGCGTCTATCTGCTCGTCGAGCTTGTCTATCTTCGACTGAGCCTCGTCAATTTTTTTATCGAGTGCCGCTATCTCTCTGTCATAGTCTGCAATGTCCGCATTTAAAACGGAGAGCTGAGAGTTTATGACATCGAGCTGGCTGCTTATCGCCTCAGCCTGAGAAGAGAGCAGCTTCATCTTCTCCGCATTCGAGGTCTGCTGATTTTTTATGCTTTCAAGCTTTTTCTTGTTTGCCTCAATCTCTTTTTCGAGCTCGTTATACTCCTGCTTGAGATCCTCGAGGCTCTTCGCCTGAACCCTTGTCGGGAAAATTCCGGTCATCAGCACGAGCGCCGCGCAAAGAACAAACGCCGCCGCTCTTCTGAACCATGTGTTACGCTTATTCTTCATCGACTATCGCGAACTCCTTTTCTTTGAGATATTTTGTTATCGACACCGCACTGCCGAGCGCGCCGGAGAGAACTCCGAGCACGATAAACGCGGCGAGCAGTATCAGAGCATATTTGCCGAACGGAGCGATTCCCGACATTCCGATGCCGGAGAGAGTCTTGACGAGCGACCTGCCTGCAATTTCATATATGCCCCAGACGGCAAGCAGGGCGAGCACTCCGGAGATAAGTCCGAGCATCATGCCCTCGATCATGAACGGCCATCGGATAAACCACCTTGTCGCGCCGACGCTCTTCATGATATTTATTTCGAGCCTGCGGCTGTCCATCGTTATTCTTATTGTGTTGGAGACGATGAAAAGCGAGACTATGAGCAGCAGCGCTATCATGCCTGCGCTCACATAGCTGACAGTGTTTCTCAGCCCCGCGAGCTGCTTTGCAAGCTGCCTGTTCTCGCGGATATGCAGAACATGCGGGAGAAATGCGCTTGACCGTGTCGTCAAACTTATCCGTATCTTTGAGCGAAACTTCATATGCATCAGGAAGCGGGTTTTCGTCGAGCCCGTCGAAGAGCACGGAGCTATCCCCCATCTCGTCCTTGAGCTGGGCAAAACCGCTGTCCTTGCCGACGAAAGTGCATTCGCGGACATTTGAAAGCCCTCTGAGGCTCGCGCCGAGCTCGTCCTCCTCCGCTTTCGTCGCGCTGTCATCGACAAAGACCATTATCACATTCTGATCCTCGACATTGCCGATGAACATATTTATATTGACCATTATCATGAACGCAACGCCAATCATCACCATGCAGCTGAACAGCACGGAGACCGACGCCATGCTCATCAGTCGATTTACATAGAGATTTCTCATTCCCTCGCGGGTGAGGTAGCCGAGGCTTCCGTTATTTTTCATCGCTCTCGTCCCCCTCTCCGTCGTCTTCGAGGTAAATCGAATAATCCGCCAAGACGGAAGAATATGTTGTGTCATACTCGCTTCCGTATCCCGTCGTCTCTTTTTCGCGTTCTTTTCTTATGCTCTCGAGAGCCTGCCTGTAGACATCGTCCGCAGCGGTCTCGTTTGCTATCTCCTCCGCCTTTTCCGGGATCTTTTCGGGTTCCTTTGCGGCAACTTTTTCTTCCGGAACTTCTTCCTCGTCGTCGAGATACTTCGTTGCGAAGCCGTCCGCCGGTCGGTTGAGACTGCTTGATTTTGCAAGCGTGCGCTCGCGGTGAGCGGAATTTTTCATTCTGCCGTCCGCCGCAACGGTTCCGTTTTCGAGCAGGATAACGCGCTTGTCATACATACGGACGAGATTATGCTCATGGGTAACCATGATGACAGTCGTGCCCTCCTGGTTGAGGCGCATGAGCAGATCGACTATCTCGAGGCTCATATGCGGGTCAACATTGCCCGTCGGCTCGTCCGCTATGATAAGATCGGCGTTATTCGCAAGGGCGCGGGCAAGAGCCACGCGCTGCTGTTCGCCGCCGGAGAGCTCGGTGGGATAGCAATTCATCTTGTCCGTCAGCCCGACTATGTCGAGCACGAACGGAACGCGCTTTTGAATCTTGTTCTCCTTAGAGCCGGTGACGCGCATGGCGAACGCCACGTTGTCGAACACGGTCATCTTGGGGATCAGGCGAAAATCCTGGAATACTATGCCCAACCCGCGGCGAAAATAGGGTATTTCGCTGCGGGTAAGGATGCTCAGATCTTGATTTTTGATTATAACTTTTCCATGCGAGGGCACTTCCTCACGCATCATGAGCTTGAGGAAGGTGCTTTTTCCGGCGCCGGACGCGCCGACGACAAAGACGAATTCGCCCTTGTTTATCTTGATATTGACATGGTTTAGAGCATGTGTTCCGTTCTCGTAGGTCTTGGAAACATCTCTGAATTCAATCACAGTTTTCACTCCTATATAAAGCGGTATCCCCCTCGCTTGACTTTATACCGATCTTAAATTACGCCGCAGATCAGTATTTGACAGGCTTCGCATCGAGATACTTCTTGACCATAAGAGCCACCTTGAAGACGATAGCATCGTCGAACTCGCGCAGGTCAAGGCCGGTGAGCTTCTTGATCTTCTCGAGTCTGTAAACAAGAGTGTTGCGGTGGACAAAGAGCTTGCGGGAGGTCTCGGAAACATTGAGGTTGTTCTCGAAGAAACGCTGAATGGTGAACAGAGTCTCCTGATCGAGGCTGTCTATCGAGCCGCGCTTGAACACCTCGCGCATGAACATATCGCACAGGGTCGTGGGAAGCTGATAGATAAGTCTTGCGATGCCGAGATTGTCGTAGCTGACTATGGTCTTTTCCGTGTCGAACACCTTGCCGACCTCGAGGGCTATCTGAGCTTCCTTGAACGAACGGGCAAGCTCCTTGACGCCGGTGACGGTCGTGCCGATGCCGACATATGCGTGGATATAAAGGTCAGTTGTCAGAGAATCGGAAATGGAGCGCGCGAGCTTCTCGAGATCCTTGGTCTCGATGTTGCTGCGGACTTCCTTGACGAGAGCTATCTCGTTTTCGTTTATGTTGATGACGAAATCCTTGGTCTTGTCCGGGAACAGATTCTGGATAACGTCGAACGCCGCGGAATCGTTGTGCTCGGTGATCCTTATCAGAAGGACGGTGCGGACTGCGTCGCTGTTGAAGCGAAGTTCGCGCGCCTTGATAGCGATGTCGCCGGGAAGTATGTTGTCAAGAATGACGTTCTTGACGAAGTTGCCCCTGTCGAATTTCTCGTCGTAGCACTGCTTGATGTTGCTCAGCGCCACGCAGCAGATATCCGCATATTTGCCTGCAAGCTCATCTTCGCCGTCAATGAAAACAGCATACTCGGCCTGCATGTGAGAGCCGAACGAGCGGTAAGTGCAGCCGTTAACGATACGGTCGCCGTCCTCTGCAAAAATCTGCGAAGCGTTCGAGATGACCTCGCCTATTTTGCCGAGCTCACTGCAGGAGATTATGGTGCCGGTCTCATCAATAACGCCGATTGTTCTGTCAACAGCGTCGCGCATCTGATGGATGACACCCTGGAAAAGCCTGTTTGACATAATATCTACCCCTATTCTGAATGATTTCAACTTCTGCCGTTTTAGACATTTTGACAACTGCGCTATAGACATTTTACACAATTATACGCTTAATTGCAATACATACGGGGCTAAAAAATGTGTAAAATAAAGGATTTTTTTCATAATCGGGTAAAAAAGCACCTGTTTTTATCTATTTCCCACAATTTTTTTAATTCGCTTTTAGTGGATTTGATCTTTGGTCATTTTGTCCATAGAATTCCACATAGGGGGTTTGAGGCGCTTTTATCCGCGCGATTTTTATGGTATAATGAGCCGAGAAAGCGAAAAAGGGGCGCAAAAATGGAAGGCAGCATACTCAGAGCATATATATCGGAGAACATCGAAAAGGCTCAAAGAGAAAATATCCCGGCGGCGGTGTCGAAATTTCTCGATTCCGCTTCGCTCTCAGCGGCGGCCGCTCTCGCCCGCTCGACTGCGGGCAGATTCATCTTCTGGGGCGGCTTCGAGGGAGCGGAGCGCGTTGTCATGCTCAGCGTCCCTGATTATATAGACAGCGACGACCCGAACGAGATTTTCACAGTCTATGCGGACGGCTGCCCGCTGAGCGCAGTGAGAGTAGAGAAGGACAGGTTTTCCGACATCGGTCACAGGGACTATCTCGGCGCGGTTATGGGTCTCGGTCTTACGCGCGAGAGCGTCGGAGACATCTGCGTTCAGCCCGACGGCTGCGACATCATAGCCCTGCCGAACGCCGCGAAATATATCGAAGATAATCTGACGGGCGCGGGACGCGCTACGCTCAAGGCTAAACAAATCCCGCTCGAGGAAGTCCGTGCGCCGCAGGTAAATACAAAGGAAACGAGCATCACCGTAGCATCGCCGCGACTCGACGCAGTAGCGGGCGAGATATTCTCGCTCTCGCGTTCGGCGGCGGCGCAGGCAATAGCCTCGGGCGCGGTGACGGTAAACGACGAGCAGGTATTGAAAGCCGACCGCCGCCTCTCCCCCAAAGACAAAATCGTCCTGCGCGGCAAGGGCAGAGCGATTCTCGGCGAAGAGTTCACGCAGACAAAGAAGGGCAGAGTCAGGATAGGGGTCAAAAAATCGGTGTAATAATGCGGCAAGACACTTTTGATAATCGACTTCTACCTTCGCGTCTCACTATAATAAAAGCTTTCATACTTCTCGCGATGAAAAAAGTCCTACCCAAGTTTTATTTTGGGTAGGACTTCTTGACTTATATAGCTTCTCCGGCACTGCGGGCTGATTTTGTTACAGCATATCCTCTATCCGGTACGGTCTGCCAGGAGTGACAACATATTTTCTTGTTGTAACCCCGTCTTTGAGCATGAAAAACTTTGAAGATACGGAGCAGTTTTCGACTATGCCCTCCGTTATGCCGTCCGAATTGTCGTCACTCGAGAATGTTACACTATAGCTCCCGTCGCCCGGCTTCGTTCCGCTTCCGACACCCTTTGATTCGATGCATCCGTCGGAATCGGCTCTGATATAGACAAACCCGTTGCTGTAATTTCTTCCGTCGATTCCGCTGTAGTCATAGAACACATTCGGATTGACAAACACCGTGTAGCCCTCGTCGGTGACGGCAAGATCGAGTTCATTCAGCGAATATTTCAATCTCTTGCTCATTCCCCCGCTTTGCGTTTCGCAGTATTCGTCAAACGGCATATAGCCATGAACGCGGAGCTTCAGCTTTGCTTCGTCGTAGCTCATTCCGAGTTCTATCGAGTCGAACGCCGCTTCGCTCTGCTTGCATATTCCGTCGGAAGTCTCGAACTTATATCCGTTCATTACATATATATAGGAGTTGAAAAAGTTTTCCGCACCGCGGCATGTCAGCGCCACTGCTATTGCCGCGACGCACACGGCGCCGATTTTTATTGCCCTGCTCTTCTTACTTTTTTCTTTCGGCAGTCCGTCTTTTCTCAGGCGGATATAGAGTACAATCGCCGCAACTGCGAAGCCGACTCCGAAAGCCGCTGAGCCGAGCACCGCGAAAATATCGTAGTCATAAAATTCAGTTGCCGGATATAATGATATCGGCATTATTTTTTCCAATATATAACAGCCGTCATAGAAGAGCGCGTCAACAAAGCCCGAATAAATAGAGGGCAGCCGCGGGTCTGGAGTAATAAACGGCAAACCGAACACTGCGCCGGACAGTCCCATTGCAAGCACCGTTTTTTTGAAGCCCTTTCGGTATGCCGCCGACATAACGAGCGACACACCGAGCATCGCCGCGAACCCGACAAGCGCGCTGCACGCATCCGAAAATGATGTGCCGAAGAGAAACGATGCGAAAAGATAAAGCAGCGAGCCTATTCCGACAGTCAGCACGAATGCCAAAATCGGCATCCAGATTTTTTCGCCGTAGACTTTCTCGAAATCCTTTTTTATCATCTCGGTTACACCTCCGTCGTCGCCCATATCGACCAGCGCTTTTTGGATGCTCTCATCTTCGCTGTAGCCGATCTCGGTATAAAAATCGATGTGGTCGGATATATGATCCCGCAGCTCCTCGCGGATAAGTTTCTGCCGCCTCTTCGAGAGCTTTTCGGGAATCACAGAATCGAGGTAGCTTTCTATTCTTTTGTCCATTTTCTCTACCTCAGACCGCCGAGGGTGCTAACCCGCTCCTTATCACCTTTTCGACTGCGCTCGAATACGAATGCCAGTCCTCGGTCGATTTGTTGAGCATTTTCAGCCCTCTGTCGGTGATGTGATAATATTTTCGCCGTTTGCCGCGCTCGCCGTCCTGCCAATAGGACTTCACGAGTCCCTCCTGCTCGAAACCGTGGAGTATCGGGTAGAGCGTGCCCTCCTTGAACGAGAACACAAATTCGCTGCGCTGTTCGATCTCCTTGATGATCTGGTAGCCGTACATATCCCCCGTTCCGAGGACGGACAGCACGAGCAGCGAGCTGCTGCCCTTCGACAGTTCTTTTTGGATATTCATATAAAGTCCTCCTTTAAGCATAGAGTTTCTATACATCGGTGTTCTATGTATATAGCATAGCATTATATTTCTGTTCTGTCAAGGAAAAATTTGCAAAAAATTTTTGCCGCGCCCGAAAAGCGGTCTACCCGTTCTCGGACACGGCATTTTGAATTGACTTTGCGGTCAGTTATAGACCGTTCTCTTCTTGCTTATGATATTTCCCGCCACGGCAAGCGCAATACCCAAAACGAGCAGAGGCAGGCAGCTTTGAAGCACCAGTTCGGACGAGACAAGCCCGAACGACATATAGAACATAGGCACTTCTTTGTTGATGCAGAATATATAGTTTGCTATCAGATACAGCACGCCGCCGAGAATGCTTATCGCCGCAGATTTTGAAATGCTGATAATAAAGCCGCACATTCCGAAGAAGAACACACAGGCGGGGATTATCCGCATAAATTCAAAAACGAAATCCGGAATGAGCAGGCACGACGCTGCCATCATAATTGAAATATTCAGGAGCATCGCGCAGAATATGACCGCGCAAATAGTGCCTGCGCTCACCCTTTTGTTGACGAACAGCACTTCGTTGCCCTCGGATTCGTTATACTCCCTGAGCACAAAAATGACATCCCACGCGGAGAAGAACGGAAATATCACCTGCGACATCTGCAGCAGATAAACCTCTATCATCTCGGGCTCGGTGCCGTTGAAACGCATGGAGCAGAGCAGTATCGGATAAAGAACATCGAAGAGCACGAGCGGAGCAAACCTCACCGCACCCACATTTTTCAGCGACAGACGCACAGCCATAAAAACCGCGCTCATATGTTTTTTGTTATGCATATGTATCCGTCCTCAACGCGCGGCGACACCGACGCGGCAGTAGGCTGAGCCTGCGCCGAGAGTACGGCGGTCATCCGCTTTGAATCGCGCTCAAACTGGCGCTGAATGAAATACGGCTCCGAAAGCTCACCGAGCCTTGAATCCTCGATTTCATAGACCTTGCCCGCGGCGGCATTTTCTATTTCAGCGCATGTGCCCTGTGCCGCCACGGTACCGTTGTTTATTATCACCAGCTCGTCGCAGAGGTTTTCAACATCCTCGACAATGTGCGTGGAGATAATTATCGTGCGCTCGCCCTCGAGCTTTGAAACAATATTCTTGAAGCGCAGGCGCTCTTCCGGGTCGAGCCCAGCTGTCGGCTCGTCGAAGATAATGATATCCGGCTCGCCGAGCAGAGCCTGAGCCACGCCCAGCCTGCGTATCATGCCGCCCGAAAGGGTCTTGACTTTTTTGTCGAGCTTGTCCTGAAGACCGACAAGTTTGATATATTTTTTCGCCTCATCGCCGATTTTTTCTCGGCTGATGCCCTTGAGGTCTGCGAGCATCTCCATCATTTCAAAGGCGGTCAGTTCCTTATAAAGACCGAATTTCTGCGGTAGATAGCCTATATGGCTCTGAAAGTTTTTGTCCTTTGAAATATCACTGCCGTTAAATTCGATTTTTCCCGCGCTCAGCGGATAGAGTCCCGTTATGCAGCGCATAAGCGTTGTCTTGCCCGCGCCGTTGGGGCCGAGGAGTCCGTATGTTTTTTTATCGAGCTGCAGATCTATCGATTTCAATATTTTACTGCGGCCGAAGCTCTTGTCCACCGCATAAAGTGATAGCATAAAAAATCCCTCCTCAGTCTGCGTCGGCGTAAAACTCGCTCGCAGTGCGCTTATCATTGGGGTTGTTGAGATATTCGGACATTCTCTTGAGTGCTTCTTCTTCGCCGAATCGGTCTATGTAATCGATAAATTTTTTATATGAAGCATAGTCTTTTCCCGCAAGCTCACGCATAAAGCTCTTTGCTTGCGCATCACCGTTTACATAGTAATTATAATTCTCGTACAGCTCCATTCTCCACGGTTCAGTTGCCTGCGTCGCCAAAGAATAGTCAACATCAAGTATTTCATCTGTCACCAGCGATTCGGTAAATCGGCAATATCCGGTAAACTTACCGGAACTGCCTGTTTGAGGAATAAAAATAACCGTCCGAATATCATTTGGCAGAGTTTGAGTTCCACGATATTTGTCGACAAAATTATCGAGCATCTTTTTCTGACCCATGTAGTAATGAAGATACGGATAGACCATTCTCACCCCGTCCTTCTCATAACAGTCATACAGCCCGGAAACGAGCGTCAATCCTGTCGTTTTTCCCTCAAACTCATTCTTTCCTGTCTGTTCAAGTCCGCAATACACTGTTTGATTGCTGTTCACTTTCACCTTGAAGCGAATCGGCTCATCAAGTACAAATCGGTATACTTCCCTTTGCTTCATATTATATACCGGCAGCGAACCGCTGTGCGGATAATACGGGAAATATCCCGGCAGGAATAAGCCCTGAAGATTGGAATAATATTGCGTTGAAAAGCCGCTGTATTTAAGCACTATCTTGTCAAGGTTCTTTCTCCCCGGATTTAAAACAGTGAAATAATCTCCGTTCTGTTCAAAGCGAAGCTTGTTTCCGCCGCCGTCCCGAACTGAGCTTATTTTATATCCGTGATATAGTGTGAAATCATACTTTTCAAGATTGGGCTTGTCAACGGTTATCACCGCCCTGACGTGCAGATTATTGCCGACCTTTATTTCCAGATCGTAATCGATCACATCAAACTCTTTTTCAAAACGCGCCCACTCTTTGTTCGTGCCGTCCGCATCATAATCGTCGGAATAAAATCCGTATGCTTCGTCATAGTAATCCTCATCCGCACATTCCATAGAATATTGAGGGTCGTCTCTCCCCACGGCAACTCGCGAAGCGGGGATCTGCGACACAACGAGAAAAGCAAACGCGAACAAGGCAAAAACGGCCGGAGCCGCCCGAAAACGTCTGTTTCTCTCCCCGGTTTTCAGACTTATCACAAAAAGCGAGAGCATAAACCAAAAAAGCACCGTCAGCCACCGATAAGGCAGGACAGATTGTCCGAAAGCAAAGATCGGCGCATAGTTGAGCGACGGTGGGAACACATCAAACAGCCGCAAAAACGGAAAGATATTTATGCTGACATCACGGCTGAAAGAATAGAACATCTCGCCGAGATAATTCGAAAGCGGCGAACCGAGCAGCGTG
>ENA-OPDG01001089-OPDG01001089.1-human-gut-metagenome-genome-assembly--contig:-NODE-1089-length-20873-cov-16.789461_pt1 | contig 20873 bp, 18 predicted proteins | sample MGYA00241259_ERZ501498 | MGnify/ENA primary metagenome ERZ501498 (study PRJEB25962, sample SAMEA2042582) | human gut metagenome | biome: human gut; feature: human-associated habitat; material: faeces... | reverse complement strand
CTTTGTCAGGAATTAATCTTCAAACTGACAACTATTTTCAGTACACTTCAAACGCCCTTGCGTTTGAAGTAAAACGTACTTGCGTTTTATCACAAACGCACTTGCGTTTCAGGTAAAACGCCCTTGCGTTTTTCTCACGCCCTGCCCTATACCCCATACATTGTTCCAGAATTGTTACAAAATCCGCCGATATGCCCACTTTTTCATTGATTTCCACCCTTTTCACCGATAAAAACCCCTCTATAAGTTGAATAAACCAAAAATAAGGCTTAATTTTGCGGCTGATTACCGGCCGTAATTTTTACCGCCCCAATCTATAGCTGGGAGTGGTAACGGCGAAGCACACCCTATGCGCAGAGAAATTCCTTTAGAAAAATCATAACAAAACCCAATGAAAAGATGAAGATACACAAAGTAGTCTGTATGCTGACGTTGTCCACCCTGCTGGTGAGCGGGTGTACGTCTTACAAAAAAGTGCCGTATCTGCAAGATCCGGAAGTAGTAAACAATTACGGCAAGGAAATCCCTTTGTATGATGCCAAAATCATGCCCAAGGATATTTTAAGTATCACTGTAAACACAACCGACCCTGCAGCTGCCGCTCCTTTCAATTTAACAATGCAAACGGCCTACAATGTGTCATTAGAGAACTCCAGTGTCTCATCACAGCCCACCCTACAACAGTATTTAGTCAACAACCAAGGAGAAATAGACTTCCCAGTACTAGGACGTTTAAAAATAGAAGGGCTGACAAAAAATCAGGCAGAAGATCTTATACGAGAAAAATTGATTCCCTATTTGAAAGAGACTCCAGTAGTTACTGTACGTATGGTTAATTACAAAATCTCAGTTTTAGGTGAAGTAAACAAGCCTGGCACCTTCACCGTGACCAATGAAAAAGTAAACGTACTCGAGGCTTTAGCCATGGCGGGCGACATGACCGTATATGGCGTACGCGAAAATGTTAAATTAGTACGTGAAGATGCCAATGGTAAACGTCTCATTCAAACGCTTAACTTAAACGATGCAGACCTTGTGCTTTCCCCATATTTTTACCTCCAACAGAACGATATTCTCTATGTGACTCCCAACAAGACTAAAGCGCGTAACTCAGATATTGGCAATAGCACAACCATCTGGATTAGTGCCACTTCCATTCTGGTATCAATTGCCAGTTTGTTAGTAACAGTATTCAAATAAAAATTCAATCAAAACTACTTATTCGTTTATTATGAGTGACGAAAGATACGAAAACGGCTTCCAGCCGGAAGATGAAAAGCCCGTAGATTACAAGGCACTGTTTTTTGAATACCTGATGTATTGGCCCTGGATTTTGGGCTGTGTCATCGTAATGGGCATCGCGATGTATGCCTACCTGCGCTATCAGGCTCCCGTGTACAATGTCAATGCCACTGTGCTGATTAAACAGGGCGACCAGAGCAAAAACCCGTCTGCTTCCCCCATGCAGGCCATGCAGGATTTGGGTATGCTCAGTATGGCCAGCAATTTCGATAATGAAGTAGAAATTCTGCGTTCCCGCACCCTTGTCAAGAAAGTCGTCAATAAATTGAACCTCTATATCAACTACCAAGAGGCACAGACTTTCCGCTATCCGGCCGACTTGTACAAAACTTCTCCAGTACAGGTATGGACTACTCCCGAAGAGGCTGACCGCCTCTTTGGCCCGGTGACCTTAGAAATGACCTGTACCCCCGATGGAAAAGTCAATGTGGAAGGCAGTTATTACCCGAATCGAAATGCTGACAAAGTGACCCTTCGCAAGCACTTTGACCAACTTCCAGGAGTACTGACCACCCCTGTGGGTGTCTTCACCCTTTCTGCGAACAGCGACTCTACTTTGGCCAAAATAGACCAAACGCGTACCATCACGGCTACTGTAGTCTCTCCTACCGCGGTAGCTTCCGGTTATACGGCCAGTCTGAGCAGCGAACCCACTTCCAAAACGACTACGATTGTTGCCCTTAACCTCCAGAACAGCAATCCACGCCGCGGCATCGACTTTATCAACATGCTGGTGGCCCTGTACAACGAAGATGCCAATAATGACAAAAACGAAGTAGCTGCCAAAACGGCCCAATTTATTGACGATCGTATCGGCATCATCAACCAAGAATTGGGCACCACGGAAAGCCAGCTGGCCAGTTTCAAGCAACAGGCCGGACTGACCGACTTAAGTTCCGATGCTCAGCTGGCATTAAAGGAAAATTCTGCATATCAACAGAAACAGGCTGAAAATGCCACCCAGCTCCGACTGGTCGCCTTCCTTAAAAGCTACATCAATGACACGAAAAATGAGATGGAAGTGATTCCCGCCAATGTAGGACTGACAGACCAAGGTCTGAGTGATTTAATTATCAAGTATAATGACCTATTGATTGAACGTAAGCGTTTGCTCCGCACTTCCAATGAAAGCAACCCAGCCGTGGTTCAACTGGACGCCGGTATCCGGGCTACTCGTGCCAATGTGCAGACTACGGTAGACAATGTAGAAAAAGGTCTGCTTATCACCCAATCCGATTTGGATCGCGAAGGCAAGAAGTATGCTACCCGCATCAGCAATGCACCTACCCAGGAAAAAGAACTGATGAGCATCACCCGCCAACAGGAAATCAAGGCCAGTCTGTATTTGCTGTTGCTGCAAAAGCGGGAAGAGAATGCCATCACCTTGGCTTCTACCGCTACCAACGGACGTATCATTGAGGAAGCCATGGCCGGCAATTATCCCGTATCACCCAACAAAAAGATGTTCTACCTGATTGCATTTGTATTAGGCATCGGAATCCCCGTGGGAGTTATTTATTTGCGTAACCTGCTTCGCTTTAAAATTGAAGGCCGTGCCGATGTCGAAAAGATTACCGATGTACCGGTAGTGGGTGACGTTCCCATGGTAGAAACCAAAGGAAATCCGATTGTTGTCCATGAGAATCATAATGACTTGATGGAAGAAGTATTCCGTTCTGTACGTACCAATATCCAGTACATGTTACAGGAAGGCCAAAAGGTAATTCTCTTCACCTCTACCAGTTCCGGTGAAGGAAAGAGCTTTACTGCAGGAAATTTAGCTTGCAGTTTCGCTTTCATGGGTAAGAAAGTAATCATTGTCGGTCTGGATATCCGTAAGCCTGGTTTGAACAAAGTGTTCCAGATTTCTCATAAGGAAAAAGGTATCACCCAGTATTTGGCCGATTCAGAACACACTGATTTACTTTCATTATGTCAGCCTTCTACAATATCACCTAATCTGTATATCCTACCGGGTGGCACCGTTCCTCCGAACCCCACAGAGTTAGTGGCCCGAAAAGCGCTTGAAAAAGCCATTGAAATTCTGAAAGCAAACTTCGACTATGTGGTTCTGGATACAGCCCCCATTGGGATGGTAACCGATACTCAGTTGATTGCCCGTGTAGCCGACCTGAGTGTGTATATCTGTCGTGCCGGCTATACCCACAAGAGCCATTATGAACTCATTAACGAACTGAAGAAAGACCATAAACTCCCGAACCTCTGTACACTGATTAACTGCATCGACATGGATCAACGTAAAAACGGCTATTACTACGGTTATGGAAAATACGGGAAATATGGAAAATACGGTTATGGAAAGAAATACGGCTATGGCTACGGTTATGGCTATGGAAATAAAAACGACAAATAAAGTAAAATTATGAAAGGAATTGTGCTAGCCGGTGGAAGCGGAACCCGCCTCTACCCCATCACCAAGGGAGTCAGCAAACAGATGCTGCCCATCTTCGACAAACCGATGATTTATTATCCCATCTCGGTACTGATGCTTGCAGGTATCCGCGAGATTCTGATTATCTCTACGCCTTACGATTTGCCCGGATTCCGCCGCTTGTTGGGAGACGGAAGTGACTACGGGCTGCACTTTGAGTATGCAGAACAGCCTTCTCCCGACGGACTAGCACAAGCGTTCCTGATTGGAGAAAAGTTCATCGGTCAAGACGACGTCTGCTTGGTATTGGGCGACAACATTTTCCATGGCAACGGTCTGAGTGCCATGTTACGGGAAGCGGTTCGCACGGCAGAAGTAGACCGGAAAGCCACGGTCTTCGGCTATTGGGTCAGCGACCCAGAACGTTACGGCGTGGCGGAATTTGATGCAGAAGGAAACTGCCTGAGCATCGAAGAAAAGCCCGCTCAGCCCAAATCCAATTATGCGGTAGTCGGACTCTATTTCTATCCCAACAAGGTGGTCAGCGTGGCCAAATCTATCAAACCCTCTGCCCGTGGAGAACTGGAAATCACTTCCGTTAACCAGCGTTTTCTGGAAGATGGTGAGCTGAAAGTGCAGACATTGGGACGCGGTTTTGCCTGGTTGGATACCGGTACCCACGATTCCTTGAGTGAAGCGTCCACTTTCATTGAAGTAATTGAAAAACGTCAGGGTCTGAAAATTGCCTGTCTGGAAGGCATTGCCTACCGCCAAGGGTGGATTTCCGCCGACAAGCTGCGTACACTGGCCCAGCCCATGCTGAAAAATGAATACGGAAAGTATCTGCTCAGCGTCATTGATGAAGTAGAACGTACCGGAAAAAGTAATCTGGAATTTTAAAACGCTTATTATATCATGGAAGTGATTCAAACGAACATTAAAGGCGTGGTAATTATTGAACCACGCTTGTTTAAGGATGACAGAGGTTATTTCTTCGAATCTTATTCCGAAAGAGATTTCAACAAACAAGTGAGTGAAGTTCACTTTGTACAAGACAACGAAAGCAAATCCAGCTATGGCGTAATGCGTGGTCTGCATTTTCAGCGTCCTCCTTTCACACAGAGTAAGCTGGTACGTTGCGTAAAAGGAGCCGTATTGGATGTAGCGGTAGACATCCGCAAAGGCAGTCCAACTTACGGACAGCACGTAGCCGTAGAGCTGACCGAAGACAACCACCGCCAGTTCTTCATTCCTCGTGGCTTTGCCCACGGATTTGCCGTACTGAGTCCGGAAGCCATCTTTCAATACAAATGTGACAATTTTTACCATCCGGAAGCTGACGGCGGTATCAGCATCCTCGATACTTCTTTGGGCATTGACTGGCGTATCCCTACTGAGCACGCCATCCTCAGTGAAAAAGATACCAAGCACCCGTTACTGAAAGATTTTGATTCTCCTTTCAGCGTACACGAACCCTTATATTAACACCAAACTATTCGAAGCAATATGGAATTCAAGCGTCATATTCTTATTACGGGCGGTGCCGGCTTCATCGGAAGCCATGTAGTCCGCCTTTTCGTCAACAAATATCCCGAATACTACATTATCAACTTGGACAAACTGACCTACGCAGGGAATTTGGCCAATTTGAAGGACATCGAAAATCGACCCAACTACACGTTTGTCAAAGCTGATATCTGCGACTATGATAAGATGCAGGAAATCATGCAACAATATCGTGTAGACGGCATCATCCATTTGGCTGCAGAAAGCCATGTAGACCGCAGCATCAAAGATCCATTTACTTTTGCCCGTACCAACGTACTGGGCACACTCAGCCTGCTGCAAGCCGCTAAAGTTTATTGGGAAAGTCTGCCGGAAAAATACGAAGGCAAACGTTTTTATCACATCTCTACTGATGAAGTGTACGGAGCCTTGAAAATGACACATCCGGAAGGCATCCAGCCGCCGTTCACTACGACCGCTTCTTCTGAAACTCACCATCTGGCTTACGGAGAAGAGTTCTTTTTGGAAACTACAAAGTACAATCCACACAGCCCCTACTCTGCCAGCAAAGCGAGCAGCGACCACTTTGTACGCGCATTCCATGACACTTACGGTATGCCAACCATTGTGACAAACTGTTCCAACAACTATGGTCCCTATCAGTTCCCTGAAAAACTGATTCCGTTGTTCATCAACAATATCCGCCATCGCAAACCGTTGCCTGTATACGGCAAAGGAGAAAACGTACGCGACTGGCTGTATGTGGAAGATCATGCCCGTGCCATCGACGTCATTTTCCATCACGGCAAGATTGCCGAGACGTATAATATCGGCGGTTTCAACGAATGGAAGAACATTGACATCATCAAAGTAGTGATTAAAACCGTAGATCGCTTGTTGGGACGCAAGGAAGGAGAAGACATGGACTTGATTACCTACGTTACCGACCGCCCGGGACATGACATGCGTTATGCCATTGATTCTACCAAATTGCAGCGGGAGCTAGGTTGGGAACCGAGCTTGCAGTTTGAAGAAGGTATTGAAAAAACGGTTCGCTGGTATTTGGACAATCAGGAATGGATGGACAATGTGACTTCGGGAGATTATCAGAAGTATTACGAAAATATGTATAAAGGAAGATAAGACTCCATGTTTTTAGATAAATATACAAAGAACTTATCAGAAAATAAAAAGAAAGTTTTTGCCAATGTTTTTTGGGCAATGACAGGAAAAATTGTGAATATGGGAGGAGCTTTACTAGTAGGCATATTAGTTGCCCGCTATTTAGGCCCTTCACAATATGGTATAATGAATTATGTCATCAGCTATGTTGCACTATTTACTGTCATCTCAAATTTTGGCTTAGATGATATTGAAATTCGTGAATTATCAAAAAAGCCCGAATATAAAAATCAAATTTTAGGAACAAGTTTCCGGTTAAGACTGGGATTTGCAACATTTGCTTTCTTTCTCATAATATTAACTTTATTCATCTTTCGAACAGATCGATTTACTACAATAATGATTTTAGTATATTCACTTACCCTGTATACTGGAAGTTTCAATATTGTACGTAACTATTTTACTTCTATTGTAAAAAATGAATATGTTGTAAAATCAGAAATCTCTCGAACCATAATTGGAGCAGGAATTAAAATTGTGCTTCTTTGGATTAAAGCTCCATTAGAATATTTTATTATTGCAACATTCTTCGATACAGTTCTTGTCGCAAGTGGATACTGCTTTTCATATCGGAAAATAGTTGGAGATTTCTCAGAATGGAAATATGAGAAAACATTAGTCCCATTTTTCATAAAAGAATCTTTCCCTCTAGTATTATCTGGAGCAGCAGTTATTATATATCAAAGAATAGACCAAGTCATGATTGGCAATATGATTGACAAAACGTCTGTTGGATATTTTGCTACGGCAGGAAAATTTCTTGATCTAATTCTATTTTTACCTATGGTGCTAACGCAAACAGTCACTCCTTTGTTAGTAAGAAGTAAAGAAAAAAATAAAATAGAATATACTCTTAAGAAACAGCAATTCGTTAGTATTGTTGTATGGGTTTCAATTATACTCTCTATATTTGTATCAGTCATGTCCTATTGGCTTATTCATTTCACTTATGGCGATAAATATCTTTCAGCCGTCCCAGTATTACAAATTATGGCTTTTAAAACTGTGGGAATGGCTCTATCTTCTTCATCAGGACAAATTATTATTATGGAAAGAATACAAAAGTGGGCGTTTATTCGAAATATCATTGGATGCTTAATTTGTATAAGCCTAAACCTTCTTCTTATTCCCCAATATGGAATTATTGGTTCTGCGTGGGTTACAATCATAACCGTAACTTTCACAGGCTGTTTAGCAAATATATTTATTCCACCATATCATTCAATTTTGAAAATACAGTTTCATGCAATTTTTGAGGGATGGAAAGATTTAATTAATATAAAGAAACTACTAAAATGATAAACTCATATATAGGATATTCAACAAATCTTGAGCTAAGAAAGAAAAGTACATCGGGAGGTATTGGATCGTCTATCATCAAATATTTGTTTGAAGAAAAGATAATACACACTTCTATAACATTTGATTTCAATGCATCATTGTTACAATATACTCCAAGACTTATACATAATTTTAATGAATATCAACCAACTGGATCTATTTACCATGAAATTAAATTAATTCAATTTATAAGAGACAATATTAATCAAATATTAGGAGGATTTGCATGTTTTGTTTTACCTTGCCAAGCACGTCCAATCTCAGCACTTCTTAAAAAGAATAATATTCCACATATACTTATCGGACTCACTTGTTCATCCCAGCAGAACATAAATGCAACAAAATATTTATTACAGAGATTAGATATAGAACCCAAAGATGTTACTCACATACAATATAGAGGAATGGGATGGCCTAGTGGAATAACAATAAAATTAAAAAATTCAAAAGACGTATTTGTGCCAAATAATAATTCTATTTGGACAGATATTTTTCACTCAAAACTCTTTATAGAAGATAGATGTTTTTTTTGTCAAAACACTTTAAACAAAGATAGCGATATCAGTCTAGCTGATCCATGGCTTCCTGATATAATAAGTAAAGAGACTATTGGTCAATCGCTTGTTATGATAAATACGGTACAAGGACAAGACATAATCGAAAAGATGGCTAATAATAATAGCATAACAATTAAGCCTATTGCAGAAAATCTAATCCTTAAATCCCAACAATTTACAATAGAACGGAAAGAAGTTTTCCATAAAAAGAAAAAAATTATCAAAAAGATTAGATTACTATATAAAAACAAATTATATCAATCATTGATACTCAAGTTTAATTGTATGTTTAATATACATCTCAAAATAAAAAATAGAATTGAAAAACTTTTAAAATAGCATCAAATGAAATTACTGATAATTAATCAACCTCTAAATAATAGAGGAGACGAATCTGCCCATAAAGCTTTAGTACGATCACTAATTAATCAAATTAAAGACATCAATATAAAGGTCCTTTTTGTCAATGGAAAACAAAATAGCATTGAACAATTCGCGATTAGAGATTCACATATAACTTATGTAAATTTAGCCCCTGCTAGGGCCTATAGTAAATTCTCTATACCAGTCTTAAAAAAGCATTTGTACTTTTTGTGGTATCTACACCCTACAACACGGAAAATCATTAAATTAATGAAAGAAGCAGATTGGGTTGTATGTGCTCCAGGAGGAATATGTATGGGAGGATTTCAAAATTGGGAGCACATATTTCTCCTTGAAATAGCCAAAATGCTTCATAAAAAGATAGCATATTACGGTAGATCCTTTGGTCCATTCCCTACAGAGACTAAATCTAATCGACTGTTCAAGGAAATAAGTATCAACCTTCTGAAATATTTTTCTTTTACTTCAATCAGGGATAAAAAAAGTGAAAAATTAGCGGATTCTTTAAATCTCAAATACACCCCGACTGTTGATTCTGCATTTCTGGATTCACCTAAAGTAGAACTGCCAACAGATATTAAATGTCACTTATCAACAAAAAAATATATTGTATTTGTACCCAATCTATTAATTTGGCATTATAAATATAAAGGGTTTGTCACAAAAGAAAATGTATTATCTTTCTATTCAAGTTTATTAGAATGTATTTTTAATAAATATCCTACTTTCAATATCATTATGCTTCCACAGACTTTTAATTACGGAAATTATGAAGGTGACGATATCCATTTTTTTAAAGAATTAAAAACTCTCATTCATGACGAACGCATAATAGTTATTGCTGACTGCTATAGCTCAGATATACAAGAAACCATCATTAGTAATGCCGAATTTGTTGTTGGTGCACGATATCATTCAATCGTATTTGCGATTAATAATAATGTACCTTTCGTTGCTTTAAGTTATGAACATAAGATAGAAGGCTTATTAGAAACATTAAACAAGAAAGATAGAATGATTGACATAACAAAAGCATTTGAAAACAAAGAAAATACAAAAAAAACAATTCAACTTTTCAACGAAAAGATTACAACACTGCAAAAAGATAAGGAAGTTCAAATAAAAGCTAAAAAAATTGCAAATGATTGCTTAAAACAATTTATCAATATCATACAAAAAAAGAATGGGTAAAAAGATTATTTTAACAATTACATTCCTTTTCATAATATATGCAACAAATTTCATTAATTGCTCTTATTGGAATCAAACTTTAGGAGGAAGACTTTCGTATTTTTTGTATTTATTTATAGGATATCTAGCATTAAAAGATAATACAAGAAAGCATAGACTTCCACTAAAGAATATTATAACCCTATTATTTTTTATACCCTTATTATGCATCATTACAAAAATATTCTATTATGAAGAATCCATTTATGATGAAAAAATAATTCTATTTTCAGGACTTACATTTCTATTCTTTTATATTTTCTATAAATATCATATTGCAGAAAAAGATATAATAAAAATATTAACAATATTTGGCCTAATAGTTTTCATTATTCAGGTATACCAACAAATTCTTCCATCTAAAGCAATATTCGGAATATATAATGAGAATCTAGGATATGAGACTGATAATATTGCATCTATAAGAAATAATTTATACAGATTTAGATTAGGGACATCTTTATTTACGATATTTTGTACATATTATTATTGGGATCGGTTCAGACAAAGCTTCAATATTAAAAACCTTGTCCTATTCATTATATTTTTAACATCAATATATTTATATATGACAAGGCAGTTGATGATTTCTACAATAATAACTTTATGTTTCTCCATTTTTTATATTCGCAATTTAAAAATTCGAATATCAATAATCATAACTATTATATTGTTAATGATTATTCTTTTTTATTACTCAGATATTTTATTCGGAGCTCTTATTGAACAAACTAAAGAAGAAGCTAACGAAGAAAATATTAGACTTTTGGCATTTGGATTTTATTGGAATAAAATTATAGAAAATCCACTAACATTTATTTTAGGTAGTGGACATCCTGAATCTCTAAATTTATGGCAAAATGAACTTAAATTATGGACATCAGACATCGGAATAATTGGTAGCATGTTTCATTATGGACTACTTTGGATAATATTATATTTCTATATCATATATACGATATTAAAGAAATATGCAAAATCCATACCGTTATATATTAAATTATATATCCTAGGGACATTTATTAATTCAATCTTAATATTCCCTTACAGAGATGCTAAAGAATATCTTATAATAACAATTATTTTATATATAAGTTCAATTTATATACTTAAGAAAAAACAAATATGCAACAAAGATCCACACATCCCAAGGTGACAATTGCTATTCCTGCATACAAAAAAGCGTTTTTAGCAAATGCCATAGAATCTGTTCTAAAACAAACATATACCAATATAGAATTAATCATTGTAAATGATAAATCCCCTGAAGATATCGATTCTGTCATAAAGCAATTTCATGATTCACGAATTAAATATTACAAAAATGAATTTAATATTGGTGGAAAAGATCCTGTTGCCAATTGGAATAAATGTTTATCATATGCAACTGGAGATTTTTTTGCCTTATTATGTGATGATGATTTATATGAAACTACCTTCATTGAGGAGCTACTGAAATTAGCACAAAAATACCCTCAAACTAATGTTTTCAGGACAAGAGTCGGGGTTATAAACTCAACAAATCATTTCATTGATTTATATCCCACGTCTCCAGAATGGGAATCTACTATTGATTACATTTGGCATTTAAGTAATAATTACCGCAGACAAACAATTTCTGAATTTATGTATAGAATCCAGCCTATATTAGACATAGGAGGATACACATCATTACCTAAAGCTTGGTGTGCAGATTTTGTGTCAGTATTACGATTTTCTCAAAAGGGGGGTATTGTGTCGAGTCCTCAAATACTAACTAAATTTAGGATGAGTGGAATTAACATTTCAACAGCAGATAATAAATTTATTAAAGAAAAAATTGAAGCACAAATAAAATACACAACATGGATTAAGAAGCTATTATCTCAAGAAAGCCCAAACAATGACCAACTTAATATGATTCTAAAAGCAAGGGAGAAACAAGAAGATTTGATAATATCTGCCTATCTAACCCTAACAACAATAAAAGATTTCTTTTTCTTATGGGGAAAAAGAAAATCCGATAAATATAAAATTAAAAATAAATGTTTTGGCAAGGCTTTTATAAAAAAAATTCAAAGAATAATTATAGGATAAGTTTTTATGTCAAAAAAAATAGCAATCATTTCATTCTTTCATTCTGAAGCTTCATTATGTCTAGCAAAATATATAGCTCAACAAGGAGTCTATACTGATTTTTATTTTATCACTGATATTTTAAAAGATAATGGAATAGTTCCAGGCTTTCAATATAGAAATGTCAAAAAGCATCTTGGATTAACTCTTCTAACATCATATAATATTCCAGCAATATCTAATTATACTAAATCACTTCCTATTCAATTCTATTTACTTAGAATTCTATCATTTTCCCCTAAGCTTTTCATTATCAACAAAATAACACTATTATATACAATAAGAAAAATAAAAAAACGACATTACGATGCTATAAACATTATAGGGCAACACCCTCTAGTAGAAATAATACATAATTCTTTACGCACAGAAAACATAATTCACTCATTCCATGAAATAGGATCACATCAAGAGAAAAAAACAACAACCTCTCTTTTAAACAGAGTTATAGAAGATAAATCAAAAGTTATACTCCACTCTAAATCCACTTACGAAAGGTTTATAGCCATACCAAATGCAAAAAATGTAAAATCAAGAGTCATTCCATTTGGTAAATTTGAAACATTACTCCTATATGAAAAAAAGGTTCCTCTTAATTTATCTATTGATGTTTCCAAAATAACATTCTTATTCTATGGATTTATACAACCATATAAAGGATTAGATTTACTCAAAGAAAGTGTAAAACTATTAAATGAATACAAAACACAATTCAACTTAATTATAGCAGGTGCAGGGATAGATTCTAATCTTACATATTTTAGTGCGCAAAATAACTGCTTAGTTATAAATCGTTTTTTAAGTAATAATGAGATTATGGCATTAAATAGACTATCAAGCATGATCTTATTACCATATAAATCTGCATCTCAAAGTGGAATTATACCTACATCCTTTATGCTAGGAAAGCCAATAATTGCAACAAAAGTTGGAGCCCTAGGTGAATCCATAAAAAATGAAGTTAACGGTCTTTTGGTTTCTCCCAATAACCCTTATGAATTTTCTGAAGCAATGAAAAGGATAATACAAGATTCTTCTCTATTAAAAAAACTAACAGCTGGAGCATTAAGGTTTGGTTCAAACGACGAGTTTGATTGGAATAATATTGCAAAAGAAACACTACATTTTTTCTTCACAAATTAAGACTTATGAAAAATATATTTTTTATAGATACTACAGATAATTTCCCGTTCAAATTTACGGCAAATAATTCAAAAGTTAAGTTATTAGCAGACGGATTAATAAAAGCAGGTAACAGAGTACAAATAATAAATAATTTACAGGGTAGTGAAATAAGTTCAATTCCATATGCAAAAGGAAATAATCAAAATATCCAATACTTTACTTTTCCATTATACTCTTCTCATAAATTTGGTATCTTTAAAAATCTATTCCAACAAGGTAAAATACTAAAAACATTAAAAAGAAGAAATGAAAAAAATATTATTATAATGGGGCAACCCTATTTATTTTTCTTTTTAATCGAAGTGATACGCTATAAATTAATGGGGTTTAAAATAGGAGTAACAAAAACAGAATGGCCCTCAGATATAAAAACGATAAAAGGATTAAGAAAACTTGACTACATAATATCTGATAAAATATTTGGATATTTCATTGATTTCATTTTTCCAATAAGTTCATTTATAGAAGAAAAATGTAAGAAATTCCATAAGCCAATGTTTAGAATTCCAATATTAGCTTCATTTCCACCTTATAATACAAATATATTACCTAAAAAATATTTTTTGCTTTGTTCCACTTTAGCATACATGGAAAATATAAAACTGGTTATTGACAGTTTTAATTTATTCCAACAACAATCAAATATTTCATATCGTTTAAAACTTATTCTTTCAGGAAATAAATCTCAAATAGATAATATCCAAGAATATATCAATACATATTCCAATCTAAATATTGATATTTACCAACAAATCCCATATACCACATTACTAAAATTATATTCAGAAGCTGAAGGTCTATTAATACCTCTTCAGAATACAAAACAAGATAAAGCTAGATTCTCACAAAAGATTGCAGAATATATATCAACTGGACGACCTATTATTACGAATAATGTAGGAGATATACAAATATATTTCAAACATAAGGTTAATGCTTATATCGCTGAATCTTATGATAAAAAAACTTTTAGTGAAATAATGAAAGATATCAGTCTAAATCCAGAGGAGGCCACTCAAATTGGTAAACGGGGATATTTAACAGGAATAGAATATTTTGATAATATAAATTTTGGCCAAAAACTTAATACATTTTTACACTCTCAATTTATATGAAAATAGTATATTGTCTACCCCAAATATATAGACCTGGAGGAATCGAACGGATTATATCCATCAAAGCTAATTATTTAGCAGAAAAATATGGTTATGAGGTCACAATTATAACAGCGTGTCAAAAGCAACAACAGCCATACTATCAATTCTCACCCAAAATAAAATTAATTGATTTGAATGTTGATTATGACTCCCTACTACAGTTGCCTTTATTAACTAGAATATTAAGGAAGTTTTCCCTACAAAGAAAACATAAAAAATATTTAGCAAACCTCCTATACAAAATAAAACCAGATATTACTATTTCAACATTTACACACGAAGCATCCTTTTTACCTGATATAAAAGATGGAAGTAAAAAGATATTAGAGTTTCATTTTTGCAGAAAACATAAACAATTGATGGCAGAAGCTTTTCATTTTTCCTTTCTCACAAAAACAGCTTATTATTTAAAATGCTGGCAAGAGGAAAATATTATCATTCCTAAATATGACCAATTTGTTGTTTTAACTGAGGAAGATAGACAAGCATGGTTGCCCAAAGTAAGTAATGTCAAGTGTATCCCCAATATTCATCCATTTGAAACAAATGAACAAGCTAAACTCGAAAATAAGAGAGCAATAGCAGTCGGCAGACTAGATGCACAAAAAGGATTTGATAAATTAATCAAAGTGTGGAATATTGTATACAAAAATAATCCAGATTGGGTGTTAGATATTTATGGACAAGGTGAAGATGAAAAACAATTAAGGGAACAGATTATGAACGCAAAACTAGAAAATGTTATATCTATAAATCCTCCAACATCTGACATAAAAGATAAATATTTGAATTCATCACTATTTATAATGACTTCTAGATATGAAGGGCTTCCTATGACTCTATTAGAAGCCACAAGTTTAGGATTACCAGCCATTTGCTTTAATTTTACTTGTGGCCCACAAGAAGTTATTATTAATAATCAGAATGGTTATATAATTGAGAATAATCAGTATGCTAAAATGGCTTTAAAAATAGGACTACTAATAAATAATTTTCAATTAAGAAAAGAATTAGGAAATAATGCAAAAAAATTATCCAATAAATTCTCTAGTGATACAATAATGAAACGTTGGAATGAATTATTTCACCAAATATTAAAGTATTAATTTATCATCTTACACCAAATTAATTTCACATATGAAAAGAATCGGCATTATTACAATTCATAGCGATTTAAATTATGGTGCAGCATTACAAGCTTATGCACTTAATGAATTTCTTAGGAATAGAGGTTATCAAGCTGAAATTATAAATTATATCAAAATTCCTAATCATCCACGCAAATACCCATTCCCTATAAACATAGCATACTGGATTATGAATCGCCCTCGATTTACACGATATAGAAAATTTTTAAAAGAATCCATTTCTAAAAAATCTTGGCATTCAGTTAATGAATTAATGAATAATTTCAATGAACCATATGATATCTTAATTAGTGGTAGTGATCAAGTATGGAATCCAACCTGTGGAGGGTTAATAAATAAACTTAATCCATGTTACTATCTTGCCTTTGCAGATCAACGTTATAAAAAAATTGCATACGCATCATCTTTAGGTTCTTATCGTTTTAATAAAGAAGAAATTAAATATGTAAAAAAATGGCTTGAAGAATATAGCCACCTAAGTACACGTGAACAGGCAGGAAAAGAGCACTTAGAATCATTTCTTGATAGAAAAATAAAAGTTGTACTTGATCCAACTCTTCTACTTAACCGAGAAGAATGGTTGAAAGTGTCAAAATATGTAAAGAAAATGAGAAATGAGAAATATGTACTCGTTTATTATATAGATGAAATTGCAGAATGTGTTGAATATGCACGTAAAATTGCAAATAAATATTCTTGGAAAGTTGCAATGATGACAAACACAGCAAAAAAATTCCCAGGAGTTGATATTAATATACCATTTTGTGGACCAGCTGAATTTCTCTGGCTATTCGATAATGCCCAATATATAGTAACCAATTCTTTTCATGGTACTGCCTTTTCTGTAAATTTCAACAAAAACTTTATTTCTGTAATTAAACGTAACAGCCCTCAACGAGCACAGACTTTACTTAATAATGTAGGACTATCCAATCGTTTACTCACAGACATAAACCAAATAGAAAAATTAGAAGAAAATATTGATTGGAGCACGGTAAATAAAAAGCTTAATTTACTCCGGTCAGATTCAATAGAGTATTTAATTAATGCAATAGAAAAATAATATGGATACGATAAGTTATGTGTTAAAAAAATTACACACCTTAGGAATTAATGTTCTTACTATTGCAGATACTGCTAATAGTTATCTAGACGAAAAAATAAAAAAATTATTTGAAATACATAATATAGATGATGCTAGAAGCGCATGTTTCTTTTCATTAGGGAAAAGTCAAACCTTAAACGAACCAACTGGTATCATTGTAGAAAGTAAGTATATAGATCATCTATATTCAGGCCTTGTAGAAAGTTGGTTTCAACAAATATCCATAACAGTAATTGTTTTAGATGAAAATAATAATACGGATTATCAGTTATATAACAGATGTATAAATAAAATAATAGACTTAAGAAATAATGAGACACTAGATAATATAGCCAATGAAGGTCCAACCATGATTATCTTAAGCATAGACAAAGTTCCTCAAAGTACTCAAAATAAAGAAGAAATCATAAAGAATTTACTTCCATTAAACGCAAAAATATATCAGCCAGAGCATAAATATGGTGCAATATCAAAATATGTAGGATATTTATGTGGTACTTCAAATACGATATATTGTATTATGCCTTTATCATGGCTGAGATGGGATTTAAATATATTTAACAATAGATATACAGACAATCGTTTCCGCCTTATCCTTATAAAAGATATCGAAATTGATTTTAAGATTGAACAATGGCTAAAAGCCAATAACATAGAGTTGTTTAATGGTGAAACAGATTCTGATATTACTAAAATAGTCAACATAAACAAACCTGCAGTTTTAATATTTAAGTAATTATGTACGCAAGCCAAAAGAATATACAAATACTAATCTCATTATTAAAGCAATATAATATAAGATACATGGTTCTATCTCCAGGTACTCGAAACTCAGCTTTATGCCATAGCGTAGAAACAGATCCTGATTTTAAATGTTTTTCTATGGTTGATGAAAGAAGTGCCGCTTATTTTGCATTAGGACTTTGTGAATCATCTGGTGAACCAGTATGCTTTAGTTGTACATCTTCAACTGCTGCTTGTAATTATTTACCAGCAATAAGAGAAGCTTTTGAAAAGAAATTACCTTTAATTGCCCTGACAGGAGATCGAGAATGGTATAAACTCTACCAAATGGAAGATCAAATGATTGATCAAAATTACATGTATGGTAAATATTGCCAGCACTATAGCCTGTTACCTAAGGGAAATACAAGTGATGAAGAATGGTATTGTATTCGTAAAGTTAACGAGGCCCTTCACGCTATCAAGAAAGGTCCTATACAAATAAATTTCCAAGTTAGTGATATTTCATTCCCAATTAAAGTATTACCCCAATACCGAAAAATAACATTACAAGAAAAACCTAACTGGGAGCTTATAAGAAAAAGACTTGAGAAATATAATCGAATATTAGTTATATGTGGACAAAGATACCCCCATTCAGCTACCTTATCCTACCAATTACGCGAATTCTCAGATAAATATGGAGCAGTAATAGCAACTGATTATTTTTCAAACCTAAAAGATGAAAAGTTCCTTCGAACAGTTCTTGTCACTGAAGCAATGAGCATGACTCCTCACGACTTTGATAAATACTGCCCAGATTTAGTTATTAGCATCGGTAAACATTTTTGGTCTTTCATAAAATATTCCCTTAGAGCAAATTATCAAAAATTTAACCATTGGAGAGTTTCGACAGACGGTGCATTTATGGATGGTTTTAAGTCACTAACTGATGTTTTTAAATGTACACCTGAGATTTTTTTTACTGAAGTTAACAAAACTACATATAAGGGAAAAGACAACTATTACCGACAATGGCACAAGCGCCTTAATAATGTTCGTTATCCTAAATTACAATTTTCAAATTTCTCAGTAATAAAAGATGTGGTAAATGCTATACCTGCAGATTCTCTTGTACATACAACAATTTTAAATGCAACCCGATTACTGAATTTCCAAAATATGGATGAAAGTGTAACTGCATATAGCAACTTAGGAGCAGATGGAATTGATGGTTGTCTATCAACATGGCTAGGAGAATCAGATGATTATAATCCTAATGAAAAATCTTTTTTATTATCAGGAGACTTAAGCCTAATTTATGATATGAGTTCATTATTAAATGGGTTAAAAAATAATCAACGTATATTAGTCATTAATAATTATGCAGGCAGCGAATTTCATATTCTTTTCAGTAGACTTTCTGTTCCAGAGCTTGATTGGCATATTGCGGCTGGACATCATACATCAATGAAAGATGTCGTTTCTATCAATCCTAATTTAAAATATATCTGTGCAACTAATCAAAGTGAACTAAATCAAGCTATACCTCAATTTATAGCTGATAGTGACAAGCCTATTGTCCTTGAAGTTATTACTGATGCAGATACTGATGCATACATGTTAAAAATGTTCTATAGTCTTAATCAAAATTGGAAATTAAAACTAAAGGGTGTTTTAAAACAAAAAATAAAAGCTATCTTAATCAACAGAAAAAAATAAAATATATGAAAGTACTTGTTTTAGGTGGAACAGGAGCAATAGGCAGACATCTTGTTGATATCCTTATTTCAAAAGGAAATGCAGTGGTCGTTACATCTCGCAAAGAACATACTAATAAACCTAATGTTGAATATATAATTGGAGATGCACATAATTTAGAATTTATAAAATCTATTCTCAAAAAAAACAAGTATGATACAATTGTAGACTTTATGTCTTACAAAACAGAAGAGTTCCGTAATAGATATCAATTGTATTTAAAATCTTGTAATCAATATGTATTTTTAAGTTCTGCACGAGTATATGCAGACGTTGGAAATAATCTTATAACAGAACAGACACCTCGTTTACTTGATGTTTGCAAAAACAAAGAATACCTAAAAACTGATGAGTATGCCCTTACGAAAGCTCGTCAAGAAGATTTACTTTTTGAATGTAAAGAAAAAAATTGGACTATAATACGACCATATATTACATATAGTGAAATTAGACTTCAACTTGGCGTCCTAGAAAAAGAATTTTGGCTTTATCGTGCATTACAAGGTAAAAGTATAGTTTTTTCAAAAGATATTATGGAAAACTACACTACACTAACATATGGAAAAGACGTTTCTGCTGCCATTGAATCTCTATTGGGGAAAAAAGAGGCTATGGGAGAAGCTTTTCATATAACAGGTGAAGAAACACTGAAGTGGAAAGATGTTTTAAGATTATATATTAATACCATAGAAAAGACTACAAGTATTAGACCTAAAATTATATTAACAGAAAAGTCTACAAGAATTAAGTTCCCAGAAGCGAAATGGCAAGTAATATATGACAGATACTTTAATCGTAAATTTAACAATCATAAAATAGGAAGGTTCTTTGACTTGCAATCATTTAAAAAGCCAGAAGAAGGATTAGTTCAATGTTTAAATATTTTTTTACATACCCCCCAATATAATGTAATAAATTGGAAGTCAGAAGCATATTTTGATGCGTTATGTAATGAATACGCAATACCGACAGATATAAACAACAAAGATAAAATAACATATAATTTGTATAGAAGAATACCATATCTTATATACCTTGATATTCTAAAGCAAAAGATAAAAATGACTATAAAAGGATAAATAAGACAATACACTTAAATAATAATCTAACAAAATGAACTTTTATAAGAAACTTATCAGAATTCATGATGCTATATCATATATATATGATAGTATACTCACCTTTTTTTATAAGAGGGCAATGGGACATTGTGGTAAAAATGTCATGATTAAACCTTCGACCTCCATATTCAAAGGATTAGAAAATTTCTATATATCTGACGATGTAAGAATCGCCCGTTACGCCATGATATACTCAACCAGAGCAAAAGTCTTCATTGGAAATAAAGTTGAAATAGCACCATATCTAAAAATTGTTACAGGAAATCACCGTATGAACAATATAGGCCATTTTATGTTTGATGGTGATATTGACAAAAGGCCAGAAGATGATAAAGACGTCATAATAGAAGGAGACAATTGGTTTGGAGCTAATGTTACCTTACTATCAGGTGTCGTTATTGGACGTGGTTCATGCATTGCAGCCGGCGCTGTAGTAAACAAATCTTTTCCTCCTTATTCCATTATTGGAGGAGTTCCAGCTAAAATACTAAAATTCCGATTTACGATAGAAGAAATTTTAGAACATGAGGAAAAACTTTACCCCAAAGAAAAAAGATTGAAAAAAGAAGAACTTATTGAACAAAGAAGAAAATATAAAGATATTAAATGACAATAGTTCGTTAAAAATTCGCCAAGCCTAAGCGGCTCTGGCAGTAAATAAAAT
>ENA-OPDG01001087-OPDG01001087.1-human-gut-metagenome-genome-assembly--contig:-NODE-1087-length-20892-cov-9.957671_pt1 | contig 20892 bp, 16 predicted proteins | sample MGYA00241259_ERZ501498 | MGnify/ENA primary metagenome ERZ501498 (study PRJEB25962, sample SAMEA2042582) | human gut metagenome | biome: human gut; feature: human-associated habitat; material: faeces... | reverse complement strand
AGTTGCTGGAGCCCTTGCCCTTGATGGGGAGAATGGCGTGCGCGATACGCGGGCCGAGGTCACGTGCCGGGTTCAGCGCATAGCCGGTCAGACCGCCAAGGGACATACCGATCGAGACGATGATGCCGAAGACCAGAAGCTTGCCGACGCCGGCAGCCAGCTGCGGGACCTGGTTCAGACCGCAGATCGCGAAAACCAGAACGAAGGTCGCGATGGCTTCCTGCACGATGTTGCGGCCGGTGTTGGGGATGGACGGGCCGGTGGAGAACACGCCAAGCTTGGTGCCGGGGTCTTCCGTCGCGTCAAAGTGATCTTTGAAGAGGATGTAGACCAGAACGCCGCCGACGATACCGCCGAGGATCTGCGCGATGACATAGCCGGGAACCAGCGCCCAGTCGAACATGCCGCCGACAGCCAGTGCGATGGTCAGCGCGGGGTTGAAGCTCGCGCCGGAGGCTTCGCCGAAGATGAACGCGGGAACCATGACCGCAAGGCCCCATGCAAGGGTGATCTGGATGGAGCCTGCGCCCTTCATGCCGGACTTGTTGAGGGTCACGTTTGCAACGACGCCGTCGCCGAGCAGGATCAGCATCATTGTGCCAAGGAACTCACATAAGTACTTTAAGAACATGAATACTCCTCCCTGTCATACATCAATATTTGGTTGTTTTCCGTTTCTTCTCCTGAAAAAGCTTTTTTATTCGTCCTTCGCCCAGCCGTAGGAGCACTTGACAGCCTTGCTCCAGCCCTTTACCTTGGCTGCGCGCTCTTCTGCGGTGATCTCCGGATGGAATACACGGTCAATGGCGCGGTTGCGGACGACGTCCTCCTTGCTGGCCCAGTAGCCGACGGCAAGACCAGCCAGATACGCAGCGCCCATCGCGGTCGTCTCGACACAGGTCGGACGCTGGACCGGAGCGCCGGAAATATCGGACTGCATCTGCATCAGCAGGTTGTTGGCAGAAGCGCCGCCGTCAACGTTCAGCGCGGCCAGCTTGATGCCGGAATCGGCCTGCATGGCGACAAGGATGTCGTTGACCTGATAGGCGAGGGATTCCATTGTTGCGCGGATGATGTGGTTCTTGTTGACGCCGCGGGTGATGCCGACGATGGTGCCGCGTGCGTATTGATCCCAGTGCGGTGCGCCGAGGCCGGTGAACGCCGGGACGACATAGCAGCCGTTGGTGTCCTTGACCTTGCCGGCATAGTATTCGGAGTCAGGTGCGGACTCGATGATCTTCAGCTCGTCGCGCAGCCACTGGATCGCGGCGCCCGCAACGAAGACGGAGCCTTCGAGCGCGTATTCGACCTTGCCGTTCAGGCCCCACGCGATGGTGGTGACGAGGCCGTTCTTGGAGAAGACGGGCTTTTCACCGGTGTTCATCAGCAGGAACGCGCCGGTGCCGTAGGTGTTCTTGGCTTCGCCGGGATGATAGCAGGCCTGGCCGAACAGAGCCGACTGCTGGTCGCCCGCAGCGCCTGCGATCTTGATCGGGCCGCCGAGCAGCGCCGGATCCGTCTCGCCGTAGATGCAGCTGGAGGGCATCGGGGTCGGGAGCATACATCTGGGGATGTTCAGCTCCTTCAGGATCTCATCGTCCCACTGCAGTGTGTTGATGTTGAAGAGCATCGTGCGGGAGGCGTTGGAGTAGTCGGTGACATGGACCTTGCCGCCCGTCAGCTTCCAGATGAGCCACGTTTCGACTGTGCCGAACAGCAGCTCGCCGCGCTCTGCGCGCTCGCGTGCGCCGGGGACGTTTTCAAGCAGCCAGTGCACCTTCGTGCCGGAGAAATAGGCGTCGATGACGAGGCCGGTCTTGGCCCGGAAGCTGTCCGTCAGGCCCTTGGCCTTCAGGCTGTCGCAGTATTCGCTCGTGCGGCGGCACTGCCAGACGATAGCGTGGTGGATGGGCTCGCCTGTGACCTTATCCCAGACGATGGCGGTTTCGCGCTGGTTGGTGATGCCGATGGCCGCGATGTCGGCGGCAGTTGCGCCGATCTTCTGCATGGCCTCGACGGCTACGCCAAGCTGCGTAGCCCAGATCTCATTTGCGTCGTGCTCGACCCAGCCGGGCTTCGGAAAGTATTGGGGGAATTCGCGCTGCGAGACGCTGCACATTTCGCCGCTCTCATTGAAGAGAATGCAGCGATTGGAAGTCGTGCCGGCGTCCAGGGCCATGATGTATTTTGCCATGAATACGTCCTCCTTATCTTTCTTGCAGATTAAAATGAATCACTCTATGGTGGTATCTTCTAACTGTCAGTATACAGGAAACCTGTGCCGCTGTCATTAGACAAGCTTGGAATAATGTCAAAATCAACAAAAAATAAAATTTTATCGATTGATTTATAGCGTATATGCACACAACATTCTATGCGCAAAGCCAGAGAATAGAAGGGCTTCAAAAATAAAGAATCAAATCTGCTGCACGGTCAGGAACAGCGCCTGAAGCTGGTGCATAAACGCTTCCGCGTCGAGCGGCGTCCGCCGAGCGACGAGACTGTCGACGGTGCAGAACGCGGCATGACAGAGCATATCCAGCGCAAGCGACTGCGTTGCGCCGTCCACCGCGGCCGGATCCGGCAGGAGCCGGGCGAGCTGCGGGCGAATGACCTTCCCTGTGAGCCGGTACATCGTTTCCTGACCGAGTGCATGCGAGATCTTGCGCAGCAGCGGCTGCTTTTCCCGTAGCAGCGTCAGCGCCTGCAAACACCATTCGCCGGGGGCCTGTGCGCCGTCATACTGCAGCGGGGCGCACAGCTGCGTCTCCACTATCCATTCCAGCACGCTGTAGATATCCTGATAGTGATAATAGAAGCTCTGCCGCTTCATCTGCGCCTGCTCCATCACGCACTGCACCGTGATCTTGCAGACCGGCCTTGTCTGCAGCATCTGTTCAACAGCCTCGGCGATCCTGCCCTTTGTATCGGTGCACATATGCGGTTCCTCCTCACATCTGCCATACGGCGGGGGCCGTACTGGAAATGGCGAGCGCGCCCGCCTCGAGCGCCTGCATGACCTCTTTCTTTTCCGTGATGAGTCCGCCCGTCAGGATCGGCAGCCCCGTCAGCTGCCGCACCTTGCGCAGCATCGACGGCATCAGCCCGGGCAGGATGTCGATGGCGTCCGGCTTGAGATTCTTCGCGCTCAGCGCCGAATCGAGCGCCATGGAATCGATCAGAAAGACCCGCAGGATCGCGATCATATTCAGTTCCTTTGCCCGCTGGATCATGTTCGCGCGGGTGGAGATCACGCCGTCCGCCTGCGTGCTGCGGCGGAGAAAATCGACGGAGATCTCCTTCGCAGCCAGACCGCTGATCAGATCGGCGTGGACGATGGCGATCTTTCCGGCGTCCTTGATCTGCCGGACGATCTCAGAGATATTGCAGATATCGCCGTAAAGCACGAATACGGTCTGGATATCGGTGCGCAGGCACTGCGCCAGCCCCTCGTCGTCGCGCACAGCGGCGATAATGGGGTTGCGCTGCAGGGCTTCATAAAGTCGTTGTTCCAAATTTCATTCCGCCTCCCTCCATATTCTGGCTTTTGCCAGATGCAAAAAAGCACAGCAAACACGCGGCACGATTCGTCCGCTTGTCCCCATGCTCAATACTCCGGGCGTTTTTTTGATTGTTGGTGTCCTCTTACATTTGACAGTGTAGCACAACTGTCAAAAGAAATCAAGAAAAAGTACACGCGTTTGTTAAAACTGTCAGTTTCCACAAAAAATTCCCCCGCAGACTATTCATCCTGCGGGGGATTGGCGCATCCGGCAGGATACACCAAGTCACCGAAAATCCTCGGCGAAATTGAAGCTGCAAATCGAAACAGGGAGCGAGATTTTTGGCAGTCCTTTTGAGAGTTAAGCGGTTTCATTCATGCTCAAAGTCCAAGGAGCTGCCTCCTTTTCTCTTCGAATTCCTTCTGCGAGATCGCACCTACATCCAGCAGAGCCTTGTATGTCCGAAGCTTCTCCGCGATATCCTGCGCCGCCGCAGACGGCTGGTTTTGCGGGTATTCCGGCGCCTGCACGGGCTGCGGCTGGCTTTGCGGGTACTGCTGTGCCTGCGTGGCATACTGCTGGCTCTGCGGATACTGCCGCGCCTCAGCAGCCTGCGGCTGCGCAGCAGGCTGCCGGTAAAATACCGGCTGTGGGTCACGCGCCGCTGCGACGGCGTTCATCTTGTCCTGCATCACGATCGGCGGAACAATGGGAAGGAAAAATTCCATGATCAGGCACAGTGCAGCCGTGCTCGACGGAATATTCCGGTCCCACGCCATTTTGTCGATGCGCTGTGCCGTCTTGTATGTCCAGTAAATTCCATAGAACGGGATAAACATACACAGCAGCAGCTTGGTCACCGGATTGCGCTCCGCCTCGTCCCGCACTGCGTTGGTGTCCCGCGTCATCCGATAATTCCAGATCCAGTACCAGATCCCGCAGGAGAACAACAGCAGCAGGATATGTAGCGCCATGTTGCAGTATGCTTTTGATGTGCCCTTGCTCGGAATGCCGTCCGGGTTAGCTGCCCACAGGAGCGCAAACAGCATGAGGGCCGTTATAAACACCCCCTGCAGCAGCGTGCTGATAATCCCTGAGCTGGACAGATACTCTGCAAAACCATACGATAAAATGCGTCTGCTGTCTCTATGAAGGGTCCATACAATCGCAATCACCCATTTGACAGCAGACAAAACCGCCGGGAGAAACCAGAGCCTTCTGAATGCCTCACGCTGCATCGGCATGATATTCGTCAGGCTTGCGAAACAGATCACAGCTGCAAGCAGGAATATCAGCGTCCACAGAATCGAGATCACATCAATGACTCCGTATACGGCCATACAAACCACACGATCAACAGCAAGCACTGCGAACCCGATTGCGGGGAGCACATTTTTCATCCGCAAAAACATGGAAAGCGCAAGGATCACGAAGCCTGCGATCCATAGCCAGCTGGAAAGATACGTTGGCAGCAGGTGCAGCAGGCAGAACACCCCTGCAATAATCGCAAACGCCGTTGTGGAACTTCGCTTCCCCGTTCCTGTCATTGTTGCATCCATATCCATCTCTCCTGTTTCTTCCTGAAAATAAAAAGCAGACATTCCGCGGGCTGTGCCGCATAACCAGTTTATCACAAAAGGAAACAACTTACAAGGGAACTATAAAATCTTTTGTTTTTTTCTGAGCCGCTGCCGCGCATGGAGGGGGCGTATTGCGCGGCGGCAAGTTGTGAAGAAATCCTGAATTATTTACAAAAGTGTTGCAATTCCGAAAAGATACGGTAAACTGGAAGCAGAAAACAAACACTGCGGCACTCGGCTGCGGAAAGAGGTGTCACGATATGAAACGGGTTTGGAAACGGATCTCCGCGCTGCTGGTGGTATGCGCGGTGCTGGCTGCGCTGGCTCCGGCTGCGCTGGCGGATGGCGGCGCGGATACATACAGGATCGCCGTCAGCGCTGTCCCCGCCGTTGTAACGGCGGGCGGCTCCGCGACGGTTTCCGCCACGGTCTACAGCCGGAGCGAGACGGACGGCGAATGGAGCGAATATCTTGGCGGCGGGGCCGTCATCACGTGGCAGGCGTACCGCGAGGGAGTTGCCGCGTTCCGGGGCGAGGACGCGGACAAGCCCGTCACGACGGCGCTGAACGCAGGCTCTTCCTCGTCGAGCCTTGAGCTGCTGACCAAAGCGGGCGGCGTGACCGGCTCCGCCGTGCAGCTGCCGCTGAGCGTCAGCGTGACGGTCGGGGGGAAAACATATTCCGCCTCCGGTGCGTTTATCACGATCACGCCGGCCGCGGCTTCCGTGCCGGGCCTCAGCGTGGAGTACGCAGCCGGCTTCGGCGGCAGCGTCCGCTTTTCCGAGGCTGATTTCAGCAAGGCATTTTCCGGTCGGGGCAAGCCCGGCGAAACGCTGGACTACGTGCTGTTTGCGGTGTCCCGCGCGACGGCTGAGACGGGCGGCAGGAGCTACGACCTGAGCGCCTCCGGCAGCGCGTCCATGTTCGGCGCGCTTTATACGGCTGCGGAGGACGGACAGGCGCTGGCCGATACGGACGCGTGCTATTATCAGGCGAGCTTTTCCCAGCTCGATCTCGACACGGCGGCGTATCTGACCGGCTCGTACCGCACACGGTATACCGTCTGCATCCCCTTTACCGCCGTCGGCACCGCCGGAACGCGCTGCGAGGGCAGCGCCGTCGTCACCGTCTCCGGAGACAGCACCGTCACGGCATCCGGCGCGTTCTTGAAGACGCTGGACGCCGCCGGTCATATCGCGCAGCAATATCCGGATGCGGTCTGCGTCAGCTTCCAGCAGCCGGAGACGAGCGCAGGACGGCTGCTGAAGGGCTTCCGCAGCGTGGCGGGCAGCGCGTATACCGCCGTCCGCTATCCGGAGGACCGGTTCTATCTGACGGACGACGGGAAATCGGAGCCGCTTCTGGACGCGCTCTACTTCCTCCCGGCAGCAGACTGCGCCTCGCAACTGAAGCTCGTCTATACCGCCTATGACAGCGGCGGCACGCAGCTCGGCACGGGTGAGCTGACCGTCCACGTCACGTCGAAGCAGTCCTCCGCCGTCTTCTCGGATGTGAACGCCGGGACGTGCGCATGGGCGGCGGACGCCGTTGATTTCATGAACGGCTACGGGCTGATTCAGGGCGCAGACGCGTCGACCTTCAACTGGCGCGGCAGCATGACGCGCGGCGATCTGATTTTGATTCTGTACCGGAGTGCCGGTTCTCCCGCCGTTTCCGGAGGAAGCCTCCCGTTCACGGACGTTTCGGAATCGGATTACGCCTATGACGCGGTCGTCTGGGCCTGGAAAAACGGCGTTGCGGGCGGCGTGAGCGAGACGGAATTCTGCATGAAGCAGGCCGTCACGCGCGAGCAGCTGGCTTCCATTCTCTACCGGCTTTCCGGAAAACCCGCCGTGTCCGCAAGCCTGCGCAGCTATACGGACGCCTCCGATGTCAGCGCCTACGCTGTCGATGCGATGCGCTGGGCTGTCGGCTGCGGCTATCTCAAGGGAAGCGGCGCGAAGCTGAACCCCCAGACCGGCGCGAACCGTGCTGAGGTCGCCGTCCTGCTGCACCGATACCTGACAAAATAACAGGATGCCCCGGAGGCGGCACAGCAGCCGATGCTGCACACATATTTCAGAAAACAGCCCTGCTTGACACTGCAAAGGTGCCAAGCAGGGCTGTTTTTTAACGAAAATGTCTTATTGCAGATCGAATTTCAGAATTACAGATGCAGCACGCGGTCGCGGATCTCCTGGGTGCGGCCCTGGTTCCAGTACTGGGTGCCGATGTAGCCGCAGGTGCGGCGGGCAACGTTCATCTTGGACTGGTCGGTGTTGCCGCACTGCGGGCAGACCCAGATGAGCTTGCCGTCCTCGTCCTCCTTGATCTCGATCTCGCCGTCGTAGCCGCAGACCTGACAATAATCGGACTTCGTGTTGAGCTCGGCGTACATGATGTGGTCATAGATGAACTTCATGACCTCCAGCACGGCGTCGAGGTTCTGCTGCATATTCGGGACCTCGACATAGCTGATCGCGCCGCCGGGGGAGAGCGCCTGGAACTGCGACTCAAAGGCCAGCTTATCAAAGGCGTTGATATGCTCGGTCACATGGATGTGATAGGAATTTGTGATATAGTTCTTATCCGTGATGCCGGGGACGATGCCGAAGCGCTTTTGCAGGCATTTGGCGAATTTATACGTCGTGGATTCCAGCGGCGTGCCGTAGAGCGAGAAATCGATGTCCGTCTCGGCCTTCCACTTGGCGCACGCGTCGTTGAGGTGGTGCATGATATCGAGCGCGAACGGCGTGGCGGCCGGGTCGGTGTGGGACTTGCCGGTCATGTACTTGACGCACTCATAAAGCCCCGCGTAGCCGAGGGAAATCGTCGAATATCCGCCGTAGAGCAGCTTGTCGATGGGTTCGCCCTTTTTGAGGCGGGCCAGCGCGCCGTACTGCCAGAGGATCGGCGCGGCGTCGGACAGCGTGCCCTTGAGCCGGTTGTGGCGGCACATGAGCGCGCGGTAGCACAGGTCGAGCCGGTCGTCAAAGATCTTCCAGAACTTATCCAGTCCGCCGCCGGACGACAGCGCGATGTCGACCAGATTGATCGTCACGACGCCTTGATTGAAGCGGCCGTAATATTTGGGCTTGCCCGGTTCATAGTTGCCGGCGTTTGCGACGTTGTTCCAGCCGGTGCCGGAGCGGTCGGGCGTCAGGAAGCTGCGGCAGCCCATGCAGGTGTACACGTCGCCATGGCCCGGCGTTTCGCCTTTGGAGAGCTTCAGCTCGCGCATCTTTTTCTCCGAGATATAATCCGGGACCATCCGCTTGGCCGTGCAGCGGGCGGCCAGCTTCGTCAGCTCCCAATAGGGGCTGTCCTCTGTGATATTGTCCTCTTCGAGCACATAGATGAGCTTCGGGAAGGCCGGGGTGATCCACACGCCCTTTTCATTCTTGACGCCCTCGATGCGCTGCCGGAGCGTTTCTTCGATGATGATGGCAAGATCTTTGCGCTCCTGCTCGTTCCGCGCCTCGCCGAGATACATGAAGACGGTGATGAACGGGGCCTGTCCGTTGGTGGTCATGAGCGTGACGACCTGATACTGGATGGTCTGGACGCCGCGGCGGATCTCGTCGCGCAGACGCGTTTCGACGACGTTGGTGATGGCCTCCTCCGAGGGCTGCACGCCGAAGGACTTGATCTCTTCGAGCACGGAGCGGCGGATCTTCTGCCGGGAAATATCGACAAACGGGGCCAGGTGTGTCAGGGAAATGGACTGGCCGCCATACTGGTTCGAGGCGATCTGCGCGATGATCTGGGTCGCAATGTTGCAGGCCGTGGAGAAGCTGTGCGGCTTTTCAATCAGCGTGCCGGAAATGACCGTGCCGTTCTGCAGCATATCCTCCAGATTGACCAGATCGCAGTTGTGCATATGCTGGGCGAAATAATCCGCGTCGTGGAAGTGGATGATGCCCTCGTTGTGCGCGTCGACGATGTCCTGCGGCAGCAGCACGCGGGCCGTCAGGTCCTTCGACACCTCACCCGCCATATAGTCGCGCTGGACGGCGTTGACGGTGGGGTTCTTGTTGGAATTCTCCTGCTTGACCTCCTCGTTGTTCGACTCGATCAGGGACAGGATCTTCTCGTCCGTCGTGTTGGACTTGCGCACAAGCGTGCGGGTATAGCGGTAGGTGATGTAGTTCTTGGCGACCTCGAATGCGCCGTGGGCCATGATCTGATTTTCGACCAGATCCTGAATTTCCTCGACGGACAGCGCGCGGTTCATGGACAGGCAGCTGTTTTCCACGCTCTCGGCGATGCGGCGGATCTGCATCGGCGTCAGCCGCTCGTCCTCCGAGACGACGTTATTGGCCTTGGTCACGGCTGCGATGATCTTGACGATATCGAACGTCGCCTCCGAGCCGTTTCGCTTGATGATCTTCATGCTGGTTCCTCGCTTTCTATTTGTGCGCGCGTAAAAAAACGCGCGGGGACAGGCTTTGCGTGCAGCACATCCCGTGCGGCGCAGTCATAACTATACTGGATATTGTGTCCGATGTCAAGGGCTTGTCTCTATATTTTGTGGATATCGAAAACAAATAATACCGTGAAACACAACATCTTGTGTTTCACGGTATCTGCGCATATAAAATCCCTGATAGCGTGCCGGTTACTGGTTCTCCCGGTAGCGGGCGAGGAACTGCTTTGTGCGCTCAGCCTGCGGGTTTTCGATCACATCGCGTGCCGGGCCCTGCTCGACGATCACGCCGCCGTCCATGAAGATCACGCGGTTGGCGACGTCGCGGGCGAACGCCATTTCGTGCGTGACGATGATCATCGTCATATGCTGCTCGGAAAGCGAACGGATGACCTTCAGCACCTCGCCGGTCAGCTCAGGGTCGAGCGCCGAGGTCGGCTCGTCAAAGCAGAGGATATCCGGCTGCAGGGCCAGCGCCCGCGCGATGGCCACGCGCTGCTGCTGGCCGCCGGAGAGCTGGTGCGGATAGAGATCCATCTTTTCCTTCAGCCCCACCTGCGTCAGAAGATCCTCGGCCCGGGCGGCGATCTGCGCGTGGAGCAGCTTTTTCTGCGCCTTGTAATCCGGCTGCTCCTTTGCCAGCAGCTCGCTTGCCAGCATGACGTTCTGCCGGGCCGTATACTGCGGGAACAGATTGAAATTCTGGAACACAAGGCCGAAGTGCAGCCGCTTGCGGCGAATTTCACGCTCCTTCTGCGTATTGGGGTCGGCGTCGTCGAAGAGCGTTTCGTCGTTCACCACGATCTGTCCCTCGTCGGGGACGGTCAGGAAATTGAGGCAGCGCAGCAGCGTCGTCTTGCCGCTGCCGGACGAGCCGATGATGGCGACCGTCTCGCCCTTTTCAAGCGAAAAATCGACGCCCTTGAGGACGACGGTGTCCTTACCGAAGCTTTTTTTCAGATTTCTGACTTCCAGAACAGACATATCGCCGCCTCCTTACGCCTTGAAATAGTCCAGCTTCTTCTCCAGCCCGTCAAGCAGCAGCTGCAAAACGCCGGAGAAGAGCAGATAGTAAATGCCCGTGAAGAACAGCGGCCAGATCGCGCCGGAAATGCCCTGTGAGCCCTTCAAAAACGCCTGACCGGCCCAGATGATCTCCTGCAGGGCGATGATGCGGGACAGGGACGTGTCCTTGACCAGCGTGATGATCTCGTTGGACATGGGCGGGACAATACGCTTGACCATCTGCAGAAGCGTAACCTTGAAGAAGATCTGCCGGTTCGTCATGCCGAGCACCTGCCCGGCCTCCTGCTGGCCCTTGGGGACGCCCTGGATGCCGCCGCGGAAGATCTCGGAGAAATAGCACGCGTAATTGAAAATGAACGCGATGGAGGACGCGAGGAAGCGCCCGGCTTCGCCGCCGCCCCAGATGTTTTTGCCCAGCACAAGGCCGGGAAAATAATAGAACACCAGCAGCTGGAGCATCAGCGGCGTGCCGCGCACGACCCAGATGATGAAGCGGACGATGATGCGGATGGGCTTGAAGTCCACATAGCACCAGATCTGGAACCGCTGCCACCACGTCAGCTTCGTGTTTTTCGGCAGATTTTTAAGAAGCGGGCGCAGAAAGCCAAGCGGCGCCCAGCTGCTCATAGAGCCGAAGGAAATGATCAGGCCCAGCGGGATCGCGCCGATGAGCGTCACGAAAAACAGCTTGAGCGTCTGTAAAAAGCCAATATTCAGCGCCTGAAAGACAATGGGGAACTGTTCGGAAAAAGTCGTCATGGTAGGTACCGCCTGTCGTTAGTCTGGACACGGCGGTTTCCCCGGCGGCAGCTCCGCCGGGGAAACCGTTGTCTATCTTACTGGAAAAGCAGTGCTGTGTCAATCACTTCTGTTCGATGACGGCAGCCTGTACGCCGTAAGTCTCTGCGATCTTCAGCATGGAGCCGTCGGCATAGCTTGCTTTGAAGAAGTCATTCAGCTTCTGGACGAGGTCGGAGCCCTTGCGGAAGCCGACGCCGTATTCCTCGGAGTTCAGGCCGCAGGTGTAGGTGAGGTTCGCGTAGCCCGTGCCTTCGCCGACCATGGCGGCAGCCATGAGGGAGTCGATGACGGCGGCGTCGGACGTCCCGGCGGCGACCTCCATCAGCGCGTCAGACTGGGCGGAGACGGGCGTGACGCTGTAGCCGAGGGCGTTCAGCTCAGCCTCACCGGCGGAGCCGGCTTCGGCGGCGAAGGTCAGATCCTTGACGGATTCGACGGTCTGATAGTCGGCGGCCTTATCAGCCGGGACGATCACGACCTGCGCGTTGTTGCAGTAGGCGTTGGAGCACGCCATGGCGCTTGTGACCTCGGACGTGAGCGTCATGCCGTTCCAGACGCAGTCGATGGTCTTGCTGTCGAGCTCCAGAACCTTGTTGTCCCAGACGATCTCGACGAATTCCACCTTGACGCCGAGGGACTCGGCAAAGGCCTTGGCCAGATCGGCGTCGAAGCCGACCCATTCGCCGGATTCGTTCTGATAGTCCATCGGGGCAAAATCGGTAATGCCGACGACGAGCGTTCCCTTGTCCTGAATGTAGGCAAGATCGGATTCGGCAGTCTCGGCGGGCTTGGACGCGCAGGCCGCCATGGACAGAACCATCAGCGCAGCCAGCAGCAGAGCGGTCATCTTTTTCATTTTTTGTTCCTCCTGAAAGTTTAAGATCGGGTAGTGGATTGTTTATCGTGCTAATAATTTACCATACTGATTCGCTAATGTAAAGAAGCAATACTGCAAAAAGAAATTCCGTCCCGGATCTGCGGAATTGTGGAAAATCGACAAGTGCGGGCATATTTTAAACGGCTTCCCCGGAGGGGGAAGCCGTTGGGGTGCTGCTGCGGTCTGCTGCTTACACGTTGAACAGGAAGTTCACGACGTCGCCGTCGTGCATGACGTATTCCTTGCCCTCGCTGCGGAGCAAGCCCTTTGCCTTTGCGTTGGCCAGTGTGCCGCAGGCCTTGAGATCGTCGAAGGCAATGACCTCGGCGCGGATAAAGCCGCGTTCAAAGTCGGAATGGATCTTACCGGCGGCCTGCGGGGCCTTCGTGCCCTTTTTGATGGTCCATGCGCGGCACTCGTCCGCGCCTGCCGTCAGGAAGGAGATGAGGCCCAGCAGCTCGTAGCTGCACTGGATCAGCCGGTCAAGGCCGGACTGCTGCAATCCCAGCTCTTCCATGAACATGGCCTTCTCGTCCGGGTCGTCAAGCTCGGCAATGTCGGCCTCAAGCTTAGCACAGATAGGCAGGACCTCGCTGCCCTCCTTCGCGGCCAGTTCCTGCACCTGCGTGAAATACTTGCAGGCCTCGGGCTGGTTCACGTCGTTTTCACTCAGGTTTGCGGCATAGATCGTCTTGCGGAGCGTCAGCAGATCGCTGGTGGCGATCATGGCGGCGTCGTCCTCGGAGCATTCGAACGTGCGGGCCAGATTGCCCTCGTTCATATAGTCGCGCAGGGCCGTGAAGACCTCGACCTCGTGGTTGAAGCGCTTGTCGCCGCCCTTGGCGTTCTTCTGCGCCTTGTCGATGCGGCGGTCGATCATTTCAAGGTCGGCCATGATCAGCTCGGTGTTGATGATGTCGATGTCGCGCAGCGGGTCGGTCGAACCCTCAACGTGCGTGACGTTTGCGTCGTCGAAGCAGCGCACGACATGGACGATGGCGTCGCAGCCGCGGATGTTGGCAAGGAACTTGTTGCCCAGACCCTCGCCTTTGGACGCACCCTTGACCAGACCCGCGATGTCGACGAATTCGATCACAGCGGGGGTGAACTTCTTGGGGTTGTGCTGGTCGCGCAGCCATTCGAGCCGCTTGTCCGGCACGGACACAACGCCGACGTTCGGGTCGATGGTGCAGAACGCATAGTTGTCCGCCGCAACACCCGCATTTGTAATTGCATTAAATAAGGTAGACTTGCCAACGTTTGGAAGCCCAACGATGCCCAATTTCATGGCTTCTTATCTCCTTTTCGCGCAAGGCCGGGGGAAAGCGCGGTTTATTTGCAGATATTGTACCACAGCGGCAGTCGTTTCTCAATAGTGAAAATGAAAGACCGTGCTGCGGGGCAGCACGGTCTTTTGGGAATTGGACTTAGCCGAAGACGGCGAGCAGGAAGCCTGCCGCGATGGCGGAGCCGATGACGCCCGCGACGTTCGGGCCCATGGCGTGCATGAGCAGGAAGTTGGCGGGGTTGGCCTTCTGGCCGACCATCTGGGAAACACGCGCGGCCATCGGGACGGCGGAGACGCCGGCCGAGCCGATCAGCGGGTTGACCTTCTTGCCGGACAGCTTGCACATGATGTTGCCGCCGATGAGGCCGCCGGCCGTGGAGATGCCGAAAGCGACGAGGCCGAGGAAGATGATCTTCAGGGTCTCGGGCTTCAGGAAGTTAGAAGCGACCATGGTCGCACCGACAGAGGTGGAGAGGAAGATCGTGACGATGTTCATGAGTGCGTTCTGCACGGTGTCGGACAGACGATCGGTGCAGCCGCATTCACGGAACAGGTTGCCGAGCATCAGGCAGCCGATCAGCGGAGCCGTGGACGGCAGGAGCAGGATGACGAAGATGGTGACGATGATCGGGAAGAGGATCTTCTCGGTCTTGGAGACGACACGCGCCTGCACCATCTTGATCTTGCGGTCCGCGTCCGAGGTCATGAGCTTCATGATCGGGGGTTGGATCATCGGGATCAAGGCCATGTAGGAATACGCCGCGATGGCGATCGCGCCCAGCAGATGCGGGGCGAGCTTGTTGGTCAGGAAGATGGCCGTCGGGCCGTCCGCGCCGCCGATGATGCCGATGGAAGCGGCCTCAGGGCCGGTGAAGCCGAGGCAGATGGCGCCGAAGAAGGCGACGAACACGCCCAGCTGAGCCGCAGCGCCGAGCAGCAGGCTCTTCGGATCTGCGATCAGGGGGCCGAAGTCGGTCATGGCGCCGACACCCATGAAGATCAGGGACGGGTACAGACCGGCCTTGACGCCGATGTAGAAGATATCCAGCAGACCCGCATTCGACAGAATGTGGCCGTAGCTGTGATAGTAGGGGCTGGTGGAGTCAAGGAACGCGCTCCAGAGCTCGGGGTGGTACATGGCGTTGGTCGCGTTCAGCTCGGGGTTGACCGCGTCCAGGCCGGGGAAGTAGCTGACGTTCGCAAGCAGGCAGCCGAACGCGATGCCGACGAGCAGCAGCGGCTCGAAGCCCTTGACGATGCCGAGGTACAGCAGGACGCAGGCGATGACGATCATGACAAGGTTCTGCCAGCCGCCGTTTGCGAAGAAGCCCGCAAAGCCGGATTCTGTCGCCAGCTTTAACAGGGTATCACCAACATTAAACATCTTTGATCCTCCTTATGCCAGAACGACCAGCGGAGCACCCGTATCCACAACAGCGCCCTTGGTGGTCACGACCTGTGCGACCGTGCCGTCACGCGGGGCAAGGATCTCATTTTCCATCTTCATGGCCTCGAGCACGACCAGAATGTCGCCGGCCTTGACAGCCTGACCCTGGGCGCAGTTGACCTTCAGAATGTTGCCGGGCATCGGAGCCGCGACGACTTCGCCTGCGGCGACAGCCGTGGGAGCAGCGGGCGCTGCGGCAGGAGCGGCAGCGGGAGCAGCTGCGGGCGCAGGTGCTGCGGCGGGAGCGGGAGCGGCGGGCTTATATGCCTCGTACTCGTCGACGAGCATGGCCTGGCCTTCTTCGACCTCGACCTCATAGGTTTTGCCGTTGAGCGTGATCTTGTATTTCATATCAGATGACCTCCTTCATCGATTTGAAGCGCAGGGTATTGAGGGGCTTGCCGAGCTTGTTGGCGACGATGGCCATGAGCATAGCGGCTTCGCGGTCGCCGACGTTATAGAGCTTGCATTCTCCGGCGGTGCCGGTGGCAAGTGCGGGGGCAGCCTTGGGCGCAGGAGCCGGAGCGGCAGTTGCGGCAGCGGGAGCGGCGGCAGGCGCAGTCTTCTTCGCGGACATGACCTTGCCCATGATCATGACAACGACCATCAGCGCGATCAGACCGATAAACACGACGGCGTAGCCCAGCAGGGCTACGAGGCCTGCGGTACCGACGGAAATATCTTCCATCAAAGTATTGATCAGAAACATCTCAGGCCACCTCGCTTACGCTTCTTCGATGACGTAGGTGCAGATGTTTTCTTCCTTGGCCTTGCGGTCCTCGAAGAACTTCATGGCCTGATCCGGATAGCAGATGTAGCTCATGACGTCCTCTTCCGAGCGTGCCAGATCGCCGAGTGCTTCCTTGGCCTTCTTGAAGTCCTCGCCGGTGCGCTTGGCGTCTTCAATGCGGCAGTCGACAGGCTTGCCGCCCTCGCCGAGGATCTTGGCCTGCAGCGATTCGGAGACGGGCGCGGGCGCGATGCCGTACTGGCCTCTGAAGTAGTTCTGCACTTCCTTGGAGACGATCTTGTAGCGTTCGCCCATCAGGACGTTGGTAACAGCCTGGTTGCCGACCATCTGGGACAGCGGCGTGACCAGCGGAGGATAGCCCAGATCCTTGCGGACCTCGGGGATTTCCTTGAGCGCTGCGTCGAACTTATCCATGGCCTTCATATCGGTCAGGTTTGCGATCATGTTGGAGAGCATACCGCCGGGGACCTTGTAGACGAGCGCCTGCGCGTCGGTCGCCATGGACTTGGCGCTGATGCGGCCGGAATCGACGTACTTCTGCTTGATGGGCTTGAAGTAATCGTTGACCTTGTTGATAACGTCCTCGTTCAGGCCCGTCTCGATGCCGTACTGGCCCAGAGCGTAGAACATGGTTTCGGTGGAGGGCTGGCTCGTGCCGTTGGAGAAGCAGGAGGTCGCGCAGTCGATCACGTCGATGCCGGACTCGATGGCCTTCGTCACGGTCATGTAGGCCATGCCAGTGGTGCAGTGGGTGTGCAGGATCAGGGGGACATCGCCGACGGCGTCCTTGATGCCCTTGATGAGGTGCTCGGCCTCATACGGACTCATGGTGCCGGCCATGTCCTTCAGGCAGATGGTATCGAAGCCCATGTTCTTGAGCTCCTTGCACATCTCGACATATTTTTCAACCGTGTGGACCGGGCTCTGTGTGTAGGAGATGCAGCCGGACGCAACGGTGTTCTTGGTGGCGTACTTCTTGGTGGCCTCGAGCGCGGTGGCGATGTTGCGGAAGTCGTTCAGCGCGTCGAAGATACGCAGGATGTCGATGCCGTTCTTGATGGACAGCTCGACGAACTTCTCGACGACGTCGTCATGATAGTGCTTGTAGCCGAGCAGGTTCTGGCCGCGCAGCAGCATCTGCAGCTTGGTGTCGGGCATGGCCTTGCGGATATCGCGCAGTCTCTGCCACGGGTCCTCGCCCAGATAGCGCAGGCAGGAATCGAACGTCGCGCCGCCCCAGCATTCCACGGAGTAATAGCCGGCCTTGTTCATTTCGGGCAGGATCTCGGCAAAATCGGAATACGGAAGACGGGTCGCCATCAAAGACTGGTTGGCATCACGAAGGACAGTTTCAGTAATTTGAACTTTTTTCATGTGTGCTCCTCCATTTTTCACGCCGTATGGCGTTTATCGATTATGAGAATCAGGCACATGAATGAAAAGACACGCTGCAGCGAGATTGCCGCGGCGTGTCTCGCGCTATCATCCAGTATACCTGATATCGGGCCGCGTGTAAAATCAAGCGGCTGTTAAGAAAATGCCTTGAAGCGTCCGAAGCCCGCTTGCGCGTCTGATACGGGCTTCGGAGAAAAATGCCTGGTGCTTAGAGCTGCGGGCCAGCTGCGACGAGCGCCTTGCCGGCTTCGTTGCCTTCGTACTTGACGAAGTTCTTGACGAAGCGGGAGGCGAGGTCCTTTGCCTTGACGTCCCAGTCAGCCGCATCGGCATAGGTGTCGCGCGGATCGAGGATCTCGGTGGCGACGCCGGTCAGCTCGGTGGGGATCTCAAAGTCGAAGTACGGCAGCTTCTTGGTCGGAGCCTTGTTGATATCGCCGTTCAGGATGGCGTCGATGATGCCGCGGGTATCCTTGATGGAGATACGCTTGCCGGTGCCGTTCCAGCCGGTGTTGACGAGGTACGCCTTCGCGCCGCTCTTTTCCATCTTCTTGACGAGCTCTTCGGCGTACTTGGTCGGATGCAGCTCGAGGAAGGCCTGGCCGAAGCAGGCGGAGAAGGTCGGGGTGGGCTCGGTGATGCCGCGCTCGGTGCCGGCCAGCTTCGCGGTGAAGCCGGACAGGAAGTAGTACTTGGTCTGCTCCGGCGTCAGGATGGAGACGGGAGGCAGAACGCCGAAGGCGTCGGCGGACAGGAAGATGACGTTCTTTGCGGCCGGTGCGGAGGAAACCGGGCGGACGATCTTCTCAATGTGGTCGATGGGGTAGGAGACGCGGGTGTTCTCGGTGACGGACTTGTCGGCGAAGTCGATCTTGCCGTCCTTGTCGAGCGTGACGTTCTCAAGCAGCGCGTTGCGCTTGATGGCGTTGTAGATGTCGGGCTCGGACTCCTTGTCGAGGTTGATGACCTTGGCGTAGCAGCCGCCCTCGAAGTTAAACACGCCGTTGTCGTCCCAGCCGTGCTCGTCATCGCCGATGAGAAGGCGCTTCGGGTCGGTGGAGAGGGTGGTCTTGCCGGTGCCGGACAGGCCGAAGAAGATGGCGGTGTTCTCGCCGTTCATGTCGGTGTTGGCGGAGCAGTGCATGGAAGCGATGCCCTTGAGCGGCAGGTAGTAGTTCATCATGGAGAACATACCCTTCTTCATCTCGCCGCCGTACCACGTGTTCAGGATGACCTGCTCACGGCTGGTGATGTTGAACGCCACGCAGGTTTCAGAATTCAGACCGAGTTCCTTGTAGTTCTCGACCTTCGCCTTGGACGCGTTGTAAACCACGAAGTCCGGGGTGAAGTTCTTCAGCTCTTCTTCAGAGGGCTGGATGAACATGTTCTTGACGAAATGCGCCTGCCACGCCACTTCCACGATGAAGCGGACAGCCATGCGGGTGTCCTTGTTCGCGCCGCAGAAGGCATCGACGACGTACAACTTCTTATTAGAAAGCTCCTTAATCGCCAGATCCTTCACGGACGCCCAAGTGGACTCGGTCATCGGATGGTTGTCGTTCTTGTAGCCCTCGCTTGTCCACCACACGGTGTCCTTGGAGTTCTCGTCCATGACGATATACTTGTCCTTGGGGCTGCGGCCGGTATAAATGCCGGTCATGACGTTCACAGCGCCCAGTTCGGACACCTGACCCTTTTCATAGCCCTCGTTGGTGGACTTGGTTTCTTCTTCGAACAGCAGATCGTAAGAAGGATTGTGCACAACCTCGGTCGTGCCGGTAATGCCATACTTGCTCAGATTCAGCTCTGCCATGTAGAACCTACCTCTTTCTTTAAATTGGTGGGACAATACACTGCGGATTTAGGGAAAATCCCGATTCTCCGCATCTATATCATACACCACTTGCGCGGTAAAATCAAGATGTACTTTGGCAAATTTTCTGCGAACAGCTTGACACTTGATGCTTTTTGTCTAAAAACACAGCAAGGTCAGGGGTAAACCCATGCGGATTCGCCCCTGACCATTATACTATTTCCAGATAAGAATGCGCCAAGATGCGCCGCGAATTTTTTCTTCTGCCTAACGCGAATGGAACGCAGCGTAGCAGCGCTACGCTAAGTGGAATGAGCGGACGGCGGAAGGAAAAAGGCGCAAGCAGATGGCGCAGGCGAATCTGGAAATAGTATTACCTATTAGACAGGCATCGTCTTGTCAGCCTTGTTCAGCATGGTGGAATCCACCTTCAGCTGCTGGGCAGCGCGATACTCGAAGAACTTCGGCGCAACCTTCGGGAACATGGCGTAGGACAGCACGTCTTCCTCGCACTGATACCATTCGCGCATTTCCTCACGCAGCTTGTCGAGTTCCGGCGGAATGTCGTCGGCGTAGCGATGGGTAATGACCTTCGTGTCGCCGATGCACTTCTTGCGCACGTCCTCGTTCACCTTGCCCGGCAGACGGCCGTAGTGGCCCGCCAGCAAGTCCTTGGATTCCTTCGGCACCATCTTGTAGCGCTCGCCGCCCAGCACGTTCATCACGGCCTGCGTGCCCACGATCTGGGAGGTCGGCGTGACCAGCGGCGGATAGCCGAAGTCCTTGCGGACGCGCGGCACTTCCGCCAGCACGTCATAGTACTTGTCCATCTGGTTCGCCTGCTTCAGCTGGCCAATCAGGTTGGACAGCATGCCGCCCGGCACCTGATACTGCAAGGTCTTGACGTCCACGCCCAGCACGCGCGCCGGGTCACGCCAGCCGTCCTTGGTCAGGCGATCCGCCACCGTGCGGAAGTGCGCCGCCAGCTGCGCCAGCAGGTCGAGGTCGAAGCCCGTGTCGTATTCCGTGCCCTTCAGGGTCGCAACGAGGGATTCGGTCGCCGGCTGAGACGTGCCGGAACCCAGCGGGGACAGGCAGGTATCCACCACGTCCACACCCGCTTCGATGGCCTTGAGCAGCACCATGTCGCCCGTGCCGGTGGTGTTGTGCGTGTGCAGGACGATGGGCAGGTCGGTTTCCTTCTTCAGGCGCTTGACGAGGCTGTATGCCTTGTAGGGCAGCAGCAGGTTCGCCATGTCCTTGATGCAGATGACGTCCGCGCCCATCTTCTGGATGTCCACAGCGAGCTTGACGAAGTAATCCTCGTTGTGCACGGGGGATTCGGTGTACGACATGGCGATTTCCGCCGTGCCGCCGTACTTCTTCGTCGCCTTGACGGCGGTCTGCATGTTGCGCAGGTCGTTCAGCGCGTCGAAGCAGCGGATGATGTCAATGCCGTTTTCGACGGCCTTCTTGACAAAGAAATCCACCACGTCGTCCGCGTAGGGACGGTAGCCCAGCAGGTTCTGACCGCGCAGCAGCATCTGCAGCTTGGTGTTGGGCAGCGCCTTGCGCAGCTTGCGCAGCCGCTCCCACGGGTCTTCGTTCAGGAAGCGCAGGCACGCGTCGTAGGTCGCGCCGCCCCAGCACTCCAGAGAGTAGTAGCCAACCTTGTCCAGCATTTCGCAGGCAGGCAGCATCTCATCGGTACGCATCCGGGTCGCGGCCTGAGACTGGTGGCCGTCGCGCAGGATGGTATCCGTAATTTGAACCTTTGCCATAGGACGAATTTCCTCCTTCAGTTCGGTCAGAGGCGGAGAAGCACTCCCCTGCCCCTGACCGGATACGTTGGATACGTTTCCATCTGACTGCTGATACTATTTCCAAATGAGCATACGCCAAGATGCGCCGCGGATTTTTGCATTCTGGCTAACACGAATGAAACGCAGCGTAGCAGCGCTACGCTAAGTGGAATGAGTGGACGC
>ENA-OPDG01001083-OPDG01001083.1-human-gut-metagenome-genome-assembly--contig:-NODE-1083-length-20933-cov-4.022224_pt1 | contig 20933 bp, 20 predicted proteins | sample MGYA00241259_ERZ501498 | MGnify/ENA primary metagenome ERZ501498 (study PRJEB25962, sample SAMEA2042582) | human gut metagenome | biome: human gut; feature: human-associated habitat; material: faeces... | reverse complement strand
CGGGAGGCAAACTTCCAGAAGAAGCACTTGACCACCCGCCGCCACAGCAGGAACATGATGCTGCCGCCCAGCGCCACACCGGCCCAGCTGTACAGAAAACCCAGAATGCCGCCGTGAGCCGCTACATTCAGCGCCACAATGGCAATGAGCGGAAGCGGCGGAAAAAACGACTCCACCATGGCCAGCATGATGGGGGCAATGGGGCCAAGGTTGCCAAAACTGTCCAGCAGAGTTTCCCAGAACTCCAGCGTTCCCAGCTGGCGCAGCCAAAAGTTCATTGTGCACATCCATCCCTTCCGCCTGCGCTTTCCCATCCGCAGGTTCCTCTATCCGTAGTATATCCATATTGTATGACACAAGCATGAACACAAAGCGACATTTTTTTTGCCCTGTGCACAGCCTCCTTGGGATACTACGAAGCTGCCGGTGCTGTTTTACTCCGCAGCCTGCTTTTCTGCGCGGGCCTTCATACGCTCCAGCTGGGCGGTGCGCTGCTTTTCCCACCGGGCAAGAGAATCGTCGTCCGGGATCTGCAGGCAGCGGGCGTAGCTCCAGTGCAGGCCGTCGCGGCGGGCCAGCTTGTAGCGCTGGAACACACCCTTGCCTGCGGCATTGCTGCTGCCGGCGCAGTGGGGGCACTGGCTCAGGGTGTACCAACTGTTGCTGCCCTTTTTCAGCCACACGTCGTCCGGCGTCAGCGGTGTGCCGCACTCCGGGCAGTGCATGGTGTAAATTTTCGGGTCGGTGCGCCAGGCGTACTGCTCCACATAGCCGTGGAAGACTGCAAAATCCCGGTAGTCGCCGGGGGCGGGGCACAGGCTGGCCCGCAGGGAGTCTTCCTCGGTGGGGTAGGCGGCAAGGCCTGCCCGCAGGTCGAGCAAACGGCAGACATCGGCGGTGTAGAGCGTGTCGGACAGGGCATCGTGGAACTGCCGCTCCATGGGGATGCCCATCCGGGTGACGACGCTTTCCAGCGTCATGCCCTCGCCCTCCTTGCGCGGGTGCTCCCGCAGGAACACCTGCTGCAGGTCGTACCAGACAGTGGGCTTCGATTCGTCGATGTTGCAGAGAAATAAGTTCTGCTTGAGCACCGGAACATCGTCCATGCCCCACTCGGCAAACTCGGCGTCCGGGCCGCACCACTGCATGAAGCGGCGCAGGCCCTGCACGATGGGCTCGCCCTTGTCAAGGTCAGCCTGGGTCAGGCCGGTGACCTTGGCGATGTGGTGCTGCAGCTTGCGGAAGATGCGGGGCTTCAGGTGGATGGAAAAGGTGTCCAGCACGTTGGCGTCCTCGTCGATCTTCACGGCACCGATCTCCACGATCTCGCCCCGGAAGGTCTGCTGCACGCCGTGATAGTTAAAGGTGTAGGGCTGGTAGTCGATGTTCCATTCCAGATCAAATAAAACCAGATTGCGCGGCATTGTTTTGTGTTCCTCTCGTTACTCTAAAATAAACTTCTCCACCGCTTCGGCCACGCCGTCGTGGTTGTTGTCGGCTTCGGTGACGTAGTCGGCGCAGTCCTTCACGGGCGGCTCGGCGTTCTGCATGGCCACGCCCACCCCGGCAAATTCGATCATGGAGCGGTCGTTCAGGCCGTCGCCGCAGGCCATCAGGTTCTCGCGGCCAAGGCCCATGCGTTCCAGCAATGCGGCCAGGCTGCCGTCCTTCGCCACGCCCAGCGGCACCGCCTCGATGAAGAACGGGCTGGAGGGGTACAGGTCGGCGCGGCCCGCAAACTGCTGCTGCCCGGCGGCGCACACCGCGTCCCGGCGGGCCGGGTCCAGCGTGATGAGCATCTTGCAGATGGGGTAATCCACATACTTTGCCAGGTCGTCCACATGGATCATGGGCAGCTTGGTGGTAAAGCACTCCTTGTTGGCCCATTCGTCGGTGTCGCGCTCGCACACGATGCCCTCATGGTTGTAGGTCAGGATGGCGATATCCTGCGCGGCGGCAAAGGCGCACAGCTCGGGCACCAGGGCCGGGTCCAGCGTTTTTTCCACCAGCGTCTCGCCGGTGACGCAGTCCACGATCTTGCCGCCGTTGTAGGACAGGATGCACCCGCCCTTTTTGTCCAGCCCCAGCTCCTTTGCCAGCGGGGTGATGCCGGCGGTGGGGCGGCCGGAGGCCAGCACGACGGTGACGCCCTGCGCGATGGCGGCGTCCAGCGCGGCGCGGGTGCGGGGGGTGACGACCTTCTGGTCGTTGGTCAGGGTGCCGTCCAGGTCCAGTGCCAGAACTTTGATCTTGCTCATCTATAACATTCCTCTCTCTTGCGGAAATAAGACACTTACATCTTCTATTGTACAATGAAATGCGCCCAACTTTCAACCCTTCCGGCACGGTTTGTGGGAAAAGCGGGATTTTACACACTTTTCCAGGGCTTTACATTGGGCGGGGAACGCCCGCGCCGGTTTTACCAAAGCTTTGCAGCAGCATGGTTTTTTGCAGCCCGGCGGCGCGCTACAATAAAAGCGTTCCCGCAAGATGACAAAACGGGGCCTGAGGCAGGCCCGCAGCGTTTGATGAGATGAAAAGAGAGGATCACGTTATGAAAGAAAATAAGATCTCCCGCCGCAGCTTTCTGAAATTTGGCGCAGCCGCTTCCGCCGCCGGTATGCTGGCCGCAGCACCCGTTGCCGCCCAGGCAGCCGAAGCAGATGCTTCCACCGCAGCAGACGAGGAAAACTGCCTGCTGGACCTGTTCAAGAAGCCCAAGTACATCTTCCTGTTCATCGGCGACGGTATGGGCACCGCCCAGATCCAGTCCGCCCGCTTCTATAAGGGCACCGTGGACAACAACGGTGCTGTTACCGAGGCTGACCTGAGCTTTACCAGCTTCCCCACCGTGGGCAGCGTGACCACCTACGACAGCACTTCCTTCTGCCCGGACTCCGCTTCCACCGCCACCTCCATCGCCACCGGCCACAAGACCGAGAGCGGCGTCATCAACATGTGCCCCTGGACCCGCGACGTGCCCTATGAGACCATCGCCGAGAAGCTCCATGCACAGAAGGGCTATAAGGTTGGCGTCATTTCTTCCGTCAACATCGACCATGCCACCCCGGCCGCTTTCTATGCCCACCAGAACAGCCGCAAGAACTACTACCAGATCGGCGTGGAGCTGGCAAACTCCGGCTTTGAGTATTTTGCAGGCGGTGAGTTCCAGAAGGTGAACGGCGACGGCACCGGCCCCAACAACCACGAGGTGGTTGCACAGGCTGGCTACAATGTGGTCACCACGCAGGCAGGCGCTGCTGCCCTGGCCGCAGGCGCAGGCAAGACCCTGATCATCGCCGAGAACCTGGCCGACGGCAAGGCCATGAACTACGCCATGGACGCCGCCGCAGGCGAGTGGCAGCTGACCGACTACGTGAAGAAGGGCATCGAGCTGCTGGACAACGACAAGGGCTTCTTCCTCATGACCGAGAGCGGCAAGATCGACTGGGCCTGCCACGCCAACGATGCCGCTGCTTCCATCCACGATGTGCTGGAGATGAGCAACGCCGTGCAGGCCGCTGTGGACTTCTACAACGCCCACCCCAACGATACCCTCATCCTCGTCACCGCAGACCACGAGACGGGCGGCATGGCCATCGGCTACAAGACCACCAACTACGACACCTTCCTGACCAACCTCACCCACCAGAAGATGTCTTACGCCAAGTTCGACTCCACCTATGTGAAGGGCTACATCGCCAACAAGACTCCCTTCGAGGCCGCCATGGCCGACGTGAAGGCAAACTTCGGCCTGACCCTGCCCACCGACCCCGATGCCGCCAACGCAGGCAAGCTGCTGCTGACCGACTACGAGGTGGAGAACCTGCGCACCGCTTACGAGCGCACCCTGGAGGTGGGTTCCTCCAGCCAGAGCAAGATGAGCCAGCAGGATTATGAGCTGTACGGCACCTACATCCCCTTCAGCATGGCCATCTGCCACACCATCAACCACAAGTCCGGCATGGACCACACCACCTACGCCCACACCGGCGCGATGGTCAACATCTATGCGCTGGGCGCTGGTGCGGAGAAGTTCCGCGGCGTCTTCGACAACACCGAGATCTACCACAAGCTGGCTGAGCTGACCGGCGTACAGTAAGCCTCTCTCTTCAAACGAAAAAGCCTGTGCAGACGCTCCCGGGCCGGGAGGCTGCACAGGCTTTCTTGTGTTCACAGGTGGATGGTGCAGCCGCGGCCCAGCATCTGGGCCAGCAGCATAAGGGTCGAGACGCCGAAGCACCCACCCATCATCAGCAGGCAGAGTACTACAGAGCTGAAGTCGCACCGGCATTCGCCGGGTCGGGCGGAAAAGTAGAGCACCTCACACCCCAGCAGGATGAGCCCCGCCGCCGGTAGCACCTGCCAGATGACCAGCCACGGCAGGCCGGGCAGGAAGCGGGCCAGCAGGAAGAGCGTGCCCGCCGCGATGAGGCAGACGCCCAGCGTCAGGGTGCCCACCCGACGCAGGGGTTTATTCGTTGTGTTCTGTTCCATCATCCGTCACCTCGTTTTCATTCACCACAGGAGAGGAGAGCAGAGCGGCGTTGTCCGGCTCGTCGGCGTGATACTCGCAGAAATCGGCATCCTCGGGGACATCCTTGGAAGCATCCGGCTTTTTGGCCGGATGGGGGCCTTTCACCAGCCAGACGCCGCAGACGATGAGGACCACACAGACCACCACATCCGGCAGGCTGGCCATGACGAGATAGAGGGCGCGGAAAACGGGGGAGGAGTGGCCCCAGCGGTAGACGAGGTCGCCGAGAGTGTTCATGATGAGGTTCTGGTAGGCGATGAGCGCACCGAAGGCGATGAGCAGCCAGCCCACCAGCTTGTGGCTGTCCAGCAGAGCCCGGGCCAGCCGCTTGTCGCGGGGGTCGAAGTGGACGAGGTAGTCGTCCTCCGGCGCGGTGTCCGCGATGATCTGCGCCCGGAGGTTGAAGGTGTCAAAGAAGCTGTACATCCACACCACCACCAGCAGGAGCAGCACCGGGTTGAGCAGTGAGCTCACCATCCCGATGAGGCAGGCCGTGAGGATGAGGGAGAGGCCCCGCTTCATGTAACCCTGATACATCTGGCCTGCGCCGGGGATAAACGCACAGCAGAAGGTCAAAAATCCGTTTTTCAGCATAACGATCTCCTTGTTTTATGATTTTATGTTTTCTGCCGCGTTCAGCAGGCTTTCCAGCACAGAGGAAACGCGGGTATAGATGTTCTCGCCGGGGCGGGAAGTCACGGGCCTGCCCAGCTTTTCGGGCAGAATCTTCGGGGGCTGTTTTTCCGGCAGGGTGACCTGGACTGTGGGCAGGAGAGCCTGCAGGTCGCTGCCGTGGTCGGTGACGAAGGTCAGCGCTCCGGTACGCCACATGGTCAGCGCCAGCACGGCGGCGACACCCGCCACCGCAGCCCGGCCATAGGTGCTCTGCATCAGCCGCACCCAGATGGTGCTCATCACGGTACGGCGGACATCCCGGGGCGGGTCGGTGAGGGCGTCGGCGGTCAGAAGTGCGGTGTAACGGTCGGTGCATTTGTCGCAGTAGGCGAGATGTTCGGCGGCTTCCAGCCGTCCCAGCTCGTCCAGCTGCCCGGCGGTGAGGGCGTGCAGCCCTTCGTCGCTCAGACAGCCGTCTTCACGGAACAATTCCATCTCAAAAGCCCTCCTTTCCGGCGGCGCTCAGCTGCGCGGCCAACATCTTTTTTGCCCGGAAGACCTGCGCCTCCACTGTTTTCTGGGGCCTGCCGCAGAGCCGGGCGGCTTCGGCGGCGGTGTGCTGTTCCAGCAGCATGAGGCGGCAGGGCGTCTTGTAGGGTTCCCGCAGAGCGAGGATGCGCTGCGTCAGCTCCTCTTCGCCCAGAGCTTCCAGCACCTGCGCTTCCGGCTCGCTGCCGGGCGGTGCGCCCTCAAGTGCAAGCACATCGTCGCCGGGGGTGTTCACCCGGCGCGCCCAGGCGCTGCGTAAGTAATCCTTGGCTTTGTTGGAGGCGATGCGGGCCAGCCATTGCTTTTCGTATCCGGCAGGACAGCGGTCCATGCTCCGCCATGCAGAGAGAAAAGTTTCCTGCGTCAGATCCTGCGCATAGCCCTCATCTGCCACCAGCTGACGGCAGATGGTGTAGACGAGGGACTGATACTTCTGTACCAGCCTGTCAAATTCCAGTGCATTCAATGGCTGCTCTCCGCCTCCTTTCTGCCCGGCATTTCGAGCGCTCTGTCTATCTATACGAACCAGCGGGGCCAAAACCTGCAAAATCGTGGGAAAAATTTTGAAAATGTGGTAGAATGGCCTTATCAAACCTCACAAAGGAGAAAACACGATGGCCTCTGCCACAAAACAGGCACTTCTGGCGGCGCTCTCCGCCGCCCAGGGCGAATGCATCTCCGGCCAGCAGCTGGCGCAGCAGCTGGGTGTGAGCCGCGCTGCTGTCCATAAGGCTGCGGCTGCACTGGCGGCTCAGGGCTATGCGCTGGAAGCCGCCCCCCGGCGGGGCTATCGGCTGGCGGGCGGCGACCCCTTCTGCGCCGAGGCGGTGGGGGAGTACGACGCCCCCATCTACCTCTACGACAAGCTGGAAAGTTCCAACCGCACGGCCAAGACGCTGGCCCTCGAGGGTACGCCCCACGGCACGATGGTGCTGACAAGTCAGCAGACGGCGGGCCGGGGCCGGCTGGGGCGGCGGTTCGAGAGCCCGGAGGGGAAAGGCATCTATCTCTCGCTGGTGCTGCGGCCCGGCCTGCCCATGACCGAGGCGCAGACCGTCACCGTCAGCGCGGCGGTGGCCGTCTGCCGGGCTGTGAAGCGGCTCTGCGGGCTGGACTTGGGCATCAAGTGGGTCAACGACCTCTATTATAACGGCAAGAAGGTCTGCGGTATCCTGACGGAAGCCGGGGCCGACATCGAGAGCGGCCAGCTGGAATGGCTGGTGGTGGGCATCGGCCTGAACCTGACCTCCCGCCCGGAGGACTGGCCCGAGGAGCTGCGGCCCATCGCGGGCAGTCTCTACCCCGGCGGGCCTGCACCGGTGAGCCGGGCGGCACTGGCCGGGGCCATCGCCCGGGAACTGCTGGGTCTCTGCCCGGCCTTCGACTGTCTGGACGAGTACCGCGCCCGGTGCTTTGTGCCGGGCCACTGGGTCACGGTCTGCACCGGGACGGAGAGCTACGCCGCAAAGGCGGTGGCCATCGACGACGCCGGGCGGCTCATCGTGCAGCGGGAAGGGGGCCGCACCGAGGCGCTCTGCCACGGAGAAGTGAGTATCAGGCCGTCGCCGCTGGCGGTAAAATAATAAGAATAATATAGAAAGAAAGCATCGGCAGACACCCAGCGAGGGTGCTGCGGATGCTTTTGCTTTAAGTAGAGCGAATGCCTCTCCCTTTGGGAGAGGTGTCACCGAAGGTGACGGAGAGGGCAAGCCCGGAGAGAAAGTGGCACAGCATGGCGATAAACAGAGGCTTTGTCAGGGCGATGCTATCGCAAAGCGGACGGTCTTTTTGTCAGCGGCCTTGCCCTCTCAGGCGCTATGCGCCAGCTCTCCCAAAGGGAGAGCCTAAGAGCTGAAGGAAAGCTGGTCAAAACACCCCGAAGCACACCAGCCCCAGCACCGCCGCGATGCCGATGACCTTCGGCACACTGAGCTTGAATTTCTGGAGCAGCACAAAGCAGAGGATGCCGATGGCGATGCCCGGCAGGCTGATGCCGCCTGCCTCGGTGATGCAGGTCTGGCGGCAGAGGCCCACCAGAACACCCAGCACCATGCCGATGCAGACAGGCTTGACGATTTTCATGATGTAGCTCATGACCTTGCTGGTGCGGAACTTCTGGAAGAACGCCGCCGCCAGAAGCGTCAGCGTCAGGGTGGGGCTGAGGACGCCCAGGACCGCGAAGACGCCGCCCGGCATCCCGGCGGTCTTGGTGCCTGCAAAGGTGGCGGCATTGACGCCCAGAGAGCCGGGTGTCATCTCGGCGATGGCGATGAGGTTCGTCAGATCGGCGTCCGTCATCCAGCCGTGGGAGGACATTTCATCCATGATGAGGGGGATCATGGAGGTGCCGCCGAAGCTGGTGAAGCCGATCTTCGCAAACGCGGCGAAGAGCTGAACGAGGGTCTCAAACATGGCCATGTTCGCTCACCCCCATCCAGACCAGCGCGATGACCACACCGGCCACCACCAGCGTCAGATTGCTGATGGACGTAAAGTAACAGAGCACAAAGGCGACGGCACAGATGATGATGGGCATCGCGCTGGTCAGAGCATCTTTGCCCAGGGAGATGGCCGCGCCGCCGATGATGGGGGCCACGGCGCACTGGACGCCCTTGAGGGCCGACCAGACCCAGTAGTTATCTTTAATGGCGTCGTAGATGGCCGTCACGATGGTAAGGGTGACGACGGCGGGGATGCACAGGCCGATGGCCGCGCAGATGCCGCCCAGCACCCCGGCCATCTGATAGCCGAAGAGCAGAGTGATGTTCGCCACCATGATGCCGGGCAGGCTCTTGCCCACGGCGATGAGCTCCAGCAGATCGCTCTTGGTCATCCAGCCGCGCTCGTCCACAAACTCCCGCTCCATCTGGGCGATGATGCTCCATCCGCTGCCGAAGGTGAACGCGCCGATCTTGATAAAGTAAAGAAGCATCAGCAGGGCCATTCGTGCGCCGGTGGGGCGCTGCTGTGCGGTTTCGGGTTTTGTTGTCTGCATGAATCCTCCTGAGATACCGGGTTTGCTGTTCTTTTACCTATAAGATACCACAGACGTCCCCAAAAGGCGAATGGAAAAATGGAATGGTTCCCGGTTCCTGTCAGGAATGCTCGTAAGTCATCCAGCTGCCTTTCCATGCGTAGAGGGCCATCAGCACGGCACCCAGCGCCCACGACACCGGGTAGAGGACGAACACGCCCTCGATGCCCGCAAAGAAGGGGAGGACGAACTGGATCCACACCACACGGAAGAGGCAGAGCGAGATGAGCAGCACCACCATCGGCGGTACGCTGCGGCCCCCGCCATGCCGTGGAGGATGGCCAGCAGGAAGTAGAAGGGGCAGAAGTAGTGCATGGCGCTGCACCCGAAGGCCACCACCGTCTCGTCGGAGGTGAACAGGTGCATGATGGGATTCTGGAACGCCAGCAGCAGAGCACCGGTGCAGAGGGTGTAGAGTACGCCCATGCCCAGCGTGACCCACATGCCATTCTTCACTCGTTTGAGGTTGCCTGCGCCATAGTTCTGGCCCACGAAGGTCGTCGCCGCCATGCTGAAACTGGTGACGGGCAGGATGTTGAAGCCGTCGATTTTCATATAGGCCGCAAAGCCTGCCATGGCGGCGGCACCGTAGCTGTTGACGCTGGACTGCACCAGCACGTTCGAGAAAGAGATGACCATGTTCTGGATGCCGGTGGGAAGGCCGATGCGGATGATGCGGGAGGTCATCCGCTGATCGGGCCGGATGGCGGAAAGCTCCACCTTGTAGTCGGCGTCCACCTTCATCAGAAAACGGAGGCTCAGCACACAGGAGACGAGCTGGCTGATGTCGGTGGCGATGGCCGCACCCGCCACGCCCATCTTCAGCCCGGCGATGAGTACGAGGTCGAGGATGATGTTGGTGATGGAGGCACAGCCCAGGTAGATGAGGGAACGCTGGGAGTTGCCCGCCGCGTTGAGGATGCCGGCCGCCATGTTGTAGACGACGCTGAACAGCACACCGCCGAAGTAGAGCTTCATGTAAGTCACGGCGTCGCCGAGAACTTCTTCGGGGGTGTTCATCCAGACCAGCAGGCTGTGGCTGACGGCGATGCCGCCCACTGTCAGGATGAGGCCGAGGATGACCGCGATGGCCAGCGAGGTGTGGACGGCGATGCGCGTTTCCTTTTTATCTTTTGCGCCGAGGTACTGGCTCACGACGACGCCGGCGCCGACGGCCACGCCCTGACTGAAACCGATGAGCAGGTAGATGGGTGAGCCGCTGGAACCCACAGCGGCCAGCGCGTTGCTGCCCAGAAAGTTGCCGACGATGATGGAGTCGGCGGTGTTGTAAAGCTGCTGGAGCAGGTTGCCCAGGATGAGCGGCACCGAGAAGAGCAGGATGCTTTTCCAGATGCTGCCCTCGGTCATGAGCAGGGTCTTTTCCTGCTGCGGCTGTGCCGTTGCGGCCATAGTGTCTCCTCCCTCAAAAATGCAGGAATTTCATAGGTATTTCACAATAAACTTAACAATACATCGTTCTGTGCCGAATGTCAAGCAGAACGAAAAAGAAAGCCCTCCGACTTTCCACATCTTGTTTGCAGATTGTTCAAAACTAACTCAAAGAAACTCCATTTTTATCCGGTACAATAAAGGTGCAGTCGGGAAGACAAGAACGAGATCCCCCATCTCCGGCTTTTGACTTTCCATAAATGCCATGCAGGCAGGATTCATGCGCAGCCCCGCAGCGGGTGCCGCGCCCCTAAAAAAATACTGTCCCCCACCTATGCGAGGCAATAGCCACGGCGGCGGACAGACTACCAACAACCTCCTAGCAGCCGCAAATGTTTAGGAGTTCTCATACACAGGCAGCGCCGCTTTCTCCTCCTTTCCACGGCGCTGCCTGTTTTTGTATTGCTGACGCAAAAAAGCCCATCGCACAGCTGCGCGATGAGCTTTTGACATTCTTATCGCATATCATGCAGGCGCTCTGCCGGGAGGGAGGCTTGCAGCAGGCTCCATGCGGCGTCGAGGCTGTCGTTCAGCAGATAGGCCTGATTCTGCTGGACATAGAGGTAAATGGCGTTGGGGGTGCGGTAGGCCAGATGCATATCGTGCCACGCATACTTTCGGCTCGCCTCAGGTTTGTCCTGCTCGCCGGCCATCCAGACCGACAGTCCTTCGTCGTCCAGCAGCAGCCGGTAGAAGGGGCGGGGCAGGCCCATCTTTTTGATTTGGAGGCTCAGGGAGTGGAAGAACGTCCAGAAGTAGACGGCCGGCACGCCCAGCGCCACCACGGTCAGCACCACCGTGAGCAGGGCTGCGCCGTCTTTCTGGCCCACCTGCGACAGGCAGAAGCCGGCAGACACCAGCAAAATGGCCGTGAACACCAGAGGCCGGTGCCACGCCTTGCGGTGGCGCAGCAGGTCAAAGGCGGCAAAATCGTGGAAGGATGCAGCATCCATCTGGACGGAAACGGAGATCGGCTGAGACATAAAAATACCCTCCTTTTTGGTCATAGTACCATATTATTTTCCAACAATCAAGGATGATATTGCGCAGATGCCCTAAAATGTGCTAAAATAGGACGAAAAAGAAAGTTTATGGAGCTTTCGCTCTGACGGCGGACAGGCCGGATAAGGCGGAAGATGCGCGGCAGAATATCACAGAGAAGGAGGATGGGTGCGTGGGGCGCAGGATGACCCTGAAAGGGCAGATCAGTCTTTGCCTGGCAGCGTTTTTTCTGGCGCTGGCGGGGCAGATATTCTTGAGCTTTTACCAGTCCGGCACCGTGCTGCGGGAACTGGACGACCAGATGGGCAACTTCAACGCCATCAGCCGCTTCCAGAACGGCGTGGAGCGGAGTCTTTCGGCCATGGAAGATTACCGCTGGGAGTACGGCGACGCCAAAGCGCTGACAGAGGAGCTCCACAGCGCCTTTTCCGTCACCAACGCATGGCTCTGGCGCATCGAGAGCGACCTTGGCACTGTGAGTGAAGAGCAGTATCTGCTCTACAATGCCGTTTCCACTACCTACGACAGCTACACCGCACTGGTGGACCAGCTGGAAGAAGCGGTGGCCGCCGGTCAGGACACGAAAGCCGCCCAGCTCTACTATAATAAAATCGTACCCTGCGGCGGCTATCTGCGCCAGTACACCCAGCAGCTGCTGAACACGGCCATCACCGACGCTCAGGGGACTTACACCACCGTGTCGGCCCTCAGCGACCGGGTGAAATGGGTGCAGACCGTCGTGGTGGCGCTCTGCCTTGCGCTGGGCTGCGTCATGGCCTTCTCGGTGCTGACGCTGCTGACCCCGGTGCAGCAGATGATCGGCGCCTCCAGGGAGGTCACCCGGGGCGAGTTCGACTCGCCCGACCTGCCTGCGCCCCGTCAGCCGGAAATGGCCCAGCTGACCGAAGCCTTCAACCACATGAAGCATTCGATGGCGGAGCAGGTGACCACCCTGCGGGAGAAAAACGAGATGGAGCGGGAGCTCCACCGCCAGAAGACGGAAGCTCTGGAATTACAGAACCGGATGGAGCGCAGCCGTTTGCAGCAGCTGCGCAGCCAGATCGACCCCCATTTCCTTTTCAACACTCTGAACGTCATTTTGCAGACCGCCGGACAGGAAAAAGCCTACCGCACTCAGGCCCTCATCACGGCTCTGTCGCACCTGCTGCGCTACAGCCTGATGAGCAACGACGAGCAGGTGCCGCTGGCCCGGGAAGTGCGCATCGTGGACGAGTATTACTCCATTTATCACGTCCGCTTCGGCGACCGTGTGAAGATGGTGTGGCGCATCTCCGACTCCCTCGATTTGACGGAGACGATGGTGCCGTCCTTCATCTTGCAGCCCATCGTGGAGAATGCCTTCAAGCACGGCATCTCGCCCAAGGAAGAGGGCGGCGTGGTGCGCATCCGCATCAACCCGCTGCGGGATAAGGGGCTGCTCTATATCAGCGTCTGCGACAACGGCGTGGGCATCCAGCCCGAACAGCTGGCCCAGCTGAAAGCCGCGCTGGCCCAGCCCGGGGAGCGCTGGGAGCATATCGGCGTCTATAACGTGGCCGCACGGCTGCGGCTTCTGGATAAACGGGGGCGGCTGGTCATCCGCTCTCACCCGGGCCGGGGAACGGCCATCAGGATGTACCTGCCCCTTGTAGAACTTTTGGAGGAGGATTTGGACGATGATACGCCTGTTGATCGCGGATGACGAAAAGCTGGAGCGGGAGGCGCTTGCAGAGCTGGTCCAGCGCCGTTTTGAGCGGGAAGTGGTCCTGGAGGTGGCGGAAAATGGCCGCAAAGCTGCCGACACAGCGGTGCTGTGGGGCGCGGACCTCATCCTGATGGATATTGAGATGCCGGGCATGAGCGGTCTCGACGCTGCCCGCGCCGTGCTGGCCCAGCGGCCTTCCTGCCGGGTCATCTTCGTCACGGCCTACAGCCTGTTCCAGTATGCCCATGAGGCGGTGCATCTGGGGGCCTGCGACTATCTGCTCAAGCCGGTGGACCCCGACGAGCTGGAAGCCTCGGTGCGCCGGGCTATGCGGCAGATCGAGACGGAGCGGAAGCTGGAAGAGCTGGCCGCCGCCCAGCCCCAGCAGGAGCAGACGGAGACCGAAGAAGAGGCAGAAGACGCCCCCGAGGAGGGCGAGAACAGCCAGACGGCCCTTGTCATGGCCCATGTCCGCCGCTACCTCGAGGATAATTATATGTTCGATCTGTCGCTGGACAGCGTGGGCGAGATCCTGCACATCAGCCCGGCCTACCTGTCGGCGCAGTTCAAGAAGTACCAGAAGATGAACTTCCTCGACTGCCTCACCGAGCTGCGCATCAACGCGGCAAAGGAATTGCTGGCCGACCCCTTCCGCTCCTCGGCAGAGGTGGCGTCGATGGTGGGCTACGAGGACGCCAGCTACTTCGCCCGGGCGTTTAAGAAACGCACCGGCATGACTCCCACCCAGTACCGCCGTCAGGCCGGCCAGAAGGCAAAGGCCGACCCGGAGGCCGGGCTGTGAGCGGGCGGATGATTTCCCGCCGCAGTGTGCTGGCGCTGGCCGCCTGTACGGCGCTGGGCGCTGTGGGCTGCAGCAAGACGGAAGAGTACACCGGCCCGGAGCTCATCCTGCGCTACGCCGAGAACCAGCCCGAGGATTATCCCACCACTCAGGCCGCTCTGGCCTTTGCCGACCTCGTGGCCGAGCGGACGGAGGGGAGGGTCAAAGTCGTGGTCTACAGCGGCGGGGAGCTGGGGGCCGAACAGAGCGTCATCGAGCAGATGCAGTACGGCGGCATCGACTTTGCCCGCGTCTCTCTGAGCCAGCTGGCCGAGTATCAGCCTGCCCTGAGCGTATTGCAGCTGCCTTTTCTCTATACCGATGCGCCCCAGATGTGGCGGGTGCTGGACGGTGAGATCGGCGATGAATTCCTCTCCGGCCTCGGCGCGATGGACCTCGTAGGCCTGTCATGGTTCGACGCCGGTGTCCGCAGCTTCTACACCCGCGAAAAGGTGGAGACGCTGGCGGACCTCGCGGGGCTGACGCTCCGGGTGCAGGAGTCGGACATGATGAGCGAGATGATACTGGACCTCGGCGCAAAGCCGGCGCAGGTGGTCTACAGCCGGGTCTATGCAGCCCTGCACAACGCCGAGATAGACGGCGCGGAAAACAACTGGCCCAGCTATGAGGCCATGGGCCACTACGAGGTGGCCCCCTATTTCTTAAAGGATGAGCATGCCCGCGTGCCGGAGCTGCAGCTGGCCAGCGAGGCTGCGATGGAAAAGCTGGCAGAGCTGGACGAGCGCTTCCCGGACATCATCCGCACCTGCGGAAAGGAGAGCGCTCTGGCCGAACGCCGCCTCTGGGCGGAGCGGGAGGCCAGCGCCGAGAAGCATATGCGGGAATGGGGCGTGGAGGTGACGACCCTCTCCGCCGCCGAGAAAGCCCGCTTCCGGGCGGCAGTCGAGCCTGTGTACGCGGCTTTTGAGGAGCAGAGCCGCCTCATCCAGCGCATCCGCGAAGCCTGAAAAGTGCCAGAGATATTACATTGTATTCATCTTGTTGGGCAGTGTGCTGAATAAACTGCACTATAACTTGTGAGAACTGCACAAAAGTGTTTCTCACATTTTTTTGAAAAACAGGACATTTTTCATAAGCCCTTGTTCTGACTAAAAATTTTTGCTAAAGTGTGTACAGTAAATGAACGGACGGTGTGCGACCCGTGCAGAGCGCACCGCCCTGAATGAGGAAAATCTAAGGAGGATTTTATCATGAAGAAGATTTCTCGTCGCAGCTTTCTGGCAGCAGCCGGTGTTTCCGCCGCTGCTCTGGCACTGACCGCCTGCGGTGGCTCCAGCAACAGCACTGCTGCTTCTACCGCTACCTCTGCTGCAGCTTCCACCGCTCCCGCCGGTGATGCCGCAGCTGCTGCTTCTGACCCGAAGGTGACTCTGGTCTACGCCGAGGTCAACCCGCTGGATACCATCGTCGGCCAGACCGGTTCTCACTTCAAGGAGAAGGTCGAGGAGCTGACCGGCGGCTCCGTCGTCGTCGATGTGCAGGCTTCCGGCGTTCTGGGCTCTGAGAACGACGTTCTGGACGCTATCCTCGGCGGCTCCACCTCCATCGACATCAGCCGTATCTCTGCTTTCGCACTGACCAGCTACGGCTGCAACAAGTCCAAGCTGCTGTCCATCCCCTTCACCTTCGAGAACCGCGCACACTTCTGGAACTTCGCCAACAGCGAGCTGGCACCTGAGTTCCTGAACGAGCCCCAGGAGCTGGGCCTGCCCGTCCGCGGCATGTTCTACGGCGAGGAGGGCTTCCGTCACTTCTTCACGGTCAACCCCGTTTCCGGCATTGCAGACTTCAAGGGCCTGAAGCTGCGCGTGTCCAACGACCCCGTCATGAACGGCATGGTCGAGGGCCTGGGCGCAAACCCCACCGTCGTTTCCTTCGGTGAGCTGTACAGCGCACTGCAGACCGGCGTTGTGGATGGCGCTGAGCAGCCCATCGCAAACTACAAGTCCAACGCCTTCCCCGAGGTCGCTAACAACCTGATCCTCGACGGCCATACTTTGGGCGCTGTGCAGGCTGTCATCACCGACAACGCCTGGAACAAGCTGACCGAGAACCAGCAGGCTGCCGTCATGGAGGCTGCTGCGGATACGCAGGCCTTCAACGCTGACCTGTCCGAGACCGCTGAGAACAAGGTTCTGGAAGAGCTGCGCTCCTCCGGCTGCAACGTTGTGGATGTTCCCGACAAGGCTCCCTGGCAGGAGGCTTGCGCCAAGGTCATCAGCGAGAACACCTCTGACCAGGCTGAGCTGTACCAGCAGCTGCTGGATATGAAGGCCTGATCGAATCGCCTTCGTGTTCTAAAGTAGTACATAGCCCGGCGGGGGACTACGGGAATACGCCCGCAGACCCGCCGGGTTTTTATATGGAGGAATTCCTATGCCGAAAATCTTTACCACTCTGGATAAGATCAAGCCGGCGTACGACATTACCTACAAAGTGGTCCTGTTCATCTGTAAGATCCTGCTGATCGCAGATATCCTCATTACCACCATGTCGGTCATCGGTCGTTACGTCTCCTTTATCCCGGACCCCTCCTGGTCTGAGGAGGTCGTCCTGACCTGCATGAGCTACATGGCAGTGCTGAGTGCTGCTCTGGCCATCCGCCGTGGTGCTCACATCCGCATGACTGCCTTTGATATGTACCTGCCCAAGAAAGTGGTCAAGGCTCTGGACATCCTGTCCGATGTAGCCGTGATGGTCCTGGGCGTGGTGATGATGGTGGTGGGCTGGAACTACGCCACCACCCTGGGCGGCCGTGGCTTCTATGTGTCCATGCCCTGGCTGAGCCGCTTCTGGATGTACTTCCCGGTGCCTCTGGCTGGCGTTGCCATGATCATCTTTGAGATCGAATCTCTGTACAACCACATCAAGAGCTTTTTTGTAAAGGAGGAAATGTAATATGACAGTTCAGACACTGGCGATCATTGTCCTTCTTGTCAGCTTCTTCGTCATGATCTTCCTGCGCTTCCCCATCGCCTACGCCGTTGGCCTGTCCAGCGTGCTGTGTATGCTGGTGCAGGGCCAGGCATTGACCGACGTCTGCCGACTGATGGTCAAGGGCATTTCTTCCTTCAGCCTGATGGCAGTTCCCTTCTTCATCACCATGGGCGTGCTCATGGGCTCCGGCGGCATCTCTGAAAAGCTCATCGCACTGGCTGACGCCTGCGTGGGCTGGATGCGCGGCGGCATGGCCATGGTCAACATCGTGGCTTCCTACTTCTTTGGCGGCATCTCCGGTTCCGCCTCTGCCGATACCGCTTCCATCGGTTCCATCATGATCCCCATGATGGTGGACCAGGGCTACGGTGCCGACTTCTCCACCGCTGTTACCATCACCTCCTCCTGCGAGGGCCTGCTGGTTCCTCCCAGCCACAACATGGTCATCTACGCTACCACCGCCGGTGGTATCTCCGTGGGCAGCCTGTTCCTGGCAGGTTACCTGCCCGGCGCACTGCTGGCCGTCGTGCTGATGATCGGCTCCTACATCATCTCTGTAAAGCGCAACTACCCCAAGGGTGATCCCTTCAGCATCAAGCGCTTTATCAAGCAGCTGGGCACCTCCATCTGGGCTCTGGCCGCTGTTATCATCGTGGTGTTCGGCGTGGTCGGCGGCGTGTTCACCGCCACCGAGTCCGCTGCTATCGCCGTTATCTACTCCCTGTTCGTGTCCGTGTTCATCTACAAGGGCCTGGACTGGAAGGGCGTGTGGCACGCCCTGGACGAGTGCGTCAACACCCTGTCCATCGTGCTGATCCTCATCGCCACCTCTGCTGTGTTCGGCAACTGCCTGACCATCCTGCACGTGCCCGATCTGGCAGCAACCGCCATCACCGACCTCACCGACAACCCCTACATCATCGCACTGCTCATCGACCTGATCCTGCTGGTGCTGGGCATGATCATGGATATGGCTCCCATCATCCTGATCGCCACCCCCATCCTGCTGCCCATCGCCACCTCTATCGGCATCGACCCCATCCAGTTTGGTATCATCGTGGTGCTGAACTGCGGCATCGGCCTGCTGACTCCTCCCGTCGGCTCCGTTCTGTTCATCGGCTCTGCCGTGGCAAAGCGTCCCATGGAAAAGGTGGTCAAGGCTACCCTGCCGTTCTACCTGTGCATGTTCGTTGCACTGCTGCTGCTGACCTACGTCCCCGACATCAGCCTTGCCATCCCCAAGCTGCTGGGCGGTTACGTCAGCCCCATCGCAAACCCGCTGGGCCCTGTGTTCATCCACTAAGCATTCTCTCCTAAGAAATATCATCTGAAGCAAAACCCCGCCCCGTGCATTGCATCGCGCAGTGTATGGGGCGGGGTTTTTGCGTGCGGAATTTTTGTTGAACGGGCCGTCTTTGCGTTGCTCCGGCCGCTGCCGGGCAGTGCGGTCGAGCATGGGGCAAGGCAGGCCCGGAGACGGCGGTCACAAAGATTTTCCATCCCTCTGCGGAATAGCCCCCGCGCTGCCCTCGGCGGGCTGCCTGGGACTTGCCGGGGAGCCAAGCGGAGACCTCTGTGAGCAGGTTTTCCGGTAGTCACGCTCATCCGGCAGCGCACCAAACGGTTCGCGGAACCAGCGGAGACCGCATTCCCGGCATTCGGGCATTCGGCTATCCGCTCGGTGCCAAATGTCTCTCCCGCCGCTCAATACCACAAAACACATTCCAGAAGAAAGTGCTGCGGGAGAAACGATCAAAAGACTACGCAAAGCTTCCGCTTCCCCGAAAAGAATCGCACGCCGTATCTGCTATCCCCTGCGAGTGCGCGCAGAAAAAATCCCCCCGTTGCAAAAATGACCGCCCCGATCGGGACGGCCATTTTTGCAGAATGGAGAATGCAAGTTTATAAAGAAGGAGAAGAAAATAGCTTGAAAAAGGGCTTTCAGCGGTTCTGCACGTCGTGGATCTTTGCTTCCAGGTGCAGACTTTTCTCGACGGGTGCATACACGGCCATCATGGCCAGCAGATTGGGCACCCACAGCCCGGTCAGCAAAAGCACGGCGTCCAATAACAGGATCCATACAAAGCTGGTGGACACATCGGCCATCAGCGGCAGGGCAAAGGCCGCATAACCCACCAAAGCCCACAGCACGGTGAAGATCATGCCGGGGAGAAAGCTGCTTTTGAAGCTCTGCTTCCACACCCGCTTGTAGGTGTGCCACCAGAAGCCCGGCTCATCCCGCAGGGCCCGGAGGATGGTGTCGTAAAGGCCGGTCAGCGCCGGGCCGACCAGCCAGCCGGTACAGCAGGCGGCCAGCAGGCACAGCGGCAGGCTGCCCATCCAGAGGGCAATTCCCACCAGAGCCGCCGCCGGGACACAGGCCAGCAGTGCCAGCGAACCGGACAGAAAAATGCCGTCCAGGTCGCGGCTCATGATCTCGACCAATCGGGCAAGGCCCTTTTTGCGGGGCGTGTCCGGGCTGATGCCCGCGCCCTCCGGGATGAATTCGGACCGACCAAACAGCATTCTGCATTCACCTCTCTACGGCTCTATTGTAACATAGCAAAATAAAAAGCGGCTGCAAAAAAGCGACCGCTTTTCTGAAGAATCCCGACATCTGAATCCGGGTCATTCCGGTTGGCTGCCAGACCTCACAGTGACATTTTCAAAGCTGACATTTTGGCAGTGCTGCATCTGGATGTTCTGGGCAGGGCCGTGGTTGTCTTCCAACACCACATCCCTGAACCGGATGTTCTTCACTTCGTACCCCGGCTCGTCAAAGCCGCACAGCTCAATGGCCGGGCAGAAATGCCACACATGGTCGTGGTCGATGTACCGGCCCAGCAGAGTGACCCGTTCATACCTGAAGTTTTCCAGAATAGGCGGCACATCGGAGCCAATGCCATCATCGTTGTAGCCTACCGAATGTACCATCACATGGGAAAGGGTGCAGTCCCGCACTTCCACATCCCGGACGTAGCCGCCGCGCTTTTGGGTGGCTTTGATCTCCAGCCCGGAGGTGGACACCGCCATATCACAGTCCCAGATCTTCACAGCCTCCACGCCGCCACTCATCTCGCTGCCAATGCAGATGCCGTGGCCGAAACCGCTGTGGCAGTCGAACACCCGGATGTGCTTCGTCGGGCGATTGATGATGTTGCCCTCCGGGTTCTTGCCGGACTTGATGGCCACCGCATCGTCGCCGGTGCAGAACTCGCAGGCGAAGATCGTGCAGTTGGTGGAGGAATCCGGGTCCCAGCCATCGCCGTTCCATACGCCATCCGATTTGATAACACAGTGGTCGGTGACGATCTGGTCGGAGTAGACCATGTGCAGGTTCCAGCTGGCACCGTTGGCAAAGGTCAGCCCCTGCATCCAGATGTTCCGGCAATTGCTCATGTTGACAAGGCGCGGCCGGACGCGGCCCGGAATGGTGTCGGCGTTCTCGCAGGTGGACACGAGGTCTGCGTTCTGCGCAAGGTATTCTTTCAGGCGTGCCCGCTCATTTTCAATGATGCGGCTTGCCAGCAGCCTGCCGCCGGAGGCAATGGTGCCCTTGCCCCGCAGGATGATGTTTTCGCAGTTCGGCCCAGCGGTATGGTCGAGCGTGCCGAGATTCAGCAGGCTGCTGTAACATTCCATCTCGGTACCCTCAAATCGGCTGGGGATGCGGGGCAGGTAATCTTCCGGCTCGGCAGTGCCTTGCAGGACGGCTCCTTCGTCCAGATACAGCTCCATATTGCTGTGCAGCCGCAAAGCACCGGTCATGTAGATGCCCGCCGGAAAGTAGACGCACTCGTTTTCCTTGCAGTCATCCATAGCTTTTTGCAGGGCGGCGGTGTTCAGGGTTTTGCCGTCACCTACGGCAAAATAGGGCGCAGCGGTCACATCCAGTTTCTGTTTGGTGGGGGTAGTGCGGACAGTCAGTTCGCCGATGCCGCCGCCCCGCCACTGGACGAACAGCACATACTCCGTCTCCGGCTGGAGATGTTCCAGCGTGAAATGCGTTTTGACGGTTGTGCCCACTGCGGCATCGTTCCGCAAAACTGTATAGGTCTCCACGGCCCCGGCGGCTGCAGGCTTATCCCAGAACAGAGTGATGGTGGTATCGGTACAGCAGGCGGTCAGGCCGTTCTGCGAAAAATAATGTTCAGCCATACAACGCTCCTTTGCGTTTTTACCCAGTATAGTCAAAACCACCGGCTGAGCCGGTGGCTTGAGTAAGCCCTAGAAGGGCATAATA
>ENA-OPDG01001080-OPDG01001080.1-human-gut-metagenome-genome-assembly--contig:-NODE-1080-length-20986-cov-4.886580_pt1 | contig 20986 bp, 19 predicted proteins | sample MGYA00241259_ERZ501498 | MGnify/ENA primary metagenome ERZ501498 (study PRJEB25962, sample SAMEA2042582) | human gut metagenome | biome: human gut; feature: human-associated habitat; material: faeces... | reverse complement strand
ATTTGTGCTTACGCACAAACTTGAGATGCGCAAAAGACAGCGCAAGAATGGAGATTAATTTGAAAAAGTACATTGCGGCAATAGGGATATGTTTTATGGCACTGGGGGCAGCATGCATTATGAAAAAGGATCCTGAGGAGGTGGGAGAAGAGCTGCCAGAACTTATCATCGGAAGTGATAATTATGAGCCATATAATTATCTGGATGACGATGGAAAGCCGGTAGGTATTGATGTGGAACTGGCGGAGGCGGTATGTGAACAGTTAGGATACACACCGGTATTTCAATATATCGTATGGGATAAAAAGGATGAATATCTGGACAATGGGAAGGTGGACTGTCTGTGGGGAAGCTTTACCATGAATGGCAGGGAGGATGAGTATCAGTGGGCTGGCCCATACCTTTACAGCAGACAGGTGATTGCAGTGCGGACGGACAGCAAAATCAGAAACATATCCGATCTTGCAGGGAAAAGGGTTGCAGTACAGGCGACAACAAAACCGGAGGAGGTTCTGTTAGAGAGAAGTGATCCGAGAGTCCCGGAGGTGGATATGGTGTATAGTCTGTCCGGCATGGACGAGATCTATGCAAGTCTCAGAAAAGGGTATGTGGATGCGATCACAGGACATGAAAGTGCGCTTGAGAGATTTGTTGGGAATGCACCGGATATGTATGCAATACTGGATGAAAGTCTGTATATTTCAGAACTGGGAGTTGCTTTCAAAAATGACACTCATCAGGATCTGGCAAAAAAAATGACACAGATTTTAAAAGAGATGCAGGATGATGGAACACTCCGGGACATGGTAGAAAAATACGGATTGGATGCCGAAAAAGCACTGGGGGTCACAAATGCTGAATAATGAAAAGATAACAAAGATCATCGCCCGCAGATATATATGGCTGCCATTTTTGATGGGAGTGCTTTTAGGGATAGTATGTTTTGTGGTATTTACCGGATATGACCGGATGAAAATTGAGAAAATTGCAGATGAAACACTCGATTTTATGCAGGACCGTGTCAAAAAATATAATGACTACAAAAATAATGATAAAGTAAAGAGTCTTTATCGTCTGGCAGATAAGACATTGGAGTTGGATCAGCGGTTGGAAGAGAAAGATGCAGATCAGGAAGAACTGGTCGAACGCTATATGAAAGATCAGAGATTAGATGGTGTTCTGCTTATAGACGAAAATCTGAATTGTGTGTATCAGGCAGAAGATGTTGGAAAGATGGATACATTCTGGCAGGAACAGATGAGTGAACCGGCAGTAAAAAATATGTTGGAGCAGCCGCGGAAAACATATATCACACGGCTTGATAAAGAGGGGAAAAACTATGATTTTGCGGTGGTATCCAGGACAGACGGCAAAGGGCTTGTCGCCGCTTATATAGAAAAAAACATGGAAGACAACGGTGATATTTCCATCTACTCGCTGTTTACCGGATTTACATTTGATATGAATGGTATCGTTGCGGTGACAGACGACAAACAAGTGCTTAGTTCCAATTCTGAGAAACTGCTTTCTGTGAAGCCGGGGGAGTATCGTGATATTTTTACACCGGACATATATACAGGGGATGAGCACAGGATGATCCATCTGGAAAGTACGGGAGGCAGCTGGTATGGGGAGATCAAGCAGATGAAAGATTATACACTTTATGCATTTTTCCCCGAAACTGCGATATATGCACTGCGTACAAAGGTTGTGATCGGTACCATGGGTGTATACATCTTGTGCTGGATGACATTTATGCTGGTACGGGGATATGTGGCGGAATCGAATATGCGCCAGATGGAAAAACAGTATCATATCATCCAATCTGTCAGCAGTGTATTTTCTATCTGTATGCTGTTAGATCTCAAAAAGAATACATGGGAAATGATCAAAGCATCTGACCAGATTCGAAAAATGACCGGCAATGAGACAAACACTGCTAACATGATGAAATTTTTCTGTAAAAATACAGTTGCGCAGTCAGAACGGCAGAAATTTTGGGACTTTGTAAACCCTGATACACTTGCAGAGCGGCTGCAGGGAAAAGATTATATCAATTGCCAGACCGAAATCGGAAAGGGAGAATGGTTCAGCATCATGCTGGTGCCGCAGCATCATGACGCACATGGCAATGTTGAGGCGGCGCTTTTTCTGAGCAGAAATATTACCGACGAAAAAATGCGTGAGATGGACTATCAGAAAAAACTGGAAAAATCGGTGGAACAGGCAGAGCAGGCAAACATTGCGAAAACGGATTTCTTACGGCGGATGAGCCACGATATCCGCACACCGATCAATGGGATACGCGGAATGGTGGATATCTGTCGGTATTATATCGGAAATCCCAAAAAACAGGAGGAGTGTCTGGATAAGATTCTGCTTTCATCCACCTTTCTGATGGAGCTGGTCAATGATGTTCTGGATATGAATAAACTGGAATCCGGGCAGATTAAGCTGGAGGAAAAGCCATTTTCCATTTCTGAAATATTAAAAGAAGTGGAGACAGTAGTCGGGATGGCGGCAACTGAACATGGAATCACGCTGACGGTAAAAAAAGGAGAGATCAACCATGAAAATTTGCTTGGAAGCTCTCTTCATGTCCGGCAGATCTTACAAAATATTACTTCAAATGCGGTAAAATACAATAAACCAAATGGAAAAGTGATTTTGGAGTGCCGGGAGCTGCCGCCGAAAAATGAAAAAGCCGTGTTTGAGTTTGTGTGTACCGATAATGGGATCGGGATGAGCCCGGAATTTCAGGAACATGCATTTGAACCGTTTGTGCAGGAAAACAGTTCAGCACGCACTTCCTATACCGGAACCGGACTTGGACTTGCAATCGTAAAGAAACTGGTAGAACAGATGGAAGGAACGATCCACTTCGTGAGTGAGCCTGGAAAAGGCACCCGGTTTACACTTGTGATCCCGTTTCTGCCGGATGACAGCATCGAAATGCAGACGGAGCAGACACAAAGTACCGATGCAGTAAAGGGAATTGAAAATGATAAAATACTGTTGGTGGAAGATTATGAGATAAATATGGAAATCGCCCGGTTTGTGCTGGAAAATGAGGGGGCACAGGTACAGGAGGCATGGAATGGCAAAGAAGCTGTTGATCTGTTTGCAGCATCAGAACCGGGTGGATATGATGTGATTCTGATGGATCTGATGATGCCTGTTATGGGCGGTCTGGAGGCAGCGCAGTGCATCCGGAAACTGGAGAGAGAAGATGCAAAAACCGTTCCGATCATCGCGATGACAGCAAATGCATTTGCAGATGATGAGGAGCGGAGTCTGGCAGCCGGCATGGATGCGCACATCTCCAAACCATTGGATGCAGAAAAACTCATTCAGGTAATTTCTGATATATGCAAAAAGCGGAAAGAGCATGCAAAAGGAGATGCAGATATCTGATCTCTGATGTCCGAAAAAAATGCAGTTCCGATTTGCACAAAGGTACTTTATTATCAGTAAGAGATGTAGTATACTTCTTCTGCGAAATATACAAAGAGTGAGGACAAAAGAAATGCAGAAGAATCTTGGAAAGATCAAACGTACCGTGGAAGAGTATGTGGTGCTGACTGTTGCAACACTGATTCTTGTTGTGGGAGTGTATGTATTTAAATTTCCAAATAATTTTTCGTTTGGCGGAGTAACCGGTCTGGCAGTCGTGCTGGGTGCCGTACTTCCGACATCTCCGGGAAATCTTACCTTTATCATCAATATGCTGTTGCTGGTACTTGGATTTATATTCCTTGGAAGAGGATTTGGAGTCAAAACTGTTTACGTCAGTGTACTGACATCGGTTGGGTTAAGCTTTGCGGAGCGGGTGTTTCCGATGGATGCGCCTCTGACCGGACAGCCGGTATTAGAGCTTATCTATGCGATCGTACTGCCGGCATTTTCCGCGGCAATTCTGTTTAATATCGGAGCGTCCGGCGGCGGAACGGATATCGTGGCAATGATCTTAAAGAAATATACGAAGCTGAACATTGGAGCAGCATTATTTTTAGTGGATCTTGGAATCGTCGTTGCATCCTGTCTTGTATTTGATGCGCAGACAGGTCTTTGTTCCATGTGCGGTCTTCTGGCAAAATCTCTGGTAGTCGATAATGTGATCGAGAGTATCAACCTGTGCAAGTATTTTACGATTATATGCAACGATCCGGAGCCAATCTGTGAATTTATCACAAAAGAATTAAACCGCAGTGCTACGGTTTATCAGGCAGAAGGTGCTTACCAGCACAATCAGAAGACGGTGATCTTAACGGTCATGAAGCGGAGCCAGGCGGTAGAACTTCGTAATTATATCCGTATGAACCAGCCGTCCGCGTTTATTGCAATCACAAACAGCAGTGAGATCATCGGAAAGGGTTTCCGTGGTTTCAACTAAGGTTTGGTTGCGGGAAAGAGAAGTCTATTATATAATAGAAAGAGCGGGTTGCGTATGTGAAAAGTTATGCATATCTGAAGATGGTATGAGTACAAAACCGTAATGCAGCTATTTTATAAGATAAGAAATGGAGAAGCGAATGAAAATTTGGGAAGATGATAATCAGAAATACATCAAGGCGATGATGGAGAAAAATACCACAGAGCAGAATGAGAAACTGACAAAGCGATTAGAGGAGATTGATTTTTCAGTGTTAGAACACATTGAAAGAAAAGAAACTGTCAATGAGCGCGGTGTATTTGCTCCGTTAGATGCCGTGGAAGTTAGCGAGATCGAGGCAAGAGGGGCTGAATTCAAAGAACTCGGTTTAAAGGCGATCCGTGAGGGAAAAGTCGGTGCGGTGCTTTTAGCGGGCGGACAGGGAACCCGCCTTGGACTTGACCGGCCAAAGGGAACATTAAATATCGGAGTGGCCAAAGAGTTATATTTATTTGAGCAGCTGCTTCGCAATCTGATGGACGTGACAGATGAGGCAGGAGTATATGTACCGCTTTATATTATGACAAGCAATATCAACAACGCAGATACGACAGCTTTTTTTGAGGAACATGATTACTTTGGTTATCCGAAAGATTATGTGAAATTTTTCGTACAGGAAATGGTGCCGGCATGCGATTATGAGGGACGGATCTATATGGAATCCCAGACTGAGGTGGCAATGTCTCCAAACGGCAACGGCGGCTGGTTTTCATCTATGGTAAATGCAGGACTTCTTTCTGATATCAAAGAAAGAGGTATTGAATGGATCAACGTATTTGCCGTAGATAACTGCTTACAGCGCATCGCAGACCCGATGTTTGTCGGCGCAACCATCGCTTACGGATGCGAGAGTGGTGCAAAAGTAGTACGAAAAGCTGCACCGGACGAACGTGTCGGTGTACTCTGTACGGAAGATGGCAAACCTTCGATCGCAGAATACTACGAGATGACAGAGGAGATGGCAACGGCGCGCAAAGAAAACGGTGATTTAAAATACGGTTTTGGCGTAATCTTAAACTATCTGTTCTCAGAAAAGAAATTAGAGCAGATCGCAGACGCAAGAATGCCGATCCATGTGGTAGAGAAAAAGATCCCATACATGGATGTGGACGGCACATTTGTGAAACCGGAGCAGCCAAATGGATACAAATTCGAGACACTGGTGCTTGATATGGTGCACATGATGGATGACTGTATTCCATATGAGGTAGTGCGTGAGAGAGAATTTGCGCCGATCAAAAACCTTCACGGCGTAGATTCCTTAGATTCTGCAAGAGAGCTGATGAAAGGCTGCGGCATCGAATTATAGAAAATAGAACCCTGTTTTTAAATTGTTTATAAATATTTCATACAGACTTTATGCCGTTTTCTGCGGTATCTGTTATACTGATATTCATAGTATGGGATAGTTACACCTAAGATTTGTTGTGTGAAAAGAATGTGTGGCAATGAAGGTGAAAACAATTTAGAAACGGGGTTTTTTATTATGATACAGAAACAGGCAATTATAAATGATAATATGAGGCAAAAACAGACAGTTGTACAGGAGGATAACATGGAGCAGGAACAGTATTCGGCTTCTGTGAAGGTGGAAGACACAGAGGAAGACAGGATGATGGATGCAGCGCAGGAAAACAGTCTGATGCTGGTGCGCGGCATGGTCGATGATGACATGGAGCATATCGCGGATATGAAGGAGCAGTTTTCCCAGACGATTGATCCGATCCTGCGCATGTACAATGCGGCGATGTGCGCGACGACCGCGCGCCTTGAGATCATAGAGGATGAGTTTAAATACCGCAAACTGCGCTGCCCGATCCATCACATCGACACGCGGCTGAAATCGGCGAAAAGCATTCTGGGAAAGCTTCAGAAAAAGAATCTTGATCTGACACTCAGCGTAGCGTGCAACAATATTTACGATATCGCCGGAGTGCGCGTAGTCTGTTCCTATATCAAGGATGTATATCTGATCCGTGACCGCCTGATGGCGCAGGATGACATACATATCATGGAGATCAAAGATTATATCGAGCAGCCGAAAGGCAACGGTTACCGCAGCCTGCACATCATTATCCGTGTGCCGGTCTATTTTATGAACAAAAAACAGATGGTGCCGGTTGAACTGCAGATCCGCACCCTTGCGATGGATCTCTGGGCGAGCCTGGAGCACGACATCAAGTACAAGTCACTTTACCAGGACGTCACGATGGATTTTTCGGATGAGTTAAAAGAATGCAGCCGCCTGATCTATGAGGCGGAGGAGAAGATGGAGATCATGGATATCCTGAACCGCAAGGGCGTGTTCCTGCTGAAGGGCTCCGTGAGCTATGTGGCCCAGGCGCTCCACAGCTCCGAGGCCAGCATCTACCGGTATCTGGGAAAGCTGAACAACAAGTGAGCAAACAGGAAAAGAGCCGGACGGCTATGCCGTCCGGCTCTTTCTTGCTGTGTTTTCAGGCCAGATAGCTGGCGAGACTGACCATCAGCGGCATGGTCAGGGCGGAAAACGCCGTCTGCACCGACACCATGGAGGATGCCAGCGCCGTGTCCAGCTTGAACTTGGCGGAGAACATACTCATCAGGGCGGCGGGCGGTGCGCTGGCGGCGATGACGGTGATGACCGTCAGGCGGCTGTCCAGCCCCAACGCCAGACAGACACCCAGCGACAGCAGGGGAAACGCCACCAGCCGCAGCAGCATGGATATCCACGAGTTGATGCCCTGCAGGGCGGCGCGGAAGTCGGCGTGGCTGAGCTGATAGCCCACCACCACCATGGGCAGCGGCGTGTTCAGATCGGACAGGTAGGTGATCGGTACCATCACGATCTCCGGCAGGGTGATCTGCAGCAGGAACAGCGCCATAGCCAGCACGATGCTGATGACGCCGGGATTCAGCAGCAGGGGGCGCAGCTTCAGCTGGGAGCGGTCATCGGTCATGGCGAAGACACCGTAGGTCCATGTGAGGAACGTGAACACCACCACATAGGCGGAGCCGTAGAACACACCGATGCTGCCGAACAGGGCGGTCATCAGGGGGTATCCCATAAAGCCGCAGTTGGAGAACACGGAGCCGAACAGCATCAGACCCCGGCGGTGGGCGTCCTTCTCCCGGAGGATGAGACGGGACAGCACGATAAACGCGGCATGGAGCAGCAGGGCGATCCCCAGTGAGATGGCAAACTCATGGAGCAGCTCATGCTCCAGCGGGCGCTGGAACGCCACCAGCAGCATACAGGGGGAGACGACGTACATCACCAGATTGCTCATGGTCAGGGAGCCGCGGTCGTCGATGAGCTTGACCTTGCCCAGCACAAAGCCCACCGCCATCAGCAGGTACAGCGTGATGATCTGACGGCCTACCGTCAGGAAGGATTCGATCATGGGGGAGGAGCCTCCTTTATCAAGATGGAGGGCTGCGGGAATTTGCCGTAGTCCTAAAACGCACCAGACAAGTCTACCACAAAAAGGAACACTGTCAAGAGTAACGGTTGTTTTACGGAGAAATTCGGCGTATAATATAACCACTTATGGAATTTTGGGAGGAGCCCTATGAAATTGATGGTTCTTGACGGCAACAGCATCGTCAACCGCGCCTATTACGGCATCCGGCCCCTGACCACCCGGCAGGGTCTGTATACCAACGCCATCTACGGCTTTGTCACCACGCTCCAGCGCCTGCTGGACGAGGAGAAGCCGGAGGCGCTGTGCGTCACCTTCGACCGGCGGGAGCCTACGTTCCGCCACCAGGCGGATGCGTCCTACAAGGCGCAGCGCAAGGGAATGCCGGAGGAACTGGCCATGCAGATGCTGCCGCTCAAGCAGGTGCTGACGGCTATGAGCATCCCCCAGTATGAGCTGACCGGCTACGAGGCCGACGACCTCATCGGCACCATCAGCCGCAAATGCGAGGCCGACGGCTGGGACTGCGTCGTGGTCACCGGCGATAAGGACAGCCTCCAGCTCATCACCGACCACACCAAGGTGAAGCTGGTGTCCACCCGCATGGGGCAGACCACCACGAAGGATATGACGCCGGAGACGTTCCGGGAGACCTACGGCTTTGCGCCCATCCACATGATCGACCTGAAGGCGCTGATGGGCGACAGCTCCGACAACATCCCCGGCGTACCGGGCATCGGAGAAAAGACCGCCATGGCGCTGGTGCAGGAGTACGGCAGCATCGATGCGCTGTACGCGCAGATGCCGGACGTTCACGCCAAGCCTGCCGCCCTCCGCAAGCTGCAGGAGGGGGAGGAGGCGGCACGGCACAGCTATTGGCTGGCCACCATCGTCACCGACGCGCCGCTGGACTTCAAGCCGGAGGACAACCTGCGCCAGCCCTTCAAGCCGGAGCTGTACGACCTGTTCCTGCGTCTGGAATTCCAGAAGCTCATCGACAAGTACGGTCTGTCCCCCAGCCGCACCGTGGAGGAAAAGCCATCCCACACCGCCCATGCAGAGATCGTGGAGACGGCGGCGCGGGCGGAGGAGCTGCTGACCCTGTGGCGGGCGGCAGCGCACGTCACCGTCTACGGTCTGCCGGATCTCTCTGCGCTGGCGGTAGAGTGCGAGGCGGGAGAGGACGCGACCCTGATGGCAGAGCTGTACGAAAACCGCTACGTCGGGAACTGGCACGACCTGTTGGCGTCGCTGTTCGCGGCGGACATCAAAAAGGTGGGGCATCACATCAAGGATACCATGCGCGCCCTGCTGGAGCGGGAGCTGCCCGCCGAGGGCTTCGTGTTCGATACGGCGCTGGCGGCCTACCTCTGCGACGCCACCGCCGGCAGCTACGATATCCCCAAGCTGTTCCTCTCCTTTTATAATGAGGAGCTGCCCAAGGCCGCCCACCTGTCGCCGGAGGCGTTCACCTCCCTGCTGGGGGACGACGCGGCGGCACAGACGGCGCTCATCAGCTATACCTCCGCCGTGTCGGCGCTCCACGGAACGCTGGCGCCCAAGCTGCGGGAGCTGGACATGGAGCCGCTCTACTACGATGTGGAGCTGCCGCTGTGCCGGGTGCTGGCGGAGATGGAGACGGCGGGCTTTCTGGTGGATCGGAAGGCGCTGGCCCAGTACGGCGAGACGCTGCAGGGCGTCATGGACGAGACGGAGCAGGCCATTTACGACGCGGCGGGGGAGACGTTCAACATCAACTCCCCCAAGCAGCTGGGGATCATCCTGTTTGAAAAGCTGGGCCTGCCCCACGGCAAAAAGACGAAGACCGGCTGGTCCACCAATGCCGATGTGCTGGAAAAGCTGCGGTACGACGCGCCCATCGTGGCGGATGTGCTGCGCTACCGACAGTACGCCAAGCTGAAAAGCACCTATGTGGACGGGCTTTTGAAGGTCATCGACCCGGACGGCCGGGTGCGTACCAGCTTCCAGATGACCGTGACGGCTACGGGCCGTCTCAGCTCCACCGAGCCGAATTTGCAGAATATCCCCACCCGCACGGAGCTGGGCAGCCAGCTGCGGCGGATGTTCACCGCGCCGGAGGGCTGTGTGCTGGTGGACGCGGACTACTCCCAGATCGAGCTGCGGCTGCTGGCACACATCGCCGGAGATGCGGAGATGCAGGCGGCGTTCCGGTCGGGGGCGGACTTCCACACCGTCACCGCCTCCCGCGTGTTCCACGTGCCGCCGGAGGAGGTGACGCCGGAGATGCGCCGCCGGGCCAAGGCGGTGAACTTCGGCATCGTCTACGGCATCTCCGCCTTCTCGCTGGCGCAGGATATCGGCGTATCCGTGGCGGAGGCCAAGGCGTATATGGAGCGGTATTTTGAGACGTATCAGGGCGTGCGGCAGTATATGACCGACGTGGTGGCCAAGGCGGAGCAGGACGGCTATGTGCAGACGCTGATGCACCGCCGCCGCGCCCTGCCGGAGCTGAAAAGCAGCAATTTCAACCTGCGGGAGTTCGGCAAGCGGGTGGCGCTGAATATGCCGGTACAGGGTACCGCCGCCGATATCATGAAGCTGGCCATGGTGCGGGTACACCGCCGCCTGAAGCGGGAGGGGCTGCGCGCCCGGCTTCTCATGCAGGTACACGACGAGCTGATCGTGGAGTGTCCGGCATCGGAGCAGGAGCAGGTAGAGCGCCTGCTGACGGAGGAGATGGAGCAGGCCGCCAGCCTGTCCGTCCCTCTGATCGCCGAGACGCACAGCGGCAAAAACTGGCTGGCGGCAAAGGAGTAAGATATGAAACAGGTAAAGATCGTACCCATGGCGGCGGAGCATCTGGACCGGCTGGAGCAGCTGGAGCGGATGTGCTTTTCCCGTCCGTGGTCTAAAAAAATGCTGGCGGAGGAGCTGGACAACCAGTGCGCCGCCTTTCTGGTGGCGATAGAGCCGGAGACGGAGCAGCCGGTGGGCTACGCCGGACTGCTGGTGGTGGCCGACGAGGGCTATATCACCAATGTGGCGGTGGATCCCGCCTGCCGGCGGCAGGGTGTGGCAAACCAGCTTTTGCAGGTGTTCGACAGCTTCGCCCGGGGCAACCATCTGGCGTTCCTGACGCTGGAGGTGCGGCCCTCCAACGCGGCGGCTATCGCGCTGTATGAGGGCTTCGGCTTTGCGGAGGCAGGACGGCGCAGGAACTACTACGACCTGCCCAAGGAGGACGCCCTCATCCTGACGAAATACTACACGGAGGAGGCGGCGCAATGAACATTCTGGCTTTCGAATCCTCCTGCGACGAGACGGCGGTGGCGGTGGTGCGGGATGGACGGCAGGTGCTGTCCGATGCTATTTTGTCTCAGGCGGATATGCACGCCCTATACGGCGGCGTGGTGCCGGAGATCGCCTCCCGCAAGCACGTGCAGGCCATCGCCGCCCTGTCCGACAAGGCGCTTGCCGACGCGGGGCTGACCAAAAAGGACGTGGACGCCGTGGCGGTGACGTATGCCCCCGGTCTCATCGGCGCGGTGCTGGTGGGGGTGTCCTTTGCCAAATCCGCCGCCTATGCGCTGGGCGTGCCGCTGATCCCCGTCCACCATGTGCGGGGACACATCGCCGCCAACTATCTGGCGTTCCCAGAGCTGGAGCCGCCCTTCGTGGCGCTGGCCATCTCCGGCGGCAACACCCTGATCGTGGACGTGCGGGACTACACGGACATGACGGTGCTGGGCGCCACGCGGGACGACGCGGCGGGGGAGTGCTTCGACAAGGCCGCCCGTGTGCTGGGGCTGCCCTACCCCGGCGGCAGACCCATGGATGAGCTGGCACAGCAGTCCGCCGGCGGCAAGTACGAGCTGCCCCGCGCCCATGTGTCCGGCGCGGAGCTGGATATGAGCTTCTCCGGTCTGAAGACCGCCGTGGTGAATCTGGCCCACAACGCCCAGCAGAAGGGGGAGGCGCTGGACGCCCCTGCGCTGGCGCGGGATTTCGCCTGTGCCGTATCCGGCGAGCTGGTACCCCGCGCCATGCGGGCGCTGGAGCTGACGGGCCACACCAAGCTGGTGGCAGCCGGCGGCGTGGCGGCCAACTCCGTCATCCGCGCCGATCTGGAGCGGGCCTGCCGCCGGGCAGGTGTGGAGCTGTTTCTGCCGCCGCTGCGTTGGTGCGGCGACAACGGCGCCATGATCGGCGCCCAGGGCTATTACGAGTATCAGGCGGGTCGCACGGCCGGCCTGGAGCTGAACGCCTACGCCACCATGGATCTGGGTACATTGGAATAACGCGGCGCCCCCGTTCTGTCGACCGACAGGGCGGGGGCGTTTTTTGCGTCTAATGCAAGAGAGAAGGTAACATTATGGTAACGTCACAGCAAACTTTGACATTATGTAAAGTAAATCGGGGAATGATGACAGGGTATAACGCAGTTACCTGTTCTGGATATTTTTTGTAAAAAACCGTAAAACCATTGGAAATAAAGGCGTTAATGCATTGTGGATAACTCGGTGGAAAGTGTGGATAACTATATGTAGAGATTATGCGGTGTCGTATTATGTAAAATGTTTGTAAAGGGAAGAGCTTGCGGGAAAACAGGGGAATTATCCGGTAAAAGTGGGAGAATGGGGGAAAGGGCTTCAATTTGCGGGAGGGAGCGTACCGCGGAAAGAAGCACCAAATGTTCGGTACAGCACAAAAACGGAAGATTATGACAGCACGATTACTTTATGTATTATTTTTTGCGTTGCGGAAAAAAGGTTGACGGAGGGGAAGGAGTATGTTATACTATCATCCGGTGTTTAACCATGCTTGTGTGGCTCAGCTGGCAGAGCAGCTCACTCGTAATGAGCAGGTCGCCGGTTCGAATCCGGCCACAAGCTCCAGACTCCTCGCGGATGACGCGAGGAGTTTTTCTATGTGCAAGAGCAGCGACAAACGATATACACTTCCCATGAAGAACGCGGAGGCCTCCGTCCGCATGGAGGGCTGTCAGGTAACGCCTCAGATGCGGGAGCAGTGCCAGCGGGTGCTGCGTGGCGAGGTGACCACGGCGGAGTTGCTGCGGCGCGGGGCGCAGGGCAGTTCGGCGGAGCGGAGAAATTAAAAAAGAGGATGGCCGCGTGGCCATCCTCTTTTTTTGTGCGTTACCGCTGGTATTCGAATTCCAGATCGTACATACTGACGATGTCGCCGTCCTGAATGCCCATGTCCTCCAGCGTGTCGAACAGACCGCTCTGACGCAGCATCTTGTCGAAGTACATCCGGCTCTCGTAGTCGGAGAAGTTGATGTTGCCCATGAGCCGCTGGAGCCACGGCCCCTCCACCAGCCAGGTGTTGTCCTCCCGCTCGATGTGCAGCGGCTCGGTGGTGTCGATGACCGGCGGCTTGGGGACGTACTCCGGCTCGTACACCGTCACCGGCGGCAGCTCGCTGAGCCGCTGGCTGATGCGCTGCACCAGCTCCCGCGTACCCTGATGGGTGGCGGCGGACATGGCGAAGAACTCGTAGCCCAGAGCCTCCACATGGGCGCGGAAGGCGTCCAGCTGCTCCGTATCCGCCAGCAGATCGGTCTTGTTGGCCACGGCGATCTGGGGGCGGGTGGCCAGCTCCGGGCTGTACTCCCGCAGCTCGGCGTTGATGGCGTCAAAGTCCGCGATGGGGTCGCGTCCCTCGCTGCCGGACACATCCACCAGATGCACCAGCAGACGGCAGCGGTCGATGTGCCGCAGGAAGTCATGACCCAGTCCGGCGCCCTCGCTGGCGCCCTCGATGATGCCGGGGATGTCCGCCATGACGAAGCTGACGCCCTCATCCACGTAGACCACGCCCAGATTGGGGTACAGGGTGGTGAAGTGGTAATTGGCGATCTTGGGGTGGGCCTTGCTGACCACGCTGAGCAGCGTGGACTTGCCCACGTTGGGGAAGCCCACCAGTCCCACGTCCGCCAGCAGCTTCAGCTCCAGCACCACATCGTGGCTCTCGCCGGGCAGACCGGCCTTGGCGAAGCGGGGTACCTGTCGGGTGGGGGTGGCGAAATGCTGGTTGCCCCAGCCGCCCCGGCCACCCTTGCACAGCACAAAGGGGGTGTCGTCAGACATATCCTTGATGATCTCGCCGCTCTCGGCGTCGCGCACCAGCGTGCCGCGGGGGACGCGGATGGTCAGGCTCTCGCCGTCCTTGCCGGACTTGCGGCCGCCCTGTCCGTCCACGCCGCTGCCTGCCACATATTTGCGCTTGTAGCGGAAGTCCATCAGCGTGGACATATTGTCGTCCACCTTCAGGATGATGGAGCCGCCGTTGCCGCCGTCGCCGCCATCGGGGCCGCCGGCGGCGATGTACTTCTCCCGATGGAACGCCACCGCGCCGTTGCCGCCGTTGCCGGCCCGCACGGTGATCCGCGCCTTATCAATAAAACCAGTTGCCATGGTGCTTACCTCACTGTATCTGAAAAATGTACCTACTGACCCACAATATATATTCTACCCGAAAACGGGGAAGAGGTCAACAAAAAAGCTCCCGCCGGTGGCGGGAGCTTTTGCTGTGTGTTTACTCAGCGGGGTAGACGGAGACCTTTTTGCGGTCCTTGCCCAGACGCTCAAAGCGGACGACGCCGTCAGCCTTGGCGAACAGGGTGTCGTCAGTGCCCTTGCCCACGTTGGTGCCGGGGTGGATATGGGTACCGCGCTGGCGCACCAGAATGTTGCCGGCCAGCACGAACTGCCCGTCAGCGCGCTTGGGGCCAAGGCGCTTGGACTCGGAATCACGGCCGTTCTTGGTGGAGCCCATACCTTTTTTATGGGCGAAGAACTGCAGAGAAATGTTCAGCATATTTCAGTACCATCCTTTCTGTAAGATACTTTCGCGGGAACAGGAGGGTTTTACGCCTCCAGAACTTCGATATGATCCGGATACTCGTCGTGAAGCTCCGCCAGATAGACCATCAGGCCGGTGAGCAGGTTCTGACACGTGCTCTCCGCCGTCTGCGCCAGCCCGCCGGGCAGCCGCAGGGAGATGGAGGCATCCTTCTCGTTGACTTTCACCGCGGCACACAGTCCCATCACGTCGTTGACGGTGGATTCCACCAGCCGCACGGCGCTGGTCACGGCGGCGCAGACGATATCCTCGCCCTCCTCCGCGTAACCGCTGTGGCCTTTTGCATCAAAACCGATGATGCGGGATTCCTCCGTGAGGAATGTAACAGTGGTCATACTGCCTTAGAACGTGATCTTGCCGATCTCGACCTTGGTGTACGGCTGACGATGACCCTGCCGTTTGCGATAACCCTTCTTGGGGGTGTACTTGAAGATACGGATCTTCTTACCCTTGCCGTTCTTCACGACGGTGGCATCCACCTTCGCGCCCTCCACCACGGGAGTGCCGAACTTGGTGTTCTCGCCATCCACGATGGCCAGCACCTGATCGAAAACCACGGAATCACCAGCGTTGACGTCCAGCTTCTCGATGAACAGAGTGTCACCCTCGCTGACGTTGTACTGCTTACCGCCAGTCACGATAATAGCCTGCATTACTTGTTGCACCTACCTTTCCTTCATTACGGACTCGCTGTCGGGGGCGTCCGGACGCGCCGAAACTTGATACCCATTCAAAGCGGCTTATCAAGTATAACAGCGGATATCCTGTTTGTCAACAGAAATACCCGCTGTTTTTGCAAAAAACTTTATTATTTTGTGGGATAGGCCAGCTTTTCCTCGGTCCAGTCCGCGATGACCGCCGCATAGTACCGGCAGCAGTCCCGTGCCAGCGCTACATCCAGATTCCGGTAGTTGCCGCACTCCGCCGCGCTGCATCCCGGCATCTCGCCCTCGTAGGATGCGCCTGCGGCAAAGACCTGCTGCAAAAGGCGGATGGCCTCGCCGTCGGTGAGCTGCGCTCCGTCAAACAGGAAGTAAAACCCGGTCTGGCAGCCCATGGGCCCGAAGTAGATCACCGCGTCCTTTTTTTCAGAGTTCCGCAGCAGCGTGGCAATGATATGCTCCACAGAGTGCATCTCCGCGTTGGTCAGCAGGTCGCCGGTGTTGGGCTTTTTGAACCGCAGGTCGAAGGTCACGGTGTTTCCGTCCCGGCGGCTGAGGTACAGACCCGGCGTCAGCACGTTGTGATCCACGGTAAAGCTTGCAATACGTTCCATGGCTCAGCCCTCCAGCAGACGCTGTGCCAGCGGCAGCGCAGTTTTATTCAAGTCCCGCATGGCCTGCGGGAAATTGAAGTAGAAGTCGTGATGCGCCAGCACGCAGTCGGACACGGACTTCAGCGCCAGGAACGGCACGTCGTTGCGCCAGCACACCTGTGCCGCCGCGCAGCCCTCCATCTCGATGAGCAGGGGATGGAAGGTGTCGGCGATCCAGCGGGCGCGGTCGCACTCGGTGGCGAACCAGTCGCCGGTGGCCACGCTGCCCACCCGGTAGGTGCATCCCAGCGCGTCCAGCGCGGCCTTGGCGGCCTCCTGCCGTGCGGTGGGGAAGTCCATGCGGTTCACCGTGGAGATCAGCCCCACGGGGTCGCCGATGCCGGAGGTGTCCATGTCGTGCTGCATAAACCGATCCGGCAGTACCAGCGTACCGATAGCCAGATCCTCAAAGCAGCCCGCCACGCCTACATTCAGAATGAGGTCGGGGTGGTACAGGTCGATAAAAAGCTGGGTGGCCATGGCGGCGTTGACCTTACCCACACCGCCGCAGCAGGCGATGATGTCCTTCTGAATGCGGTAGAACAGCACCCCGGCCTTCTCCTGCAACAGCGGCGTCTCCTCCGTCAGCAGGCTCTCGATCTCACCCTTCATGGCGTACAGCAATCCAATGCACATGGGTCATATCCTCCTGTAAAAAACCATTATCCTCATTGTAATGACCCCGGTGGGGAAAAGTCAAGAGGCGCGTTGCAATATGCGGGTGTTTCGTGGTAAAATAGCCGAAAGAACGACGACGGGGGAGAGCAGCTATGTCCGTTGCAGGCATTATTTGTGAATTTGATCCGCTCCACACCGGCCACGCCTATCTGATGGAGCAGGCGCGAGGGGGTGGGGCGGAGGCGGTGGTCTGCGCCATGAGCGGCAGCTTCACCCAGCGGGGCGGCTTTGCCGTGGCGGACAAGCTGGCCCGGGCGGAGATGGCGGTGCGCTGCGGCGCCGATCTGGTGCTGGAGCTGCCCACGGTGTGGGCCATGTCCACGGCGGAGCGATTCGCGCAGGGCGGCGTGGACATCCTGACGCGCACCGGCGTGGTGACGGAGCTGGTGTTCGGCTCAGAGTGCGGCGATCTGGCGGGGCTGCGCCGTGCGGCGGACTGTCTGGAAGGCCCGGAATTTACCGCGTCGCTGGCATCGCTGCCGGAGGACGGGCGCACCTTTGCCGCCCGGCGGCAGGCGGCGCTGGCCACCCTGCTGGGAGCGGAGGAGGCGGCGCTGCTGGCAAGCCCCAACAACACGCTGGCGGTGGAATATCTCTGCGCCATCCGACGGCTGGAAAGCCCACTGGCTGCCCGGACGGTGCGGCGTACCGGCGCACAGCACGGGCAGGAGGCGTCCGGCGGCTTCGCCTCAGCGTCCTATCTGCGGCAGCTGCTGGCGGCGGGGGAGCCGGAGCAGGCGGCGGCGTATATGCCTCCGGCGGCGAGGGAGATCCTCCGGCGGGAGCTGGCAGCGGGACGTATCACCGACGGGACACTGTGCCAGCGGGCCATATTGTCCCGGCTGCGCACCATGACTGCCGAGGACTGGCGGCGCTTTGACGGCGGCGGCGAGGGGCTGGGCAACCGGCTGTATCAGGCGTCCCGCACCGGTAGTACGCTGGAGGCGGTGCTGGCTGCCGCCAAGACCAAGCGCTACCCCATGGCGCGGCTGCGGCGGATGGTGCTGGCGGCGTGGCTGGACTTGCCCGCACCGACGGAGCGCGCGCCCTACCTGCGGGTGCTGGCCGCCAACGATACGGGACGCCGCCTGCTGCGGCAGATGCGGGATGCGGGCGCGCCGGTGCTGACCAAGCCGGCAGACGTGTCCCTGCTGGGAGCCGAGGCGGAGGCCCTGTTTGCCGTGGAGAGCCGGTGTACCGATCTCTATGTGCTGGCGCGCCCCGATCCGGCGCAGATGACGCCGGGGCAGGAGTGGCGCATGACCCCGGTGATGCGGTAAATGGATCAGAAAAGCAAACGCTGCTGTGCGGCTCCATGGAGCCGCACAGCAGCGTTTTTGTGCCTGTATATGGTACTTTTGCGCGGGGAGATCAGGTGCGCTCCTCCACCTCGTACCCTGCGCGGCGCAGGGAGGAGAGGATCTCCTGAATGTGGGCCTTGTCCCGCGTCTCCAGCGACAGCTGCACCACGCAGGAGCCGATGGCGGCCCGGAGGTTGCGGCGCTCGTGACTCACGTCCAGTACGTTGGCGCCCATGGACGACACGACAGTCAGGAACGACGCCAGCGCGTGGGGCTGGTCGGGCAGTACGGTGGAGAACGTGACGGTGCGGCCCTCCTTGGCAAGGCCGCGGGTGAGGATGCGCTCCAGCATGGTCACATCCACGTTGCCGCCGGACAGCAGGGCGCAGACCTTCTTGCCCTCGATGTTCACCTTGTGGTACATGGCGGCGGCGATGCCCACGGCGCCTGCGCCCTCGGCCACCAGCTTCTGCTTTTCCAGTACGGTCAGGATGGCGCTGGCGATCTCGCCCTCCGTCACCGTCACCACCTCGTCCACATACTTCCGGCACATATCGAAGGTCAGGTCGCCGGGGGTCTTGACCTTGATGCCGTCGGCCACGGTGTCTACACTGGAGAGGGTGATGATCTCGCCCTTTTTCAGGGATTCCGCCATACTGGGCGCGCCCGCCGCCTGTACGCCGACAACGCGGCAGTCCGGCTTCAGGTTCTTCACGGCGTAGGCAAGACCGGCGATCAGTCCGCCGCCGCCGATAGGTACAAAGATCACGTCCACATCCGGCAGCTGCTCCAGAATTTCCAGACCGATGGTGCCCTGACCGGCCATGATGTGGTAGTCGTTGAAGGGATGGATGAACGTCAGACCCTGCTCGTCCCGCAGGCGCACCGCCTCGGCGTAGGCGTCGTCGTACACGCCGGGTACCAGCACCACGTTGGCGCCGTAGCTGCGGGTGGCCTCGATCTTGGAGATGGGCGCGCCCTCGGGGATGCAGATGGTGGCCTTGATACCCATGTCGCGGGCGGCGAAGGCCACGCCCTGGGCGTGGTTTCCAGCGGAGCAGGCGATGACGCCCCGGGCCTTCTCCTCGTCGCTGAGGGTGGCGATCTTGTAGTACGCGCCCCGCAGCTTGAAGGCGCCGGTCTTTTGCAGACAGTCGGCCTTGAGGTAGAAGTCGCAGCCGGGGACGATGCCCTTGGTGGGGACCACGGGGGTATAGTTGATAACGGGCGCCAGCACCCGCTGGGCGTCGCGGAGCATATCCATCGAGATCATGGGGAAGCCTCCTTTATATTTGTGGTGAGATGGGGGTCACTGTACGAAGCCGGACACCAGCTCCACCAGCACGTTGGTCATGGTATCCAGACTGGCGGCGGGGATCCACTCCCGTACACCGTGGAAGTTGTAGCCGCCGGTGGACAGGTTGGGGCAGGGCAGACCGTCCCAGGACAGGTGTGCGCCGTCGGTGCCGCCGCGGATAGGCACGCAGGCGGGCGTCACGCCGCTTTTCCGGAAGGCGTCCTCCGCCCGGCGGATCAGCTCCATGTGGGGCAGGATCTTCTCCTTCATGTTGTAGTAGCTGTCGGTGGTGACGGCCGTGGCCGTGCCTGCGCCGTACTTGGCGTTGATGGCGTCGGCGCACCGGAGAAACAGTGCTTTGCGGGCCTCGAACTTTTCCCGGTCGTGGTCGCGGATGATGTAGTGCAGCGCGGCCTCCGTCACGTCGCCGGACATGGCGTGCAGGTGGAAAAAGCCCTCGTAGCCGTCGGTCTTCTCCGGCACCTCGTCCGCCGGCAGCATGGCGTGGAACGCCATAGCCACGGTGGCGGCATTGACCATCACATCCTTGGCGCTGCCGGGATGGACGCCCACGCCCCGGAACGTCACATCGCCGGAGGCGGCGTTGAAGTTCTCGTATTCGATCTCACCCAGCGGGCCGCCGTCCACGGTGTAGCCATAGTCACAGGCCAGCTCCGCCACGTTCAGACCGTCTACGCCGCAGCCGATCTCCTCGTCAGTGGTGAACACCACCCGAACCTCACCGTGGGGACGGCCTTGCAGCAGCTCCACGGCGGCCATGATCTCGGCGACGCCGGCCTTGTCGTCGGCGCCCAGCAGGGTGGTGCCGTCGGTGACGATCAGCTCCTCACCGGCGTGGGCGGACAGGCCGGGACACAGTGCCTCCGTCAGGGAGACCGTGTCGGACAGGGGCAGGTCGCCGCCCTCGTATCGGACGACGCGGGGCTTCACGTTTTCACCGGGGGCGTCGGGAGCGGTATCCATGTGGGCGATGAGCGCCACCACCGGTGCGGTGACGCCGGGGGAGGCGGGCAGCGTGGCGATGACGTTGCCCGCGCTGTCCATGCGGCCGGCCGTAAGGCCAAGCGCCGTCAGCTCCGCCAGCAGCACGCGGCCTAAATCCTTCTGCCGCTCCGTGGAGGGGGAGGCGCCGGTATGCTCATCCGAGGTGGTGTAATAGGTCACATAACGAAGAAAGCGGGAACGTGCCGTTTCCATGGTGAGATCCTCCTTTAATGTCAGTAGTTTCCTGCATACAGTGTAGCACATCCGGCGGCGGGCTGCAACGGGAAATGCGGCTTTTCCCGTTGGCATAGGGACTGGCCGGCGTGGCATAGGTTCAGAAAAAGGGAGGTATGCGGGTATGCTATCGGCGTTTTTGCTGTTGCTGTGCAACAGCCTGTTTTTATCGCTGCACCTGTCCGGCGGCGCGGGGTCATTCCCCAAGCCGCTGACGGCCCAGCAGGAGCGGGAGTATCTGCGGCGTTGCGCGGAGGGGGACTTAGAGGCGCGGAACCAGCTGGTGGAGCACAACCTGCGTCTGGTGGCGCACATTATCAAAAAGATGTAGTCCAAAATGCCAATCGGAAAGCTGGAACGCGGAAAAATACAAGGCGGAAGATGCCTCGGCGGAGGATTGGCGGCGTACCTTTGGCAGAACCGCCGCGCCGGAAAGCCCGCCCGACAAAATCATTT
>ENA-OPDG01001049-OPDG01001049.1-human-gut-metagenome-genome-assembly--contig:-NODE-1049-length-21496-cov-4.097943_pt1 | contig 21496 bp, 20 predicted proteins | sample MGYA00241259_ERZ501498 | MGnify/ENA primary metagenome ERZ501498 (study PRJEB25962, sample SAMEA2042582) | human gut metagenome | biome: human gut; feature: human-associated habitat; material: faeces... | reverse complement strand
CCTAAAAATTTTTTTTTAATGAAATACTACCTGATTGTTGGCGAAGCGAGTGGCGACCTTCATGCGTCGCGTCTGATGATGTCGCTGAAAAAGTATGATGCCGGGGCGGAGTTCCGTTTCTTCGGCGGTGATAATATGTCGGCTGTGGGAGGTGAGCGCGTCCGCCATTACAAGGAACTGGCTTACATGGGCTTTGTGCCTGTGCTGCTGCACCTTAACACGATTTTCAAAAACATGAAAATGTGTAAGGAGGACATTGTACGTTGGCGTCCTGACGTGGTTATACTCGTGGATTATCCCGGATTTAACCTCGGCATAGCCAAGTTTGTGAAGAAGAATACAAAGATTCCGGTGTATTATTACATCTCGCCGAAGATATGGGCGTGGAAGGAGTGGCGCATCAAGAGCATAAAGCGGGATGTGAAGGAGATGTTCTCAATCCTGCCGTTTGAGATTGATTTCTACGAGAAAAAACATAAGTATAAGATTCATTACGTTGGAAATCCGACTGCGGAGGAGGTCTATAACTTTCAAAACCAATACACGGAGAATTTTGATTACTTCTGTGCTGCGAATGGCCTGCAATACAAACCAATAATAGCCCTCCTCGCAGGTAGCCGCAAACAGGAAATCAAAGATAACCTTCCGGCGATGATTGAGGCCGCAAAACGCTTCGAAGATTACCAGCTTGTGCTTGCCGGAGCACCGTCGATAGACGATTCTTACTATGCGAAGTTCCTTAAAGGCACTAATGTGCGCATCGTTAAGAATAATACATACGCGCTATTGTCAAATGCTACGGCGGCGTTGGTTACGAGTGGCACGGCTACGCTTGAGACGGCTCTGTTTAATGTCCCGCAGGTGGTATGTTACGAAACGCCGTTGCCCAAGCTCATCCGTTTCGCCTTCAATCATATTATTAAGGTGAAGTTCATCTCGTTGGTTAATCTTATTGTCAACCGTGAGGTGGTGCCGGAGTTGCTGGCCGACCGCTTCCGTGTGGATTATATCGCCAATGAATTGTATAAGATTCTCCCCGGAAAGCAGGCTCGCGAGGATATGCTGCAGGGCTATCGGGAGGTGCGCGAGCGCCTCGGCGATGCTGTTGCGCCCGACAATGCTGCCCGTATCATGCTGCGGTTACTGGGGTCTTAGGATTTCATATTATTTATAAGGTGGATTCTATAAATTTCCGTCACACACGCAAACTTATAGAATATGCAATAAAAAAAGCACATCCTACATTTCGTAAGGTGTGCTTTCTTAATGTCTCTATCCTCATCTTGAGGCTTTATGCTAATGCGATAGTGTAAAGATAGGCCACTGCGGCGGGTATTGCGAGCAGCGAAGAGTCGAAACGGTCGAGCATTCCGCCGTGTCCCGGCAATACATTTCCGCTGTCTTTAATTCCTATTGTACGCTTGAAAAGGCTCTCAACAAGGTCGCCCCACGTGCCGAATACTGCTGTTACGAGGCCTAAGCCAACCCATCCGGCAATGGAAAGAGTGGGGGGCTGAGTTGAATATTCGTTGCACCAGTAGCCTATTGCGGCCGCTACGATGAGCACGAGGATGCCTCCGCCGATGCTGCCTTCCCATGTCTTGCCCGGACTGATACGCGGGAACAGCTTGTGCTTGCCAAGCAGGGAGCCGCTGCAATAGGCACCCGTGTCGTTTGTCCATAGGAAAATGAAGATGCTCAGCGGTAGCAGCGGGTCGTAAACGGGCATACTGCTGTCGGCTATCAGCATGGTGTCGGCGTTTGTCTTGAATGCCAGAATGTTTATCAAAGAAATGGGGAAAGCTACATAAAACTGTCCTAATGCGGTGTAGGCCCAGTCGTTTATGGGATTGTTTCCTTTCAGATAAAGTTCTGAAATGAACAGGTAAACAAGAGTAAGGATGTAGGGAACGAACGCGACGAAGCCTTCAGTTAGTCCTAACTGTGTGGCTGCGACCGCAAGAAACAAGTAGATACCGGCCACGGTAGATATGAACCGGTTTACACGCACGTCCCTTACGTAGTCGTTTACCAGTCCGGTATATTCCCAAAGTGTCATGCCCGTAATGACGGCAAACAGTAGCAGCATAGTGTCGGGACGCCATACGATGCCGCCTACCATTACGATTACGAATAATACGCCGACGATGGTGCGTGTTATCAGATTGCTAACTTTCTCTGTCATGATGTTTATTTTCCTGTTACGCTATTCTTGTTGTCCGCATCCTGCACGTCGGCAGATGCCGCATTGTCGCAATTCTCCGATGCCTTCATTGCTTCATGCTCCTCCTGTGCCTTGCGCACTTCCTCGGGCATATCCTCCAGTCGGGGTGTGTTGTCGTTGGAATCTATTATCTCTTGCGCACGGCTTACCCACGGACGCTTGCCGAAAATCTTCTCTACATCCTCTGCAAATATCACTTCGCGCTGTATGAGAAGCTCCGCAAGCTGGTTGTGTCCTTCTTTATGCTTGGTCAGAATCTCCTTTGCACGTGCGTATTGCTCAGCGATTTGCTTCATCACCTCATCGTCGATAATCTTCGCCGTAGTCTCGGAGTATGGGCGTTGGAACTGATATTCCTGATTGTTGTAATAGCAGATGTTGGGCAGTCTGTCGCTCATTCCGGCGTATGCAATCATTCCGTAGGAACTCTTTGTGGCGCGTTCGAGGTCGTTCATGGCACCCGTTGAGATGTGTCCGGTAAACAGTTCTTCGGCTGCCCGTCCTCCGAGGATTGCGCAAAGTTCGTCGAGCATCTGCTCTTTAGTTGTAATCTGTCGCTCTTCGGGCAGATACCATGCTGCGCCGAGAGCCTGTCCGCGTGGCACGATGCTCACTTTTATGAGTGGATTGGCATATCGGCAGAACCATGAGATAGTGGCATGACCGGCTTCGTGCAACGCTATTGTGCGCTTTTCTTCGGCCGTCATAACCTTTGTCTTCTTCTCTAAGCCGCCTATTATGCGGTCGACTGCATCAAGGAAGTTCTGTTTCCCGATAGTTTTCTTATCGTGGCGGGCGGCAATCAAGGCTGCTTCGTTGCACACATTGGCTATGTCTGCGCCCGAGAATCCCGGTGTCTGACGTGCAAGCAAGTCGACATCGACCGTCTCGTCAGTCTTTTTGCCCTTCAAATGTACGTTGAATATTGCCTTGCGCTCGGGCAAATCAGGCAGATCCACGTGTATCTGGCGGTCAAAACGGCCTGCGCGGAGCAAGGCTTTGTCGAGCATATCGACGCGGTTTGTAGCTGCAAGGATTATCACACCGCTATTGGTGCCGAATCCGTCCATCTCCGTGAGCAGTGCATTGAGCGTATTCTCGCGCTCATCGTTGCCTCCCATTGATGGATTCTTGCTGCGGGCGCGTCCCACGGCATCTATCTCATCTATGAAAATGATACATGGCGCTTTTTCTTTTGCCTGTCGGAACAAGTCGCGGACACGGCTTGCGCCCACTCCCACGAACATTTCCACGAAGTCGCTGCCGCTCATTGAGAAGAACGGAACGCTCGCTTCGCCGGCCACCGCCTTAGCCAACAGTGTCTTACCCGTTCCCGGAGGGCCTACGAGTAAGGCTCCCTTTGGAATTTTTCCGCCTAATTCGGTGTATTTTGCGGGATTCTTTAGAAAGTCAACGATTTCCTGTACTTCTTGTTTTGCGCCCACTTGACCGGCCACATCCTTGAATGTTACGCCTAAAGCGTTGCCCTTTTCGTACATACGGGCTTTGGATTTGCCCACGCTGAACACTCCGCTGCCGCCCGCAGGGCCGCCGCTCATGCGCCGCATGAACCAAACCCAGAACAGGATAAGTACTATCCAGGGTACGAAATTGATGAGAATGTCTGTGAGAGTGTCGTCTTTGGTGTTGTCATAGCTGTATGAGGAGATTTTCTTCTCTTTCATCGCTTTGTTCAAGAACGTCTCTAAGTTGTCAACAGAACCGATCTCTACCTTTACGAAGGGTTCGGGGCCTGTGTTCTTTGTACCCTCATTGAAGACGTCGCGTATATGCTGGGCGCGTACATACATACGCAAAGTGCTCATCTTTTTGTTTACGACTACCCGCTGTGCGTAGCCCTTTTCCACGTAATTCATAAACGCGGTATAGTCTTTCGTTACGCTGATTGACGATGAAGAAAGGCTGTTTCCACCTGTGAAAAAGACTACTACGAGCGATATGAGGATGAGTGCGTAAATCCAATTCATATTGAATTTAGGCATCTTTGGCATATTCTCGTTGTTGTTTTGCTTGTCCATATCTGTTTATTTCCTGTCGGTTTAGCTCACTTATACTTGTCAGTCGAGGTTTGGGATTTCGGTGATTTTAGCGTCCTGCCATAGGTTTTCGAGGTCGTAATAGGCACGGGTCTCAGGCAGGAAAATGTGTACGAGGATGTCGACATAGTCCATTGCCACCCACTGGGCGTTTTCCAAGCCGGCCACTTTTACCGGTTTCTCGCCGGCTTTTTCCCTTGCGAAGTCGCCAATCGACTCGGCAATGGCCTCTACCTGCATAGGCGAATTGCCCTGACAAATCACGAAATACTTGCATATTGTGCCGTCCAGTCCTTCGAGGTCTGCAATGGTGATGTCTGCACCTTTTTTATCTTGTATTCCTTCAACGATTGTATCTAACAATTTCTTTGTTTCGTCCATAAAATGTTACTTTGTTTTTTATTTTGTTTTCGCTTTTTGTTTACTATGTTTTTATACTTGTTATATGCTACAAAGGTACGCTAAATCTGCCATAAAATGCGCAAAACCGCCTTTTTATTTGATTTTTTTAGAAAAAAGTGCTTTATTTTTTTGCAGGTTAATATAAAATGACTAACTTTGCACTTGAAAACAAGAGAGATGGTTTCTTTCGCGTTTTTGAGAGTATTGGGATATGGTGTAATGGTAACACTACAGATTCTGGTCCTGTCATTCTTGGTTCGAGTCCGAGTATCCCAACACAATATATGAGGCATTCCGAAAGGAATGCCTTTTTTGTTTGTCTGTTCTTAATGTGTAATTCGTACGGTTTTACATGATTTCAAAATCTTGGATTGTGTATTGTATAATCTAAAATGGAGTATTATATGATGCGGAATGCTGTATTATATAATGTGGGGTGGTGCGTGATATGTTGTGATATTATATATATAATAATGTGGAATGGGGTAGATGATAAACAGAAAGCCTCCAAAATGATTGAAAATTCCAATCGCTTTGGAGGCTTTCTGTTATTGTTTGCTCACATAGGATAGTTGTTGCAAGCAAATATTATGATGCTTTTTATGGACTATTAGCCCTTGTTTTCGGCATCGATAGTCTTTATTTTCTGCTTCACGAGTTCCATCTCGTCTTTCAATTTCTGCACACGGCGGTTCATTTCGTCGATAAGGCTGTTGCCTTTCTTGCTCGAAGCATTGAGGAAACCGAGGTTGTTCTCGTATGTGTTTATTTCCTGTTTCATCTGCTCGTAGCGTCGCATCAGTCGTGCGCGCTCATTGTCGAGAGCATTCTCGCCACGTTCGGCAACGCTTTTCAGTGTGTTTTTGAAATTATCCAGGCGGCGACGAGCCGTTGATATATTCAGTTCCTTATAGATTTTTCCGAGTACTTCGTGGTACTCATTATATATGTTATCCTTCTCTTTGTATGGAACGTGGCCCACTTTTCCGTATTCATCCACGAGCTTCTGAACGGTTTCTTGAAGTCCTTCCGGCTTTTCTTCGAGCAGTCCCTTGAGTTTTTCCACAATCTCGCGTTTCTTTTCGAGGTTTGCAGTCTCCTCGTTGCGCGTCCCGGCGTTAGCTTCGTTGCGGGCATCGAAGAATTTGTTGCAGGCTGTGAGGAAGTCGTTCCAAAGGCGGTCACCGTATTTTTTCGGTACCATACCTATTGTCTTCCATTCTTTTTGTAAGGCAATCAATTTGTCGCTTGTCGACTTCCAGTCGGTAGAATCAGCCAGAGCCTGCGCTTTTTCCACGAGAGCCTTTTTCTTCTCGGCATTCTCCGCGAGTTTCTTCTTTATCTCCTTGAAGTGTTCATTCTTCTTAACAAAGAAAATATCACACGCAGCACGGAAGCGCTCGAATATCTTCACGTTCATCTTCTGTGGCGCGAATCCGATGGTCTTCCATTCTTGCTGTATTGCGATAATCTCTTTAGAGTTGCTATCCCATTCGCTGCTGTTCTTGCATTCTCTCGCTGCAATCTCCTCAACCTTTTCGCAGAGGACAGTCTTCTTGGCGAGGTTCTCCTCCTCGTTGGCGCGCAACTGCTCGAAATACTGCTGATGGCGCTTGTTTATCACAGTCGAAGCAGCCTTGAAGCGAGCCCAAATCTCCTCGCGCAGCTCCTTTGCCACGGGCCCCGTCTCACGGTATTCGATGTGCAAGTCCTGCAATTTGCGGAACGCACTCAGCACATCCTCCTCATCGGCCAATTTCTCTGCTGCCTCACAGAGTTTTGTTTTTGCCTCAAGATTCTTCTTGAAATCATATTCGCGGGCCTCGCTGTTCAGCTTCAGCAGATCGTAGAACTGCTCCACATAAAGCTGATAGTTGCGCCATAGCTCATTTGCTTTGTCTGCCGGAACATTCTTAATCTCCTTCCATTGCTGCTGAAGGGTTTTGAATTCCGTGTAAGACTGGTTAGCCTCTTCCGGCGTTGTGGCCATAGCCTTGACCTTTTCTATTATGTCGAGCTTCTTTTTCAGATTCTCCTGTTTTTCCGCTTCCAGTTCCATGAAGGCTTTCTGTCGTCTTTCCTTGACGATAGTCATCTCAGCTTTGAAGGCTTCCTCGTCCTCATCCGGCATCACTTGATACTTTTCCGGGTCGCCTCCGTTGTCGATATATGCTTTCTGCTGTGCCTCACGCTCGGCAAAATGTAGTTTGTAGAATATGGTTTTCAGTTGTTCCACCTCGTTCTTCTCCGGAGTTTCTTCGCCGTGGGCGATTTCTTTCAGACGAGCACCTCCTTTTTGCTGGAGTAAGCCGGTTTCGGCGTCTCTTCAGTGGTGTTGTTAGCCTCCGTTGCGGTTTCTACTTGGCTTTCTGCGTTCTCCACAGCCTCTGCCATATTTTCTACTTCTTCTAATTTTCCCTGTTCGAGGGCTTTGTCTTGAGAGTCCATCATTTCACTTTTAGTTTATGATTCGGGTATATTCACGTATTTCTTTAATCTTGCAAACTTAGGTAAAAATATTGTAATCACCTAATTTTCACACGCTTTTTTGCGTTTTTCGCTCTAAATAAGGCGTTTATGTCTTAAAATCCACCACGACAAACCTGAAACAAACACGCTCAGAATGAGAGCCATAATGAATCCGAGCTTGTTCTGTTCCATGCCATTCACCAGGTTCATGCCGAACAAGGAGGCTATCAGCGTGGGGAACATGAGGATTATCGACACGGAAGTGAGTGTACGCATCACCGTATTCATGTTGTTATTGATGATGCTCGAGTAGGTATCCATCGTCGACTCAAGGATGTCCGAGTAGATATTCGTCGTCTCCCGCGCCTGACTCATCTCGATGTTTACGTCCTCAATGAGGTCCGCATCAAGTTCGTCTATTTGTAGTTTGAATTTCAGTTTTGCCAGCAGGTTTTCGTTGCCACGGATGGAAGTGATGAAGTAGGTCAGCGAGTCTTGCAGGCGCGACAGTCCGATAAGGCTCTCGTTGTTCACCTCCCGGTCAAGATTCCGCTTGGCTTTGTCCACCAGCGTACTGATTTGCTTCAGTCGTTTCAGATACCACACCGCCGATGACAGGAACAGACGGAACGTCATGTCCACATAGTCCACAAATCCCTCGTTGCGTTTCTGTTGAAACGTAACGAAGTCAATCATCATGTTCGTCTCGTAGTAGCACACCGTAATCGTTACGTCACGCTTGTGGATGATACCCAGCGGCACCGTCGTATAAGGCGTGCGCGACCGGATTTCCTTCACGTAGGGAATACGAAGGATAATGAGCGTCCATCCGTCGTCATATTCATAGCGGGCACGCTCATCGGTATCACTGATGTCGGGAATGAAGTAATCTGGGATATTAAACTTCTCTTCCAATAACTTTTGGTCTTCTTCTGTCGGACACGTAACCTGTATCCAGCAGTTTGGTTGCCATTCGCCAATCTGTGAAAGGCATCCGTTTGTGTTCCAGTATGTTCTCATTTGCAAAGCCTCTAATAATAAATAAGGTATGAGGCTTGGCAAATCCTGCTCAATCCTCACGCCAACTCATTTGTATTCTCCGCGTGATAATCGTCCATAAATTTTATACTGATTTCTATTATGCGTTGCAAAGTTAGTTTATTTTTCCGACAAATCAAGTCTAAAAAGTATTATTTTTTCATCTTTTCGTTCATTTTGTAACCTTCATACCGTATATATAAAGGTGTTGTAGAGTGCCAAAAACGTTTGAATTGTCGTCCCTTTTTTCATGATAATCAAAAGTTGTACTTTCGATTATCATCATTTTTATGTCTGTGTTTTTGTCGAAAAATCAGGTTAAAAAGTGATTTTAATGCCTTTTGCTCGTTTTGTTATATGGGCTTAGTTTTATTGCTGTATGATACAGCAAAGATATAATATGGCAAAGCCCCGGCTTATAAAAGTCGGGGCCTTGTCTTATGCTTTACTTTATGCCTTGAAAATAAAGTGCGTTAGAATATGGATACTTTAATTATCCAAATTCTTCAAATAGATTGTCATGAAAAATTTCATTCATCATCGAAAGGGGTATCAACTACGCTATTCTTGAGCTTTAAGATGCCTTTAATTGTATGTCTTTCGCCATTTTTCTCTATCGTTAATGAGTCTATGGAGATTTCTATTTCGGTCTTACCAATGGATAAAATCTTAATACAACCTTGTATAACATCCCCCCCATGAATTATAAGGTATACCAAAAGAAACTCTATTTCCAAAATGTCTTACATCTATTTCGTCAGAATCGAAGACTTGGCCGACTGTAAATTCAGAAACTCTGGATTGAGGAAACCACAACTCAATGCAACGTGCATCGTCATATCCAAACATACTGCTTTTAGAAACCCAAATAGTCCACCACATTCCGCGACCGTTAGTCTGCTCTATGAAGCTTAAAGTTCCATTTGAGCCATAGACTTCTGTATAATATGATTCACCATCAATGATTACCGTTCCAGACTCATTGCCAGAACCATCGCCGCCACCATCTTCGTCATCATCACTGCTACAAGCTGTAAAACTCAATGCCACAACTGCCATTGCAAGCATCATAAATATTGAATATATCTTTTTCATAATTTGAAGTGTTAGGCTGTGCTCATTATAAATAATAAGCACAGTCATTATGTTGATTATTATAAAGTAAATGTTATTCCTGCACCGATTATAGCGGTATTAGCTCCACTAACAGTTTGGTATTTCAATTCTGCACCAATGCGGATTCTGTCTGATAGCTTGTACTGAATACCTCCACCGATATTGAAGCCAATGCTACTGTCTTTTAACTCATTGGAGACATCCATGTCATACGGATAATCTTCGATTTCTTCATTGTCAAACTCAATAATATTTTCTTGTTTCCAAGATGTATAGTTGATACCAACAAGAGGATAAACAGTTACTTTGTCTGACAAGTTAAAGAGATAATGCCCATTCACATTCACGTCAAACATCGAGAAACCGTCTGTTTTTAGATAATAATCGCCAACAGCTTCTAAGCGGATATTGTCAGTAACGTTGTACTGATATTTAGCTCCAAAACCTATATTTTGGGCATCTGTACCATATAATACATGTGCTCCAACTGCTTGCTCTCCTTTCTGTGCGAACGCGCCAACACTAACTAACGCAACGCACAAAGTCAAAAATAATTTTTTCATTGTCGTCTTTGTTTGTTTTTAAATAAATGTTTTGATTTTGTGTAAGTCCATAGCTGAGTGTAGACAATAAAAAAACGTGGACTAATAACTTCGTCTACGTTTCGGAGGTATCGCCAAACACCATTGCACCATATACGAGTAAAAGCCCACGCCAGAGGCGTGAGCGTCTTCACTTTTACTCTTGGTGCTTCTTCTAAATTGGCGATTTTTCCGAAACAAGAATATAAGCTAACGCTTCTTTATCTTAATGTCTTTTGTTTGTTCTGTTACATAGGCTTAGTTCTATTATGTTTGACACTGCAAAGATAAAAATAATTCTCTAATTGACAATACTGTCATTGTTATTTTTTTCGCATCCTGCAACAAACTCTTTTCGATACCCCAAACGTCGTGATGGCAATCTCTGTCGACTTTTGTCCAGTCACGTCTGATGGTCGTAATATTAATACAATGACATAATCAAGCCCATAAACAATGGGCTTATGCCTGCTACAAGAATTGAGTCAGATATATAGGAAGCAAAACGGTATCTTTATCTTTCTTGAAATCCTTTGTATAAATCAAGTATTTGTCCCGAACGCGATGTGAGAATTTTTTCACGAACTCGTCGATTGACGGATGTGTATTATACCCTCCGGATTTTACTTCCAAAGGACAAATTTTGTTGTCTCTGCTAATTAGAAAATCAATTTCATAACTGTGGTTAGACGTTTCCGATGGAAACGTATAATAATAAAGCTCATCCCCGATGGCTTTTAGCGTCTGTGCCACCATGTTCTCATATATATATCCGAGGTTGGCTTCAAGTTTGTTGCTCAACAGCTTCTTGTAAATCTCGTTGTCAACAGCTTTCTTGTCCTTAAAGATATGGGTTATAAACAAGCCCGTGTCATTCATGTATAGTTTGAATTTCTCCAGATTCTTTGTTAATTGCATTCCGATGTTTGGGTCATCACAATGATATGCCACGTTTACCATCATGCTGGCTTTCATATCTTCGAGTATGGGAAGGATATTTCCTGCACGTTGGTTTTCTATTATCGATGACACCTTGAAACGGCTTCCACTATGTGATAGTTGCGCGGCTACATTGCTAAACATCATAGAAGCCCTGCCGGAGGTGTCAATTTTCCGCATATCTGACTCGTATAATGCAAGTATTGTCCGCTTCATTTCGTCAACGTGGGCAAAATTATTGCTTTCCAAATACTCGTTTATAGCCTGAGGCATACCGCCAATCAGCATATAGAGGCGGTAGTCGCGTAGCATTTGTCGGCATACGGCATCCCCCAGAGGCTGCTTGTTTATAAAGCTATTTCGTAAAAGCGGAACAGATATGGTGTCGCCGAGGGTCCATCTGAACTCTTCATAATCCATCGGAAACATCTCTATGACAGTCTCCTCACTTGGTATGACAATTCGTTCTGTGTATTTACGGATTCCTATGAGAGACCCTGTTTCTATATAGTCGTAACGACGGTCTGCAACCAAATGTTTTATTGCCTGCCGTGCCAACGGTACAAGCTGCACTTCGTCGAATATAATGACAGAGTTGCGTTCATGTAGTTCTACCTTATAAATCATTTGCAACTGCAAGAACAGGAAGTTAAGGTCTGATATGTCATTGAAAAGTTCCTGTGTATGTTTGGACGCTTTCGAGAAATCAATCAGAATGTATGATTTATATTCTTTGCACGCAAACTCTTCTGCAATCGTAGATTTGCCTACACGGCGAGCACCCTTGATCAATAAGGCTCTTTTACCGTTAGCACTCTTTTTCCATTCCAACATCTGGTTGTATATCTTGCGCTTAAATGTTTTCATATTGCAAAATTCCCTATTTTATACGCTACAAAAATAGCAAAATCTATTGATACAACCAAATATATTTCTGCAAAATCCCCAATTTCAAATGACGTAATATCTGCAAAATCCCCAATTTCAAATGACGTAATATCTGCAAAATCCCCAATTTTGATTGAAAATGGCAAAGCTATTTCTTTGTTTTGGGCGCAACAGGTTGATTTTTGGCCGCAACAGGTTGACGGCTCTACTGTTTTGGGGGGCGGTATTGTCTGAACTCCGGAACTCCTGATTTCTGTTTCCTTTTAAGAAAATATTTGAATTTATGCCCCTCAAAACTCGCGAATTTGCAAACAAACTTTTCCTCGCGCTCAAAAACGCGAAAATAGGGCTTTTTAGGTGATTTTGACTTAAAGGTTTGATAATCAAAGACTTATCCCGATATTTGCCAAAAATACCCGTTTTAGAAGGCGTTTTAGCCCCCTTTATTTTCTAACGGAGGCACTTTTAGACTCTAACGGAGGCACTTTTGCACTCTAACGGAGGCTCCGTTGCACTCCAAAAGTGGCTCAAACGGAGTCTAAAAGTGGCACTTTTGAGAGTGAACGAACGTTAAATCGGGTGATTTTTCCGTTTTTGCGTGTTTTTCGGGACGTCGATTTTCGACAAAAATCGAGTCATTTTTTTCTCTAACGGAGGCACTTTGGGAATTTTGAGTTACGAATTTTGAATTAAAAATTGGATTTTTGGGACTCCAAAAACGACCGAAAATTGTAACGGAGGCTATATTTAACAAAAGTTGACACGATTTTGTTTGTAAAAGAAATTTACTAAAAGAGGAGAGAGAAGAGAGAAATGTTCTCGCTTATTCGTAACTTTGTAACTGATAATATTTTATTTGTTCGATAATAATTTGGCTACGTATGAACAATATATTAGCATTTAATATATCAACTCCGAATGAGGTGGCACAGCAGATAGCCATGAGGGTTAAAGCAAGGAGACTGGAGTTGAACTTAACTCAGGAAGGTTTGGCAACAAGAGCCGGACTGAAATTTTCCACATACCGCAGGTTTGAACAGACCGGAGAAATCTCTCTGAAAGGACTGCTACGGGTGGGACTGGCATTAAATGCCTTATCCGATTTTAACGGTTTGTTCGCACAGAAACAATACCGGTCTCTTGATGATGTACTGAATGAACAGCAAAGAACGCGTAAAAGAGGAAAGAAGAATGAATAGAATAACGCAGATAGAAGTCATATACCACAAGCAGACGGTAGGCAGATTGGCTCTCACAAAAGACAGCTTGTGTGCATATATTTAAGGTGTGTATGGCACTGACCCATAGCATGGCAGAAATGTGGAAAATGTACCGTCTGATGACATTCAACTATCTTATAGACAACAAAGATGACCATGCCAAGAACTTCGCTTTCATCTACCGTGACGGAGACTGGCACTTTGCTCCTGCTTACGACTTGCTGCCAAGTGACGGAATTAACGGTTTCCGAACAACATCTATCAACGATAGTATAGAGCCGACAGAGGAAGACTTGTTTGCGGTTGCTGAGAAAGCAGGATTGAACAAGAAAGAGGCTAAAGACATTTACGATTCGATGAGGAATACTTTGAAGAAATGACAAATGTATAACTATGATGATAAATAAGTGTCAACTTATTCAGTACATGACGAAATAAATACAGAAATAAATTTGCAGGAATGTGGTATAATTACTATCTTTACAGCAAAATATTGCATTATGGATACAATGGAAAAAGAATTTCTGGAGAAGCGCGAAGAGGCTATGAAACGCTTTATGGCTGCTAAAGAAAGAAAAAGAAAGCGTATGGCAGAGTTGGAAGAAATGCTCCGCCAGGATTTCGTAGCGCGTACCGGTGAGGAACCGAAATATGTAAATGTGTGGTAATATGAAACCACTTTCTCTGCATAAGGTAAATGCAAGCTCGCCATATAAGGTAACAATGGCTTCAGCCCCCAATGTATATCGCTTCTATACAGATTATGGGGTTGATATTGCTGTCAGTTTTGACTTAGAGGATTTGTTATTGCATAGCGAGGCATATATGTTTAATATAAATAATGCAAACAATCATAGGTCTCCACGAGACTTAAAGGTTAGGGACACTATAATTGCCATTATTGACAATTTCTTTGAAGTTAATACGGTTGCCCTGCTTTATATATGTGAAACTTCTGATAATATGCAGGCGATGAGAAATCGGTTATTTGAATCTTGGTTTACTTATGCCGATAAATGTGATAGCTATATGATAATGGTCGTAAAGGTACATGATTTGGAAAATGTTGACAATTATGCTGCTATGATTCTGCGAAAAGATAATCCTCACTTTGTGGATTATGTTTCTGAATTTAATAAAACTATCAATATGTTTATGTTGAAGCCCTGAGTAGCTTCTTTATTGTTGTGGATTCCTCCCTTTCCCATTTGATGTTTCTGTCCCCCGATGATGAGGGACAGAAACGGGCGTAAAGTCTATTGAGGGAAGGGGAGAGTTTTTTATCTATTCATAACCTTCCATGTGCGTCCGTCCTGCCGGATAATCACGATGGCAGCATCGCCGACTGAGTTCAGGCGGCTGCCATTGAGGGAATAAACCTCGAATGGGCGCGAGAAATCGGGTGCAGATGGCTGCTTGTCGGTGATTTCGGTGATGCCGGTAGACTTCTTCGTGCCTGTTATCGAGATTTCCTTTATCTCCCATGTGCAGGCGACTGAGCTTGTTGACGTGTATCGGAAGCCTATCTTTATCTTCTTTCCGGAGAACTCGTCAAGTGGGATGTCGCCGGATTTGTTGAAGCTCCACGACGTACCTGCAGGCCATGTGATGCCCGACAGCTTAGTGGTCGTGCCCTCGCACACTACCTCCACAGAGAGAATGTCGGCCGGTTTCGATGTAAATGTGAAGTTCACGGCATGAGTGAACGTGAGGTTAATGTCCGTGTATTCCGTCAAGTCAATCTCCGGAGTATAGAGAACGGCCTCGGCGGCATTCGCGCTGCCGTTCTTATACGCAGTGCCTGTCCATCCGTATTTGGCGGTCTGAATCCATATCGGGTTAGTGCTTGCTGGTACATTGATGTTGGCGATAGTGCATCCGCCTTCGCCCTGCGTGAAGTCAGTGCAGTAGATGTCATGCTCCGTCGGCGTTGTCGTGCCGTTGTTGTAGTCGGTCGACTTTACAGTCTTGCTGACGTCGAAGGCATAATCGATGCTGTCGCCCCAAATATATTCCATCAGATTGGGGAAATCTACGAACGGGTTGCGGTTGCCTTGTATCTTCGCAACCGCATCGTTGCGTTTTATCTCTATCTCGTCGGGCTTGTCGGCCTTAGCCCATTTTATATATAAGGTGTATGCCCACGGCTGCAATGTGGGATAATTGCCCTGTTGCAATATCTGCAACGCCTGTGTTCCCGACCATGTGAAGTTTTGGTAGGCTGTCGCCATATACATATATCCGCGTGCGAAGTCGCCCTTCCACTTGTCGGCAGGCTCCCAAAGCTGATAGCCGTTGTTTCCCGTTCCCACCTTAGTGCATCCGTTATTGGTCTTCGCATTTGTCACTTCGCCCATCGGATAGTTCGATTTTGAGCTGTTTATCTTTTGCTCGCATGGCATCAGGTTGTATAAATCCTTGTATGCCTGATTCAGATCTCCGCCCCACCAGCTCTTCGGGAACGAGTGTTCTATGTTCATTCCGCTTACCGACGAGCCTTTGCTTCCGAAGTAGCGGGTGTCGTTGCTGTATCGGTCTATCACCACGTTGTCGTCAGTCCGGTCGGTGGAGTAGAACCCCTCCCACGTGTGTCCCGCTCCCGAGCCGTAGTCGAGAACCTTTGCGTTCTTTATGATTTCATGTACGGCGGTTTTCAACGCAGCACCTTTCTTGCCGTTCAGCGAAGCGTAATAGCCCTCCGGGATTTGTGCCATTGCAGCCTGAACCACGGCGATTGCCGCGATAAAGGCAATAGTTCTGTAATTCATTTTCTTCATAGCATTTATTTTTTATTTATATGCAAAATTAGCTAAAACCATTGGTTCCGCAAAATAAAAGTCATCAAATGAGACCGTAATAACCATTTTTCCCCTAAACGGTTGTGGCTCAATGGTTTTTCGATATGATGAGAAAATCATGATGTAATCCTTTTCTTTGTGCAATGTAATTGTGATGTAATGTTTTTCTTGGACTGTTGTTTCTTGCACCGTTATCATTTTTTTTGTATCTTCGCAACCGTTATGATATGGTCAGGAAAAGGCCTTCTCATATATTAAAAACATTATAACGGAATAGTAATGGAAGAGAAAATACCACAGCAATGGAGTAAATGCCTGCTGAAAGACGTGTCGTTCGTGAATCTCATGATGCGGCGTATATATAACGTCCTGATTGTAGCCAACCCGTATGATGCCTTTATGCTGGAGGACGACGGGCGCGTTGAGGAGAAGATTTATAACGAGTATATGGGGCTCGGACTGCGCTATCCGCCTATGTTCACGCAGGTCAGTACGACAGAGGAGGCCGCTAAGGTGCTCGAAACAACTAATATCGACCTCGTGATTTGTATGCCGGGTAATGCCGACAACGATGCTTTCGACGTGGCACGTGCCGTGAAAGCCGACTTCCCCGACATACCCTGCGTGGTGCTCACGCCCTTCTCGCACGGCATTACTAAGCGGATGGAACACGAAGACCTGTCTATTTTCGATTATGTTTTCTGCTGGTTGGGCAACACCAACCTCATCCTTTCCATCATAAAACTTATTGAGGATAAGATGAACATAGAGCACGACATCGCCGAGGCGGGCGTGCAGATGATTCTTCTCGTGGAAGACAGTATCCGGTTCTACTCCTCCATACTTCCCAACCTGTATGGCTATCTGCTTCTCCAAAGCCAGCGTTTCTCCACCGAAGCTCTCAACCGCCATGCTGCCACGATGCGTATGCGAGGCAGGCCAAAGGTGGTGCTCGCCCGAAACTATGAGGAGGCTATGGCCCTTTATGAGAAATATGCCGACAATACGTTGGGCGTTATCAGCGACGCGCGCTATCCTGTGAACGGTATGAAGGACCCGGAGGCGGGCTTCAGGCTGTTGCGCGAAATCAGGAAACGCGACGAATACATCCCGCTGATAATGCAGAGTGCCGAGACCGTGAATAGGGAAAAAGCCGAGGCGGAGCATTTCCGTTTTGTAGACAAGAATTCGAAGACGATGAATCTCGACCTGCGCAAGATTATGGAGGAGCACATGGGATTCGGCGATTTCATCTTCCGCGACCCCAAGACGCATGAGGAGGTGATGCGGGTGAGTACGCTCAAGGAGCTTCAGGACAACATTTTCAAGATTCCGAACGACTCCATGCTGCGCCATATCTCGCGCAACCACATGAGCCGCTGGCTCTGCGCGCGAGCCATCTTCCCCGTGTCGGCGTTCCTGAAAGACATCACGTGGCACAAGTTGCAGGACGTTGAGGCCCACAAGCAGATTATCTTCGATGCCATCGTGAAGTACCGCCACATGAAGAATATAGGTACGGTGGCCGTGTTCGACCGTAAGAAGTTTGATAAATACGCCCATTTCGCGCGCATCGGCGAAGGTCTTTTGGGTGGAAAGGGTCGTGGACTGGCTTTCCTCGACAACATAATAAAGACCAATCCCGACTTCAATAAGTTTGAGAACGCTAAGGTGCAGATTCCGAAGACGGTCGTTCTGTGTACCGACATCTTCGATGAGTTTATGGAAACGAACAATCTCTATCCCATTGCGCTTAGCGATGCGCCCGACGAGGAGATACTGAAGCACTTCCTGCGTGCCCAGTTGCCCGATTCTCTGGTGGGCGATTTCTTTGCGTTCTTCGAGGCTACGCGCTGCCCGATAGCCATCCGCTCGTCGTCCTTGCTCGAGGATGCGCACTATCAGCCGTTCGCCGGCATCTATTCCACATACATGATACCTTATCTTGATGATAAATACGAGATGCTGCGGATGCTTGCCAGTGCTATAAAGGGCGTGTATGCGTCGGTCTACTACCGCGATTCAAAGTCGTATATGACTGCCACGAGCAACGTCATCGACCAGGAGAAGATGGCTGTGATATTGCAGGCGGTGGTAGGAAAGCAGTATGGCGACTATTATTATCCTAACATCAGCGGCGTGCTTCGGTCGCTCAATTACTACCCGATAGGTGAGGAGCAGACCGAAGACGGTATCGCCAGCCTCGCCCTCGGACTCGGAAAGTATATCGTCGACGGCGGTCAGACGCTGCGTGTGTCGCCATATCATCCCACGCAGGTGTTGCAGATGAGCGAAATGGAGATTGCCCTGAGACAGACGCAGACCCAGTTCTACGCGCTCAACATGAATAACGCAACGAATGATTTTAAGGTGGATGATGGCTTCAACATTGAGAAACTGAAGGTGAAGGAGGCCGACAAGCACGGCTCGCTGAACTATATCGCCTCGACATTCGACCCGTATGACCAAGTGATACGTGATGGAATATACGAAGGCGGACGCAAGATTATCTCTTTCTGCGGCGTTCTGCAGCAGGATGTGTTCCCGCTTCCCGAGTTGTTACAGATGTCGATGACGCTCGGCGCGGGTGCGATGCGTCGTCCGGTGGAGATAGAATTTGCCTGCAACATAAACGAAGACCGCACGGGAGAGTTCTATTTGTTGCAGATTCGTCCGATAGTCGACTCCAAACAGGTGCTTGATGAGAACCTTGCCGAGATTCCCGACGACCGTTGTCTGCTTCGTTCGCATATGTCGCTCGGTCACGGCATCAGTGAGGATGTGGTGGATGTGGTTTACGTGAAGACCTCGGAGAGCTTCACGGCGATGAACAATCCGACGATTGCCGACGAGATAGAGCGGATTAACCGTAAGTTTGTTGCCGAAGAAAAGAATTACGTTCTCGTCGGTCCGGGGCGTTGGGGTTCGAGCGACTATTGGCTCGGCATACCCGTGAAATGGCCGCATATCAGTGCTGCGCGCGTCATAGTTGAGGAAGGACTGCCCAACTACCGTGTCGATCCGAGTCAGGGTACGCACTTTTTCCAGAACCTTACGAGTTTCGGCGTGGGCTATTACACGGTGAATCCTTATAAGAACGAGGGCGTCTACAACAAGGCATTGCTCGATGCCATGCCTGCTATTGAGGAGACAGAGTTCGTGCGTCACGTGCGTTTCTCCCGTCCGTTGAAAATCATGATGGACGGTATGAAACAGGAAGGGGTGGTGCTTCTGCCGGAAGGGGAGTGATTTTCACTCCTCCATCCTCGTTGGCCAACTTGGCTGTAGTCCCGTCAAGGAAACGCTGAATGTCGTTGTAGAGCCGCTTGAAAGGCTCGGACATAACGTAGCCAACGTTGCGTTTCAAGGCCGGAACGATAGGTTCTGTGCTGTGACTGTAGCATGACAGCTCGTTATGCCGTTGCGTGTTGTGCTTCGCTGTACGGTGGATTTCCGTTTCGCGTTCCCTTATCAGCAGGTCACTGACGCGTTTCAGCATCGGCACGACGATGTTGTCGAACAGATGATGTCCCTGTATATAAAGATAAGTAGTCTGTGGAGTAACGCCAAGCTGTTTCAGTTCGTCCTTCAATGCGATATAACTCTCCTTAGCGTTTGGGTGCTGCCGTTGCAAGGAAGCGATGCGCCGACCCACCTTATGGCGCAGATGGACGATGGCATCGTAGGGGTTGCCTTTCTTGAACGTGGCCAATTCTATTACCTTATTGAAGTCGCTGATAGTGAAATGCCCGTAGCTTCCGTTGCGATAGTGCCAGATGCTCCATACGAAAAGAGGGAAAATAGCCTCTGAAAACTGCTTCATATAGTCGGTATAGTCGAATATCGCGTGGTCGTTGAGCGTCACCGATACTGCCACGTTGTGCAGGCTCGGCGCATAGCACTGGTAGTTCTCGATGGCGTAGACGTATGTATGAAATACGTAAGGGTTGCTGATGACCGTCTTCGACATCTCCGTTGCACCCTGAAGCAGGTAGTCATAGTCGGCATCCACGCAGGCAATCATGTCTTCACCTACGCTTTTTGAAATCAGATTCATTAATACCGACTTTTTTCCGCGTTGCAGATTGGAGTGCGATGGCAGCATTACCTCGAAATAACGGTTTTCGTTCTCGAATCCGCTCAGTATCGTCCGCCAGAAGAAAATGTCGTCGTAGCTCTCCACGTAAGCCACGATTCTCCGGCGTGCCGACTTAGAACGCATCATGTTCGCCGCCTTCAAGTAGTCTGATGTAATCTGTTCTTTCAGCCGTTTCATACTGTTTAAGGTTTTAAGAGGTCGCTTTGCTTTTAGGTTTTAGGTTCTGAGGTTGTTAGGTGAGATTTGTTTTTTGTTAGGTCTTGAGCTTGCTTCGCTTTCAGGTTGTGAGGAAAAATCACCAAAGGAGGCATATTTCACCTTATAACCAGAAACCTCATAACCTTAAAACCTAAACCGTAATGTCGCTTACTTCCGTCACTTTGTCAATCCATCCGTTCATTATCACCGCCGGACTGTGCGTCGTCAGTATTATCTGCACGTTCGGATTGAGTTCTAAGATAAGGTCGATGAGCCTCTTTTGCCACTCCACGTGCAGACTAATCTCGGGCTCGTCCATGAACAAAACGCAGTTCTGATTGTCCTCTACGAGCACAGTCAGCAATATCACGAGCATCTGCTTCTCACCGCTCGATAACTGATACGGCACCAGAGTCTCACCGATTTGCGAGAAGCGTATCTCGTTTTCGGTGCGTATAATCTTCTTTCCCGTCTCCGAAAACAGGTCGTCTATGATGTCCTGAAAGCGTTTCTTGGGCAGTGAGAAGTCGTGAGCTTTGGCCGCAGCGTCGGGTTCTCCGCTCTGAAGACAGCTTATTATCCTGTTGCCCACGTTTACTTGGTAGTCCAAGTACTTGCGTTGCAGCAGATGAAGTTGGAAATCCAACTCCGTAGCGAGCGACAAATCGAGTTTCGTAATCATGTCCGAGTTCATCAGGGGGCGGTCTATCGACCTCACTACATCAAAGCGAATCCACTTAGCGTCAGCCGGATTCACCTTCAGATGCACCCCCTTCAGCAGATGACTGGGGAACTCTCCGCCCTGCGACAAGCCCCGCACCACCTTATTTAATATAGTGCTTTTTCCCACACCGTTTATTCCGCTCAGGATATTCACTTTCCTGTCGAGATTCCAGACAATGTGTTTCTTACCGCTCCATAGCGACTCTATCTCTATCTGTTCTATGTAGTCGGCATACTTAGTCTTTCCCCCTGTTGATGTAGCATAGTCTTGCATGGTTAGTATCTCCTTTCCTATAACTTTCAGAAGTATGTTTTATTTAATACAAAGATAATGCAAATGAGTGCAATAAGAGTTTACTCTTAAATTGCCGAGTGCAGTTTATCTTATACAAAGATAATGCAAATGAGTGTAATAAGAGTTTACTCTTAAATTGCCGAGTGCAGTTTATCTTATACAAAGATACGTATTTATTTCTAAAATGACTACCTTTGCACTGTGAAAAGAAACAAATAAAAAAAGAAAATGGATAACAAGAAACCGCTTTTAGCCCATCTCAGTATGTTTTTCGCGTGTGCGATATGGGGCTTGATGGCTCCCGTAGGCAAGGATGCGATGCTCCACGGCATCGACGGCATCACTATGGTATCGTTCCGTGTGGCCGGTGGCGCGTTGCTTTTCTGGCTCGCTTCGCTCTTCATGCCACGCGAGCGCATCCCCGTCCGCGACCGTCTGCTTATGGCTGG
>ENA-OPDG01001032-OPDG01001032.1-human-gut-metagenome-genome-assembly--contig:-NODE-1032-length-21847-cov-3.122430_pt1 | contig 21847 bp, 17 predicted proteins | sample MGYA00241259_ERZ501498 | MGnify/ENA primary metagenome ERZ501498 (study PRJEB25962, sample SAMEA2042582) | human gut metagenome | biome: human gut; feature: human-associated habitat; material: faeces... | reverse complement strand
CAGACTGGATGTGCCGCAGGTAACACTTCTGGCACACGAACTTCATAAAGCCGGAGTGGATGTTCCGGAGGGAATACTGACTACAGAGGAGCTGGTGAATGCCTTATGTCAATAGAATTAAAAAATGTAACTTATAGATACGCAGGTGATTCTAAAGATGCACTTTCTAATCTTTCACTCAATGTTCCGTCAGGAAAGATGGCTGCATTGATAGGACCATCAGGTGGTGGTAAGAGTACAACAGCCGCACTTATAGACAGATTTTTCGATGTAACAGAAGGAAGTATTCTTATAGGTGGTGTTGATATAAGGGATATACCTAAAGAAGAACTTAATAAGATGATTGCGTATGTATTTCAGGATAATAAGCTCCTTAAAATGTCAATAAAGGATAATCTTAAGCTTGCAAAGAGCAATGCCACAGACTATGAGATTAATAATGCACTTCATCTTGCACAGTGTGATGATATTATTGCAAAGCTTCCAGCCGGAGTTGATACAATGCTTGGAACTAAGGGCGTATATCTTTCAGGTGGTGAAAGACAAAGAATAGCGATAGCGAGGGCAATTCTTAAAGATTCACCAATAGTTATTCTTGATGAGGCAACAGCATTTGCAGACCCTGAAAATGAAGCACTTGTCCAGAAAGCATTTACACAGATAGGAAAGAACAAGACCGTTATAATGATTGCACATAGACTGTCTACAGTAAAAGATGCAGATATAATCTATGTATTGCAGAATGGCAGAGTATCTGAGCGTGGTACGCATAACGAGCTTGTTGCCAAGGAAGAAACACAGGACAACTACAGACATATGTGGAACGAATACCAGAAGTCTATAGCGTGGAAAGTTGTGTAGTTAATACAGTGCACAGGAATGGAGTTCAGTATGGAAAAGTTAATGAAAAGATATGCGCTTACCAGACAGGGAGCGAAAGATTTTATTATATGCACAATCGTAACGACAATACAGAATATTATGCTTATGGCACCGGTTGCTATTCTTTATTATATTACAAGTGATTTAATATCAGGCAGTATATCAAAGAGCAATAATGTGGCATATATAATAGCGTGTGTAATTATGCTTGTTGTTATGGGTATTGTATTTTATTTTCAGTATAATACATCATTTTTCTCAACATATATTGAGAGTGAACATAGAAGAATTAATCTTGCCGAGAAGTTAAGAGAACTTCCGCTTTCATTTTTTGAAAAGAAGGATTTATCGGATCTGACATCGACAATACTTGGTGACTGTACAGTGCTTGAGCATAATTTCTCACACGTTATGCCACAGTTCTTTGGTTCGATAATATCAACAATTATTATAGCTGTGAGCCTGTTTTTCTTTAACTGTAAGCTTGCAGTGGCAGCCTTGTGGGTGCTTCCAATAGCACTTATTATAGTGGGTTGTTCAGGAAAGGTACAAAGAGGCATATCAAGAAGAAAAAGAAAAGTTGTGCTTGCACAGGAAGAAGGCTTTCAGGAGTATCTTGAAACTGTGAAGGATTTAAAGTCGTATAACGCAGAGGATACTTATGTTGAAAGTCTTAAAGAGAAAATGGATAATCTTGAAAAGGAAAGCTTCAGGGCTGAATTAGGAACGTCTGTATTTGTAATAAGTGCTTCCTGCATTTTAAGATTAGGAATTGGTACAGTTGCACTTGTTGGAGCTTCACTTCTTGTTAAAGGGCAGATTGATATAATGATATTTTTTATGTTCATACTTGTAGTGTCAAGAATATATGAACCTATGCAGGGAACACTTATGAATCTTGTGGCTATCATATCTCAGGACGTTAATGTCGAGAGAATGAATGAGATTACTAATTATCCTGTTCAGAGTGGTGATGGAAGTCTTGATGTTAATTCGTATGATTTAGAGTTTGATAAAGTGGCGTTTTCTTATGTTAAGGGAGAAAATGTTCTTACAGATGTATCATTTACTGCCAAGCAGGGTGAAGTAACAGCACTTATAGGACCATCAGGTGGTGGTAAATCAACTGTATCAAAGTTAGCGGCAAGATTTTATGATGCTGATAAGGGTACAATAAAATTAGGCGGCAGGGATATTTCTACAATAAATCCGGAAAATCTCTTGTCAGCATATTCAATTGTATTTCAGGACGTAACATTATTTAATAATACAATAATGGAGAATATCCGTATTGGAAGAAAAGGTGCTACAGATGAAGAGGTTATAAATGCGGCGAAGGAAGCACAGTGTGATGAGTTCATAAGAAAGCTGCCACAGGGTTACCAGATGGTTATAGGCGAGAATGGCTGTGCTCTTTCAGGCGGTGAAAGACAGAGAATATCAATAGCAAGGGCATTGCTTAAGGACTCTCCAATAATTCTGTTAGACGAGGCAACAGCATCTCTTGATGCAGACAATGAAACACTTATTCAGCAGGCAATATCACGTCTTATAAAAGACAAGACGGTAATAATAATTGCACACCGTATGCGTACAGTATCTGGAGCTGATAAGATAGTTGTACTGGAAGACGGTATTGTAAAAGAACAGGGCAGACCGGAAGATTTAATAAAGAATAACGGAACTTATGCAAAGATGGTAAAGCTTCAGGCAGTGGATTAATATGCTGGGGAAAGTCAGCAGGCTGGGCATAATTGGTCTGTATCGTGGATATAGGCATTAGATGTAATTAATCTGCTGGGTGAATTCTTTTTGTTTTTGACACTTATATCATATTAATGTAGAATAAAATGGTTTATTATGATAATATCTTGTATACACTATTGTAGTATAATATTCCACGAAAGTTTCATACCTGTGCGCATAGGGTATGAATGATTATGGACAGAGGATATGCGCAGAAATGAGGATTATTATGTCAGATATAAAAGGAAGAATTCATTCAGTAGAAAGTTTTGGTTCAGTTGACGGACCTGGTGTAAGATATATAGTATTTCTTCAGGGATGTCATATGAGATGTAAATATTGCCATAATCCAGAGACCTGGAAGTTAGAGGATGGCGAACTCCAGACACCACAGGAAGTATTTGATAAGGCTTACAGATACCATAATTACTGGAAAGATAATGGAGGCATAACTGTGAGTGGTGGAGAAGCACTTCTTCAGATTGAATTTGTTACAGAGCTTTTTAAGATAGCCAAGAAAGAAGGAGTTCATACAACTCTTGATACATCAGGCAATCCATTTACATTTGAAGAACCATTTATAAGCAAGTTCAATGAGCTTATGGCAGTTACAGATCTTTTTATGCTCGATATTAAGCATATTGACGATGAAAAGCATAAGAAACTTACAGGCTGGACTAATAAGAATATATTAGATATGGCAAAATATCTTTCGGATAATAACAAGGATATGTGGATACGTCACGTACTTGTGCCAAAGGTTACAGATGATAAGGAAGATTTACAGGCACTTTCAGATTTCGTTAAGTCATTAAAGACAGTTAAGAGATTTGAAATTCTTCCATATCATACACTTGGTGTATTTAAGTGGCACGATCTTGGTGTGAAATATGAACTTGAAGATATTATGCCTCCAACTAAGGAAGAAATACAGAGAGCTGATGATATACTTCATACAGGTGATTACAAGGGATATCTTGAAAAATGAGGAAAATGCCGTGAACAAAGAGGAACTTAACAATTTATTGGAAAATGTTGCCTCTGGTGCTATTTCTCCGAAAGAGGCAGCAGATAGTATTAAAATAGAATCATTTAAGGATTTAGGCTTTGCCAAGGTTGATACCAACAGGGAATTAAGACAGGGAATGTCGGAAGTTATATATGGCAAAAGCAAGACTAAAGAGCAGATTGCCGGTATAGTTGGTGCAATGCTTGAAGAAAAAGAAAAGACAATCCTTATAACCAGAATGAGCAGGGAAGCCGCTGATTATGTGGCACAGCAATATAACCTGAATTATGATGAATTATCGCAGATTGGAATAATTGGCGATATGCCAGAAAAGAATGGTAAGGGCAGGATTGTTGTAGCAACAGGCGGAACAAGTGATATACCAGTTGCCGAGGAAGCAGCCAGGACAGCAGAAGTATATGGCAATGAAGTTGTAAGGCTGTATGATGTTGGCGTTGCAGGAATGCACAGGCTTATGAACCATATTGATACTATAATGAATGCAAGAGTTATAATTGCAATTGCCGGTATGGAAGGCGCACTTGCAAGTGTCATAGGAGGTATGGCTGACTGCCCTGTTATAGCTGTTCCAACAAGTGTTGGTTATGGAGCTAATTTTGGCGGTTTGTCAGCACTGCTTTCAATGCTTAATTCCTGTGCAAGCGGTGTAAGCGTTGTTAATATTGACAATGGCTTTGGTGCGGGATATCTGGCAAGTATGATAAATCATATGTGAGAAAATCAAAAATATCCGGAAATAAATGCTGTTGGATATAACTTAAAGGAGATAGACCACATTATTAATATGGTCTATCTCCTTTATATTAAATATTTATTTTCAGCTTATGTAAAGTATTTCATTGAAAGTGAACAGGGGAAGAAAGTTTTCTTTTGAAGAGCATTTGAAAGCACTAATATATGCACTGCTTACTAATCAGAGAAAGTGGTCAGATGTTGAACCTAAGCTTGTTGACATAGACCGGCTGTTTTTTAACTATGATGAAGCAAAGATACTTACATATCCGGGAGAGTATTTTGAAAAAGGAATTAGACAACTTCGCTGTGGTAATATCAGCATTAAAAGTCAAATGGCTAATTTGAATGCTAATATATTTATGTTTATAAAAATAGAAGAGGATTATGGTTCTCTTGATGATTATGTTGTATCCAAAGCACCTGATGTAATAGTAAAAGAATTATCATCAGGCATATATAAGTTAAAGGGTATAGGACCAGCACTTGCATGGGAGTATTTAAGGAATGTAGGAATTGATGGTGCAAAACCAGATACGCATCTTAAAAGATTTATGGGTTCTAAGCGAATGGGTGTATCAGATAATATAGAGGCAAGTGATGAAGAAGTATTAGACGAGGTAAAGAGATTATCAGCGATTACCGGTCTTAGCCGTTTTGATATTGATTATGCAATATGGGTATATTGTGCTGATGGAAAAGGACAGATATGTACATCAAGTCCTAGCTGTGACAAATGTGTAGTAAAGGGTTATTGCAGATACAAAGCTAATGAAGTAGCAGCTAAAGCATATGAAATTATTGTTGATTATAAGGAGAAAGAGAACATGAAAAAGGGTGGAGAATACAGAGACCAATTCTTTAATGAATATATGGAATATCTAAGAAAAAGGCTTGATGAAGACAGAAAAAGTCTAAATAAACCAGTATATTCTGATAGCACAATAAAGACATATGCTACAGATACATTTTATCTTGAGAAAAGGGAAGATGTAAGCTTTATAAGTTGGTTAAAAGATGAGGACAGCATAAAAGAGGCAAAATCAAAATTAATGTACTATTTATCAGGCAGAAAAAATCCTGAAAAAGAGGCAGAATACTATTTGAATTGTATGTTGATGTTCAGGGATTTTTACTCTGAAATAACACATAAACATAATTAGTGAGAGAACAATAGATTAGGCGTGGCAATGAAGAAGTAAGCCTGGCAGAGGTTATCTCTATTTATGTATATAATGTGACTAAATATTAAAGTACCTATAATGCTTTGTTATAGTGATACCCTGTTCTGCAATAGGGATTCTTCTGCTTTGTTAAATTCTTCAAGTGAATATTTTGTTAATATCTGTTCTTTAGTAATTCCAAGCTCCAGCATTGTTATAATAGAATTAATTTTTTCGCAAGCAATGCCTTCCTGCCTTCCTTCCTGTTTGCCACGTTCAGTCCACTGGGCTTCTAAATTCCTGAATGCGTTGCACATAGTATTTCCTCCATTCTTGTGATTACTGCAAAGTTCTAATAATTGTGGAGTATCAGTAATTACACTTATAAGTTCGATAACTTCTGGGTCTACATTATCTGACTGATACTGAGAATATATAGCTTCTATATCTTCCTTGTAAATGTTCTTGGTTATATTGAATAGATTTCTTACATCATCATTATAAAATGTATATTTGTCGGAATCAAGTATCTGAATAAGATTTAAGTGGTAATCAGAAAATAAAGATTTCATATAAGAAGACATATCTACCATCATATCAGATAGATTAAGAGGACCTGTCCATAAGGTTTCGCCGTAGTATAATACGAGAGTAATAATTGGGTGAAATCTGTCATCAGCAGTTATGCCAGATAGAAAGCTTTCAGAAGAAGGCAGAGAGTCATTGTTTAGTTTATGCTGTTTCTTGATGTTGTTATATTCCTTGATATAACCAAGTGTGTCATAAGTCATTGTTCTAAGGGGCATAGCAAAATGTGTCTTGTCCTGAATTTCAAGACCTAGAATAGTGAATTCTACGCCGTCAAACATCTTTTTAACAACATCCCTGTTTCTTTTAATTGACTCGTTATAATCGTCAGACTTGATTATTGCGGAGGTATCGGAGTCAATCTCAACAAGCTGGTCAGGTTTAATTATTTGTGAGCCATTAAAAAGTGCTGCATTAAAGAGGTCTGCAAAATGTTCATTATCTCTCCAGAAAGTTTTAAGAATGATATCCTTGCTTGACGACCCTTTGTTATGTACTTGTTTATTCATAAATCGCCTTTCATTTTAAATTAGTATATAAAGAATAGTAACACTATAAGACTCGAAAGTCAAATGAAAATATAAAAAATATTATATTGATATTTAATATGCTGATTAAATATCATAATCTATGAATTAAAACAATCATAAGTGTTCATACTAATTCAATTAAATAGTATAATTCCACATAAAATCCTAATAATAAATCTTATATATGTACAATCTGCACAAAATAGAATATGAATGTTTGTGAATGATAATAATTGATTATGAATGAATATGGAGTTATTATAATGATAACAAAAGGAACGTGACCAGAAGGGAGGGATATAAAGTGATATATACCGTAACATTTAATCCATCACTTGATTATATTGTATCTGTTAAAGATTTCAGACCAGGTATGACTAACAGGACGAGCAGTGAGTTAATGCTTGCCGGAGGTAAAGGAATTAATGTATCTATAGTTCTTGGCAATCTTGGAATAAAGAGTACAGCGTTAGGTTTTATTGCTGGATTTACTGGAGATGAGATTGTAAGAAGACTGCATAATGGTGGCATTAATTCAGAATTTATCAAAATTAATGACGGAATTTCAAGAATTAATATTAAGTTAAAGTCGATTGATGGAACGGAGATTAATGGACAAGGACCACATATAGATAGTTCTCATATTGAACAGCTTATGAACAGATTAAGAAGACTTGAAAGCGGTGATGTTCTTGTTCTTGCGGGTAGCATACCGGCAGGCATATCAGATAATATATATAAAGACATTATGGATATGTTAAAGGACAAAGGTGTTCAGATTGTGGTTGATGCAACAAGCAGGCTGTTGACTAATGTATTGGAATATAATCCATTTTTTATAAAGCCTAACCAGCACGAGCTTGGAGATATATTTAATGTGACACTTAATACACAGGAAGAAGTTATTCCGTATGCTTTGGAATTAAAGAAAATGGGTGCTGTTAATGTATGTGTATCAATGGGTGGAAAAGGTGCAATACTTGTAGCAGATGATGGCAATGTGTATAAAGCAAAGGCTCCGGACGGGATACTTAAGAATTCAGTGGGGGCAGGAGATTCACTTGTAGCGGGCTTCCTTTCAGGCTGGATTGAAAAGAAAGATTATGAGTATGCGTTCAGGAAAGGTGTTGCAACAGGAAGTGCCAGTGCATTTTCGGAAAGATTGGCAACTAACGGAGAAGTTAATGATCTTATAGGTAAAGTTACTATAATCAGATAATTATTACAGAGTGTTTAAACTTATTATAAATATGGAGGTATGTATATGAGGATTACCGATTTATTAAGTGCTTCAAGTATAGATCTTAATGCAAAGCCTTTAAATAAAAAAGAGGCAATAGAGCAGGCTGTGAAGCTTATGGCGGCCAGCGGTAATATTACAGATATTGAAGCGTATACGAAGCAGGTTATTGCAAGAGAAGAAGAAAGCACAACTGGTGTTGGAGAGGGAATTGCCATACCACACGGCAAATGCAGTGCGGTAAGCAGACCGGGACTTGCAGCTATGATTATAAGGGATGGAGTTGATTATGATTCATTAGATGGTGAACCTGTTAATGTATTGTTTCTTATAGCAGCTCCGGATAGTGAGGATAATGTTCATCTAGATGTATTAAGCAAGCTTTCGGTGCTTCTAATGGATGAAGAATTTATCAGAAAGTTAAAAGCAGCTAAGGATATTGGGGAATTTCTTGAAGTTATCGATAATGCAGACAGTGAAAGCAAGAGCATTGATGAAAGATTGCAGGATACAGGCACATATAATGCTGGCAATAGTGATACGAATCCGGCTGACAGGTATATAGTGGCTGTAACTTCGTGTCCTACAGGTATTGCACATACGTATATGGCAGCTGAGGGTCTGGAAAAAGCAGCTAAAAAGGCAGGCTGTACAATTAAGATAGAGACAAGAGGTTCAGCAGGTGCTAAAAATGTGCTTACAGATGAAGATATAGAAAAAGCGGAATGTATAATAGTTGCGGCAGATGCCAAAGTGCCAATGGCAAGGTTTGAAGGACATAAGGTTATAGAATGTCAGGTATCAGACGGAATTAATAAAGCTGATGAATTAATAAGTCAGGCACTTAGCGGTGATGTTCCCGAATATCAGGTACATGGGATGGGCAGATCTTCTGATGATAGTCAGGCAGCTGCGGTTAAGAAGAATAAATCAGGCGGAGTTGGACATCAGATATATACACAGCTTATGAATGGTGTTTCGCATATGCTTCCATTTGTAGTTGGCGGTGGTATTCTGATTGCCATAGCATTTCTTATTGATGGAATTAATGTTGATATGAACAGTCTTTCTGAAGCTGAAAGAGCTAATTTTGGTACTATAACACCAGTTGCAGCTTTGTTTAAGAATATAGGTGGAGCAGCATTTGGATTTATGCTTCCTGTGCTTGCAGGATATATTGCAATGGCAATAGGTGACAGACCGGCACTGGCACTGGGTTTTGTCGGAGGATATATTGCAGCTAATGGAAAGTCTGGATTTTTAGGTGCTTTAGTTGCAGGCTTTGCGGCTGGATACATTATTTTAGGTTTAAGAAAATTGTGTGACAAGCTTCCAGAAGCACTTGAAAAGATTGCACCTGTGCTTATATATCCGGTTGTGGGAATTCTTGTTATAGGACTTGGAATGAACTATGTAATAGAGCCTGTTATGGGGGCGATTAATACAGGGCTTAATTCATTCCTTGTTGGAATGGGAAGTTCAAGCCGTATAATTCTTGGATTTGTGCTTGCAGCAATGATGGCAATTGATATGGGTGGTCCATTTAATAAAGCAGCATATGTATTTGGAACAGCTTCAATTGCATATGGTAATTACGATATTATGGCAGCAGTTATGATTGGTGGTATGGTTCCACCTTGTGCTATTGCACTTGCTACAATGTTATTTAAGAATAAGTTCACTAAGGAAGAAAGAGAGGCAGGACCAACCAACTTTATTATGGGACTTGCATTTATAACAGAAGGTGCCATTCCATATGCGGCGGCAGATCCGCTTCACGTTATACCAGCATGCCTTATTGGTTCTGGAATAGCAGGAGCAATAAGTATGTTATTTAAGTGCACGTTAATGGCTCCACACGGTGGAATATTCGTGTTCCCGGTTGTCGGCAACCCATTATATTATCTTTTAGCATTAGTTGTTGGAACAATCGTTTCTTGTTTCCTTCTTGGAGTATTAAAGAAGAAGGTTAATGAATAGATTTATTAATAAAATATAATTTTAAAATAAAGTATATGACTGTAGCCTGGCGTATCTGGTATGGTCCTGTTAAAAACACAATATATAAATATAAAAAACACAAAATATACCAAAACGAAACGTTTAAAATAAAAGATACGCAGAAAAGAGGTTTATTATGAAAGAATTTAATTATACAATTACAGACAAAGAAGGAATCCATATGAGACCAGCAGGTGAGCTTGTAAAAGCAGCTAAGCAGTTTGAGAGTAGTATATTAATTAAGAAAGACGGAAAGACTGCTGACTGCAAGAAGGTATTTACAATAATGTCATTAGCAGTAAAATGTGGACAGGAAGTAACAGTAAATGTAGAAGGTACAGACGAAGAACAGGCAGCTGCAAAGATTGAAGAATTTATGAAAGCTAATATGTAAATTAAAGTGCCAGGGTTAAAGTATATAAATTAAAATACCTAATTAAAGGGCTGAAATTAAAGAAAGGAGGGGCTGTTATGTATGAATATAAAGGAAAAAGCGTGTTTGGCGGGATAGCCATAGGCAGAATTAAAGTGTACAGTAAAGAACAACAGCAGGTTAAGCGGATGCATATTGATGATTGTGAGAGCGAGAAGCAAAGATATATTAATGCCGTTGATAAAGCAGTTGAACAGTTAGGTATGCTTTATGATAAGGCTTTAAAGGAAGTCGGTGAAGCCAATGCGGCAATATTTGAAATGCACCAGATAATGCTTGAAGATGACGATTATAAAGAGTCGGTTCTTAATATAATTGATAATCAGAATGTTAATGCTGAATATGCAGTTGCACAGACCTCGGATAACTTTTCATCAATGTTTGCGGCTATGGACGATGAATATATGAGAGGCAGGGCTTTAGATGTAAGAGATATTTCTGAAAGACTTATAACTATTCTTAGTGGTGGTAAAAGCAGTACAATAGAATCTGATGAGCCGTCAATAATCATTGCAGAAGATTTGGCACCATCGGAAACTGTACAGATGGATAAAGAAAAGATATTATCATTTGTAAGTGTTAAGGGTTCGGTTAATTCACATACAGCTATACTTGCAAGGACAATGGGGATACCAGCCCTTATAGGAACAAAAGGTGTTCTTGATGAAGATATAGACGGCTTAACAGGCATTGTTGACGGCTTTAATGGAGTTGTGTATATCAATCCTGATAGCGAGACACTTGACCGTTACAAGAAAGAACAGGCGAAGTATATAGAACAGAAGGAACTTTTAAACAGACTTAAGGGAAAAGAAGATGTAACGCTTGATGGAACAAAGATAAAGTTGTATGCTAATATTGGTAATGTTAAGGATATAGCGTTAGTTCTTGCTAATGATGCGGCAGGAATAGGATTGTTCAGGAGTGAATTCATCTATCTTGAGAGAACTGATTTTCCGACAGAAGAGGAACAGTTTAATATATATAAGACTGTTGCGGAAAATATGGCTGGAAAGCCGGCTATAATAAGAACACTTGATATAGGTGCAGACAAGCAGTGTGACTATTTTAATCTTGATAAAGAGGACAATCCGGCATTAGGTGTGAGAGCTATCAGAATATGCCTTACAAGAACGGATATATTTAAGACACAGTTAAGAGCTTTATACAGGGCGAGTGCATATGGCAATATTCATATTATGTATCCGATGATTGCTAATATGTGGGAGATAGACCGCATAAAAGAGATTGAAAATGAGGTGAAGGCTGAGCTTGCGGCTCAGGAGATTAAGATAGGAAGCCCAAAGACAGGAATAATGATAGAGACACCGGCGGCTGCAATGATTAGCGATGAGCTTGCAAAAAAGGTTGATTTCTTTAGTATTGGAACTAATGATTTGACGCAGTACACATTGGCTGTTGACAGGCAGAATCCTAAGCTGGATACATTTTTTGATGCACATCACCCAGCAGTGCTAAAGATGATTAAAATGGTTGTCGATAATGCACATAGAGCCGGGATATGGGCAGGAATATGTGGAGAGCTTGGAGCTGATACAAGCCTTACACAGAAGTTTCTTGAAATGGGTGTTGATGAATTGTCGGTTTCGCCGGGGAGAATTCTTCCAATCAGAAAGATTATCCGTGACACTGATGTATCTGAATTATAATTGGTATATTGGAAAAGGTGATTGTTATGCTTGCAGAGAAAAGACACGAATATATACTTCAGGAGTTGAAACGCAAGGGAAGTATAACTGTCAATGAGATTAAAGAAGAACTTGGAATTTCAGAATCTACAATTAGAAGAGATTTGAATTTGCTTGATGAAGAAGGCAAGCTTGTCAAGGTATTTGGAGGTGCAGTATCAGCAGGTTTTGAAGTTTCAGGCAGTGAACCAAGCGTTACGCAGAAGCGTGAAATAAATATTAATGGCAAGAAGCTTATTGCAAAATATGCGGCAGGACTTATAGAACCTGATGATTTTGTATATATGGATGCAGGCACTACAACAGGTTGTATGATTGATTATATAACAGAAAAGCGGGCGGTATATGTGACTAATGCTGTTACACACGCAAGAAATCTTGCGGCGTTAGGTTTCAGGGTTATACTTATAGGTGGTGAGCTTAAGGGTTCAACAGAAGCAGTAGTAGGTGCTAATGCTATTGAAATGTTAAGAAATTATAATTTCAACAAAGGATTTTTTGGTACAAATGGCATAAGTATTAAATGTGGATTTACGACGCCTGATATTAATGAGGCAGAAGTTAAGAAAATGGCGATGTGCCATTGCAATCACAAAATAATTCTTGCAGACAGCACCAAATTCGATAATGTAAGTTCAGTGACATTTGCAAGGATTGATACAGCTAAGATAATAACTGATGAAGAAGTGCCTGCTGGTTATAGGGATTATAATATTTATAAGGTGAATGGATGATGTTATAATTAAAAAATGAACAATATTAAAAGGGACTTTTTAAGTCCCTTTTTTAGTAAGTTATTTCTGTCTGTTGCTAAGCTGTTCAGATATAGCCTGTTTAATGGCATTGAAAGACTCTTTGCTTATATCGTGTTCGATACGGCACGCATCCTCCTCGGCAGTCTGCTTATTGACACCAAGCTGTATTAACCAAGAAGAAAGTATCTGATGTCTTTCATAAATCATCTCGGCAATTTCCCTGCCAGAGTCTGTAAGGTATATATAACCTTCTGATTCACGAAGATTCTTCATAGCAATGCTGACGCTTGACTTCTTATAGCCCATTTCGTTGGCAATATCAATTGAACGCACAACAGGCAGTTTCTTGCTAAGCATAAGTATTGTTTCTAAATAATCTTCAGCTGATTCGTGGATGACCATAATTATTCCCCCTGACTAACATTTATGTGAATTAATAAATAATTGTAGATTATAAAGCAATTAATAAATAATTAATGTAAATATAATACTAATAAATATAATAAATATAACATAAACCTGGCAAATAATCAAACTTATAGTTAGTGCGAATTATCTATGCCTTTCAAAGCTGTATAAATATGTGCTATAATAAAGCTGTACATAGTGGGAGATTTGAAAAAAGCTAGAGCTGCCCTTACAAGGCACCAGATTGATATGCGTAAAATGTACGCAGAAAAGAGGATTATTATGAATATTAATATAGATAAATTACACTGCCTTATAGATTTACACGTTCACCTTGATGGTTCAGTCAGTATTCCAATGGCTAAGAGGCTGGCTCTTATTAATGGTATTGAACTTAATGAAAGTGAAGAAGACCTGAAAGAAAGATTACAGGTGTCCAAAGACTGCAGGGATTTGAATGAATATCTGGAAAAATTTGAATTTCCACTGACACTTTTGCAGAAAGCTGAAGCTATTACTGAATGTGTGAGAATGTTAATAGCTGGGCAGGATAGTCAGGGGATAATGTACAGTGAGATAAGATTTGCACCACAGCTTCATATGCAGAAGGGGTTGACACAGGAAGAGGTTGTGCAGGCGGCAATAAAAGGACTCGGTAATTCAGATTATCACAAGCTTATATTATGCTGCATGAGGGGAAGTGATAATGAGGAGCTTAATAAAGAAACGATAAGGATTGCCCATACATATCTTGGACGTGGAGTTGTGGCACTAGATCTTGCCGGTGCAGAAAAATTATATCCAACAAAGCAGTTTGTTGGAATATTTAAAGAAGCTTTGGCATATAATATTCCGTTTACAATACACGCAGGTGAAGCAGATGGAGAAGAAAGCATAAAGACGGCAATATATATGGGAGCTGAAAGAATAGGACACGGAATAAGGGCAGCCTGGTCAGAGGATATGATTAAGGAGCTGGCAGATAAGAATATTCCGTTAGAATTGTGTCCTACAAGTAACCTTAATACGAAAGTTGTTGATAATATTGCTGATTATCCAATTATGAAACTTATTAATAATGGTGTTAAAGTTACCATAAATACGGACAATATGATGGTTTCAGGCACAAGTATTAAAAATGAGCTTAAATTACTTGTGCAAACATTTCCTATAAATGGTATAATATTAAAGAATTTGCTTATTAATTCAGCAGAAGCTGCATTTGCCAAGGATAGCATTAAAGAACAGCTTAAAAGAAAGATATATGAAGAATTGGATGGGGTTACTTATGAATGAAGTTAATGAGTTATTTACAAAGGAGAATGTTGAACAGATAGTTGTTCCACAGGTTGTAAAAGATGATTTACTAAGCATTATAGAGGAAAAGCTAAAAAGAGCAGGATTTTACTACAGAATTGCATACAGGGTCAAGGCAGTTGATTCTATGGTGAATAAGCTTATATTTAAAGATTACAGACGTCCGGGTACGGAGAATGAAGATAAGAAAATGCAGGATCTTGTAGGAATAAGAATAATCCTATATTTTGTTGATGATGTAGATATATGCAGAAAGCTTTTAGATACATTATTTATATCTCCAGGAATGTGGGAGACTACGGAGAATAATGAATATGAATTCAAGGCTATGAAGGTCAATGGAATATTCAAGCTTCCAGCATATCTTAGCAAGACAATTGTCAATCCATATCTGTCAGATTATGTTGACGATACATTTGAGGTTCAGGTAAGGACGAACTCATTTGAGGGCTGGCACGAGATTGAGCACGATATGAGATATAAAGGCTCGGCGTTTGGAATAGGTAACGAAGCACTGGCAAGAAAGATGAACAGTATTCTTGCTACATTTGAACTGTGTGATGATTCGATAGCAGGGCTGCTTGAAGATTTAGGACACCAGCATTACAAAGACAAGAAATGGAATGATATGTTAAGGTGTCACTACAGGTTAAAGTTTGAGAATGAACCACTGCATCCATACATAGAGGAGCTGTTTGACTCAGACACAGAGCTTGCAAAGATATTTTATAAGGCACCAAGACAAGGGGCTATTGAACAGTTATGGCTTGATACTTCAGAGAATGGAATAGAGCTTACACTTAATAATATAGTAAAGATTGTCAATCAGATAGGCCCTGATGATGAAAGGCTTAACGAGGCATTTAGAAAGATAGAGCAGGAGCATAAGAATAAACAGGAATTCGAGGCTGGCGGTAAAAGACGCCGCTTTGAGCCGTTTAAACCGCTTGGCAATTATAAGGTATTCCAGTCACATTCCTGCATTGATCTTACTAATCTTTCTATGGAGGACGCATTTAAAAAGGCAGTTAATTACATATATTCGTGGGTACATTCAAGATTTAATGAAGTATTTGATGATATGCCGGGCAGTGTGGATACATATGATAATGAAAGACCGGGGTATAAGGTATCGCTTGAATATGATAATGAGAATTTATATTTCAAGGAGATTACAACGCACCTTGATTCTAAGGTCGCTAACAGACTGTGGATATCGGTTGCTACTATTAAGAAAGATGGTGACAGGCTTTTATTTGACGTAAGTAATGAATATGCTGAGCCAGCAGATAAGTACAGAGATAATGAAAATGTATTGTTCAGCCGTCCTAACTTCTATGGAGAGATAGCAGATAATATTGGAATCTGTGATGTGGAGAGGTTAAGACAGAATGTAAGGGGTATTGATAATGAAGAAGAATACAATACATTAAAGGATCTTATTAAAGATGATAATAGGCAGTTCCCTGTAGTTGTATTTGTGGCATCAGATGATTATTGGATAGAAAAGTTTGATGTGGACTATTTTGCATATCTTGTGGGGTATTATGCACATATTAAGAGGATTACAACAGATGAACTTTCTGAGCAGTTTGCTAAAGATTATGATTTGGACGAAGACGAGTTTAGGGATTCGATCACTGTATTTTATCCAGGCAGAGAACCTAACACAAGTTATAAGTCGCATATCTTAAATACTACATTTGAGGTTATAAAGATAGAGAAAAGAAAATACTGGAATGAGAATGGGTGTAGGGCGTTCAGGCGACAACTTGTTTCAGATATAAGAGAGAATAATGTCATTATGTAGATAACAGAGGGGTAGAAAGTTATGAGTAGAGGGAATAATAAAAGCAGTATTGCTGCAGAAGGAACACAATGGTATGGAAATGTTGTATCAAGCACGCTTCAGGCATATTACGAGGTGTACTATGTCAATCTTTCTGATAATACCTGCAAAAGAATATATCCGTGGTATATCGAGGATAATGAGTTTATAGATTATACTAACGAGGTCAACCGTAGAATATCAGGTAATATCATATGTAATAATTCGGAGGAAGATGTGTCAACGCTTCTTGCAGTTGATAATCTTAAATGTGAATTAAAACATAAAGATAAGACAGAGTACAGATACAAAAGACAGGTAACCAATGGAGTATTCAGGTGGTGTCTTGTAAGTGTTGTCGTTGAGAAGCGAAAAAATGGTGAGCCTGTAAGTGTTATTCTTATGATAAGGGACATAGAAGATGTTATAAAGAAAGAGATTGAACAACAGCTTCTTATAGAAGAAGCACTTGCACAGGCTGAAAGTGCTAGCAGGGCAAAGGGAAAGTTCCTTTCTGATATGTCGCACGAAATCAGGACACCTATGAATGTGATTCTTGGATATGCCTCAATTGCACAGAATAATATGGATAATCGGGATCAGGATAAGGTTAAGGATTGCCTTGAAAAGATTAAAGAAGCTGGAAATCATCTGATTGGTATTATTAATGATGTGCTTGAGGTGTCAAGGATAGAGCAGGGAAAGATTAATATAGAAAATGAAGAAAGCGACATTTATGAGCTTATGACAGATTTCTATAATCTTGTAGAAATTCAGGCGGCAGTAAAGAAACAAAAGATGACAATTGATCTAGAGGGTATAACTGATAAATATGTGTATATGGATTGGACGAGAATAAGCCAGGTGCTTATTAATCTTATTAACAATGCAATCAAATATACGCCGGTTGGCGGACATATAGATGTTATTGTGAAAGAAGACTGCAATAATAATATAGGGGATAATATACATAATTATATTATTATAGTGAAGGATAATGGCAGGGGAATAGATGAAAAGGATATGCCATCATTATTTGATTTGTATACAAGGGGAGCATACGATAATGATATATCAGTAGAGGGAACAGGGCTTGGACTGTCTATATCCAAGCAGATAATTGAACTTATGAATGGAACAATAGATGTTGACAGTAAGTTAGGCGAAGGTACAACATTTACAGTAAAGTTACCGCTTCAATATGTTGTCAGGACACAGGCCGATAAAAATATAACTGACAACGGGACAGATAATAATATAATAGAGAATGATCAGAGCCTGTCAGATATAAAGGTAATGGTTGTTGATGATAATCAGTATAACAGGGAAATTGCCTGCGAGCTTTTACGGGAAAATGGTGCTCATATAATTGAGTGTGCCAGTGGAAGTGAAGCTGTAGATTATATAAAATATAAAAAAGGTATTGTGGATATTATTCTTATGGACGTGTGTATGCCAGATATGGATGGTTTTGAGGCTACACGTTTAATAAGACAGTTAGAAAAAGACAGATGGCAGGATATTCCGATTGTAGCAATGACAGCTAATGCATTTGATGAGGACAGGAAGAAGGCACTGGAGCACGGAATGAATGGACATATAGCCAAACCATTCGATATAGATACATTTGCAGAAACAGTATTAGAATATGTAAAATATTAAGTTGACATAAGTGCATAAGTAGGGTACGATTTAGTGTATTAAAGTAATAAAATATTCACGTATTAGAGAAGTGAATTGCAAGAACAGAATGGAGATTAATATGAGGAACTGTACCAACACGCAATTATTAAGGAAAATGCTTATTGTACTTTTATTATGCTCTTTTATAGCAGGTACATTTACTGCCTGTTCAGATAAGAAGCAGTCAGACGGCAAGACAACATTTACAGTGGGTTTTGATGCGGAATTTCCACCTTATGGTTACAAAGATGAGAGTGGAGAATATGTTGGATTTGACTTATCTTTAGCAGAAGAAGTATGCAGACGTAATGGCTGGGAACTTGTCAAACAGCCAATCGACTGGGATTCTAAAGATATGGAACTTTCATCTGGAAGCATAGATTGTATATGGAATGGATTTACTATGGACGGAAGGGAGTCCGATTATACATGGACAACTCCATATATTGATAATTCACAGGTTGTAATAGTAAAGTCAGATTCAAGCATTAATTCATTATCAGACTTAGCAGGAAAAGTTGTTGTTGTGCAGTCAGACTCATCTGCACTTGCAGCATTTACCGGTGAAGATGCAGAACCGGAAAATGTTGCACTTGCTAAAAGCTTTGCATCGCTTCAGCAGGTTGGAGACTATAATGCAGCGTTTATGAATCTTGAATCAGGTTCAGTTGATGCTATATGTATGGATATGGGTGTTGCCAATTATGAACTTAATGCAAGAGGCGGCAGATTCAGAATGTTGTCACAGCATGTATCTAATGAACAGTATGGAATAGGCTTTAAACTTGGCAATACAGAATTAAGAGATAAAGTACAATCAACACTTCTTGATATGCTTGATGATGGAACATTTCTTTCGATAGCTGAAGAATGGGGACTTGAGGAAAGCATATGCTTAAGTGCTGATAATGTTGTAAATGATAGTGATTTAGCTGTTGATAAAGGTAATTTCTTTGTTGAACTTGGAAGCGTTGTATCCAAGCTTGCAGAAGGTATGCTTGCATCACTTGCAATATTTGTACTTACACTTGTATTCTCACTTCCACTAGGACTTTTACTTATGTTTGTAAGATTGTCAAAGGTAAATGTAATAAGATGGATTGCAAAGATATACATATCAATAATGAGAGGAACACCCCTTATGTTACAGCTTTTAGTTGTGTTCTTTGGTCCATATTATGTATTTGGAATTTCGCTTTCTTACAGTTATAGATTTTATGCGGTAATTATAGGATTTGCACTTAATTATGCGGCATATTTTGCAGAGATATTCAGATCGGGAATTCAGGCGATACCAGCAGGACAGAGTGAAGCTGCAACAGTTCTTGGTTACACAAGGGCACAGACATTTGTAAGAATTATACTTCCACAGATGACAAGAATTGTGCTTCCACCAGTTACTAATGAAGTAATAACTCTTGTAAAAGATACATCTTTAGCATTTGCACTTGCGTATACAGAAATGTTCACGCTCGCTAAGCAGATTGCGGCGGCAAGTGCAAGCATAATGCCATTATTTATTGCAGGAGCATTTTATTATATATTCAACTTTATAGTTGCCTGGATAATGGAATATATAGAAAAGAAAATGCGTTATTAAACAGATGGAGGCAGTATGAGCAGTACAAGTTTACTTGAAATGAAACATGTAAAAAAGACATTTGGAAGTCTAGAAGTGTTAAAGGATATATCAATAGAAGTTAATGAGGGAGAGGTTGTTGCAATAATCGGACCATCAGGTTCTGGTAAATCAACATTTTTAAGATGTGCAACTCTCCTAGAGAATATGGATGAGGGAACATTGTCATATTGTGGTGAGAGTGCAACGCTTAATGAGTCAGGTGCAGCACAGTATGTAGACAAGAAGAAGTTACACAGCATAAGAAATGATTTTGGACTTGTATTCCAGGATTTCAACCTTTTCCCACATTTTTCAGTGCTTAAAAATGTAATTGATGCACCAATTAATGTGCAGAAACGTGATAAAGCTGAGGTGACTGTCGAGGCACGCGAGCTTTTAAAGAAGGTTGGACTTGAGAATAAAGAAGACAGCTACCCAGGCCAGTTATCAGGCGGACAACAGCAGAGAGTTGCTATTGCGAGGGCACTTGCTATGAATCCAAAGATGCTGTTCTTTGATGAGCCAACATCTGCACTTGACCCAGAGATAACAGCAGGAATTCTTAAGCTTTTAAGAGAACTTGCCAATGAAAAGATGACAATGGTTATAGTTACACACGAGATAGATTTTGCCAGAAATGTAGCTGACAGAGTTATATTTATGGATGGTGGCGTAATAGTCGAAGAGGGTAAGCCGCAAGACGTTATAGATAACCCTAAGAGTGAAAGAACTAAAGCCTTCCTTCAGAAAATGGCATAAAAGGAATAGCATAATATGGAGATTAAGGTATGACATTAAACCAGTTAAAATATGCGATAATTGTTGCAGAGTCAGAGTCTTTTAATGAAGCAGCCAAGAAGCTTTTTATATCACAGCCAAGTCTTTCAACTTCAATACATTCCTTAGAGGAGGAGATTGGAGTACAAATATTCAGACGTTCACAGAATGGTATTGCAGTAACACCTGAGGGCAAGGAATTTATCGGTTATGCAAGACAGGTTATGGAGCAGTATGAGCTTTTAGATGCAAGATACATTACTAAATCAGAAGTCAAGAAAAGATTCAGTGTGTCAATGCAGCATTATTCTTTTGCGGTTAATGCTTTTGTGCATATGGTTAAGCAGTATGGTATGGACGAATATGAGTTTGCTGTACACGAAACCAAGACACATGAGGTTATAGAAGATGTGAAGAATGGCAAAAGTGAAATTGGCATACTGTACATTAACAGCTTTAATAAAAATGTGCTTGAGAAAATCTTCAATGATAATTATCTTGAGTTCCATAAGCTGTTAGAATGTGAAATATATGTATATATGTACAAGGGACACCCGCTTGCTGGTAAAAAGCTTATTAAGCTTGAGGAGTTAAAAGATTATCCGTGTCTTTCATTTGACCAGGGGGATTATAATTCATTTTATTATGCAGAAGAAGTATTAAGCACATATGAATATAAGCAGCTTATTAAGGCTAATGACAGGGCAACTATGCTTAATCTTATGGTAGGACTTAACGGTTATACATTATGCTCAGGAATCATATGTGAAGAACTGAATGGAGATAACTACTGTGCGGTAAAGCTGGACTCAGACGAAAGAATGGAGATAGGTTACATATCACGAAAAGGTGCAGTTGTCAGTGCAATAGGGCAGAAGTATCTTGAAGAAATATCGAAATCAAGGGCTTTGTAATAACACACATGTTGACAAAAAGAAAAGATATTTTTATCATCAGTATTGTTTGTTTTATTTTTGCAATTACACTAATTGGTATGTATAAAGTCCAAAAACAGCAAAAGATATTTTTATAATAGAAATATTGTGTACAGAGTATTCAGATTAGAATTTATTGAGTTATCTTATTATAATATAAGAGGCAGAATGTGAAAAAGTTGTTCGTGTTTGCATGATAAGACTTTTTATAGATATAGAACAGAAAGAGAGTTATATTGCAGTATGAAAAAGGTTGCAGAACAGGATATATATACAGGCTTTACCGATATACATAACCACATACTTTTCGGAGTAGATGATGGTTCACCAGATATAGAAACAAGTCTTAAGATGTTAAGAATGGCATATGAGGATGGAACAAGAGATATGGTGCTTACACCACATTTTCATCCTAAGAGAGGTATGGCACATTATAGCAAGATAGTTGAAAATTATGAGATATTAGCAG
>ENA-OPDG01001009-OPDG01001009.1-human-gut-metagenome-genome-assembly--contig:-NODE-1009-length-22225-cov-4.186468_pt1 | contig 22225 bp, 17 predicted proteins | sample MGYA00241259_ERZ501498 | MGnify/ENA primary metagenome ERZ501498 (study PRJEB25962, sample SAMEA2042582) | human gut metagenome | biome: human gut; feature: human-associated habitat; material: faeces... | reverse complement strand
TCCGTTGAAGCCCAAAAGTGCCTCCGTTAGCGTCTAACGGAGCCTCCGTTGCAATTTCACGAGGTCTAAAACGTGTTCAAAAACGGCTATTTTTGCCTAAAAATTGCATAACCGTCTGATTATCAGGTAATTAAAGCAAAATACCCCTAAAAGTCCTATTTTCGCGTTTTTGAGAGCAGGAGAGAGTTTGATTGAAAATCCGCGAGTTTTAGAGGCAATAAATGTAAGATTTTCTTTCAAAAAGGTCAGAATTGAAGTTGTATGCAGGAAAGGAAAACGCACGTGTGAAAACGAAAAACGGAGTATATCCTCTCGGACATACTCCGCAGCAAACTTAAACAACCAATAAAAGAAATAGATTGTCTAATTTTAAGGTTATGAGGTTTTAAGGTCTCAGGTTTTAAGGTGAGGTATGCTTTTGTGGCAAGTCCTTTTGGTAATTTCACCTTACAACCTTATAACCTTACGACCTCATAACCTCACATCCTATCTCATGAATAGGAGCTCGCGATACTTAGGCAGAGTCCACAACTCGTCGCTGACGATAAGCTCCAGCTTATCTATCTCATAGCGAATCTCCTCAAGTTTCGGAGCTACGGTGTCGTGATAAGCGATGGCTTTCTCGTGTTCGCTCTCTATCTTGTTGGCAATCTTACGCGCGTTGACAAGTTCCTCGACAGAGATTTCTATCTTCTGAGTGCGCTCGGCAATCTCCTTGATGAGCTTCACGTTGCGTGCGGTGAGTTGAGTGCCCTCCTCTTTGCCGAAGATATTGAACATATTCTGTACGTTCTTGGCCAACTGACTCTGATAATGCGTAGCCACAGGGATGATGTGGTTCATCGTCAGGTCGCCGAGAACACGAGCCTCAATCTGTATTTTCTTCGTGTAAGTCTCCCATTTCACCTCGTTGCGCGCCTCCAGTTCGTTGCGCTTCATCACGTTCATCGATTCGAACATCTTCACGCTTTCCTCATCCAAGTAGCGCTCGAAGATTACCGGGCAACTCGTCTCTACGTCGAGACCGCGCTTTGTAGCCTCGGCAACCCACTCATCAGAATAGCCGTTGCCGTCGAAGTGGATAGGCTTACATTCCTTTACGTCCTCGCGCAGGATGTCGATGATGGCCGAAATCTTGTCCTCGCCCTTAGAGATGAGCGCGTCGACACGCTTCTTGAAGTTGGTCAGAGCCTCGGCAACGGCGGTGTTCAGCACTATCAATGCCGATGCACAGTTGGCCTCAGAGCCTACCGCACGGAACTCGAAGCGGTTTCCGGTGAACGCAAACGGTGATGTACGGTTGCGGTCGGTGTTGTCGATGAGCAGCTCAGGGATTTCAGGAATATCCATTTTGAAGCCCTGCTTGCCTGCAAGGTCGAGGATTGCGTCCTTGTCAGACTTCTCGATATGCTCGAGTACGTCGCTGAGCTGTTTGCCGAGGAACGATGAAATGATGGCCGGCGGTGCCTCGTTAGCACCGAGTCGGTGGGCGTTTGTTGCACTCATGATTGATGCCTTCAGCAGTCCGTTGTGTTTGTAGACACCCATAAGAGTCTCGACGATGAACACTACGAAGCGCAGGTTGTCTTCCGGAGTTTTGCCCGGGCCGTGGAGCAATACGCCCGTATCGGTACTCAGCGACCAGTTGTTGTGCTTTCCTGAACCGTTGATGCCGGCGAACGGCTTCTCGTGGAGCAGTGCGCGGAATCCGTGGTGGCGTGCCACACGCTTCATAAGCGACATCAATAGCATATTATGGTCAACGGCAAGGTTGGTTTCTTCGAATATCGGGGCAATCTCAAATTGGTTTGGCGCGACCTCGTTATGGCGGGTCTTGCACGGAATGCCAAGTTCGAGGGCTTGAATCTCAAGGTCTTTCATGAACGCCTGCACACGCTCCGGAATGGTGCCGAAATAGTGGTCGTCCATCTGCTGGTTCTTTGCCGAGTCGTGTCCCATGAGCGTGCGGCCCGTAAGCATGAGGTCGGGGCGGGCTGCATACAGTCCTTCGTCAACGAGGAAGTACTCCTGTTCCCATCCGAGGTTGGATGTAACCTTCTTCACTTCGGGGTAGAAGTAGTGGCAAACAGCCGTTGCCGCAACGTTTACGGCGTGTAGAGAGCGCAGCAGCGGAGCCTTGTAGTCGAGTGCTTCGCCCGTATATGATATGAAAACTGTCGGGATACAGAGTGTGTCGTCGATTATGAAGACCGGCGATGTTGGGTCCCAAGCCGAGTAGCCGCGTGCCTCGAACGTGTTGCGGATACCGCCTGAGGGGAACGAACTGGCATCAGGTTCCTGCTGAACGAGCAGCTTTCCTGAGAAATCCTCAATCATTCCGCCCTTTCCGTCGTGCTCAACGAAGGCATCGTGCTTCTCTGCCGTACCTTCTGTCAGAGGCTGGAACCAGTGGGTGTAGTGCGTAACACCGTTCTCGTCGGCCCATTGCTTCATTCCTTTGGCTACCGCGTCGGCAATCGAACGGTCGAGACGTGTGCCGTTATCCATTACGTCGATGAGCTTTTCATAGACTTCGCGTGGAAGATATTTATACATCTTTGCGCGGTTGAATACGTTCTTTCCGAAGTATTCCGACGGGCGTTCTGTTGGTGTGGCAACGCAGACGGGCTTCTTCTTGGCCGCTTCTGCTACAACCTCAAATCTTAAATTTGCCATTGTTCTTAATCTTTTATGGTTTTACTTTTTTATTATTCTTTCCAAAGTCTGTTAACTAAGTTTGCGGGTGCAAAGTTAACGCTTTTATTTTATATATGTCTGAATACAGGCTCATAAGTTGCCGGATTATCAAGTTATTAGCTGTAAGTAAGTCCCCAAATTAAACGATACTATCTATGGAAAAGCATATACGATACATTAATTTTAGTGACTTACTTACCTGTGAGCCTGTAACTGCCTTTTTTACGGCTGTAGGGTAAATCCGACGAGGAAGTAAGCCTTCTCCGTACTCGGATTGGCAGTTATGCCTGCGAATATCGGAACGCTGAAACTGTCGGTTATTTTAATGTCTTTTGTAGCCTTGACCGACACGTTCGTTACGGCGAAACCGTCAGCATCGGCATAGAAAGAAGTCCTGTAAGGCACAGCTCCTACTGATGCCGTCCAGTCGCATCCGGCAAGTTTGAAGGGTGCAGCCACCTCCACGTATGATGAATATGCGCGGTCGCCGTCCTTATTCACCCCGTCTGCGCCGGCAAAGTTGGTGTACCACTGTATGGAAGCCACGCCGAAGTCGTAGCCGATGTTGGCCTCGAACACGTGGTTTGTCTTGTGTGCGGCATAGCTGAAGTACCGGTCGCCGCCGTCGTTGTAGTCGAACCAATAATCGGTAATGCCTACATTGAAGCCGCCTGTGGTGTATGTGAGTGTGAGGTCGAACTCTTTTGTGTCTTTCGACTCTGTGAGACCTACGCTGCCCCAGGCAGTCAGCGACAGTCCTTTGTACGACAGCCCGAGTGTGGGCTGTAAGCTCACGTGTCCCAAATCCTGTCCGCGCCAGATATACTGACTTACGACATCGGCTGCAACGGTAGCCTTTAAATCATCCTGAGCCTTGACATTTGCGCTGACGGCAACTAATCCGATTGCCAGTAGCACTGTTTTCTTCAATGTAGCCATAATCTTTTTACTTTTTAATTGTGTTTGTATTGTTGTTGTCGCGATGCCGGGAGCTTCAAAGAAACTTGCCCGACACATCCGTGTTATGCTATTCTTTCACGTTCAGAAGCCAGTTGCCGATGCGCCGCATGGCCTCTTTGCTGTCGTCGCGGTCTCCGAATGCTGTGAGACGGATGAAGCCTTCGCCCGACGGTCCGAAACCGACACCCGGCGTACACACCACGTTGGCACCATAGAGCATCTGCTCAAAGAATCTCCAGCTATCCGTTCCGCCCGGAGTCTTCACCCAGATGTAAGGCGCGTTCTCGCCTCCGTAGACTTTCAGACCGAGCTTTGTGAGAGTCTCGCGCATCAGTCTCGCGTTCTCCATATAATATGCTATGGTCGCCTTCACCTGTTCCTTGCCCTCCGGCGAGTATATTGCCTCGGCAGCACGCTGGCTGATATAGCTCGTTCCATTGAACTTGGTACACTGCCGGCGGTCCCAGTACGGGTTGAGGGGAAGCCGTTCGCCCTGCATCGTCTCGGCTGTAAGTTCCTTCGGGATGACCGTATATCCGCATCTGATGCCGGTGAATCCGGCCGTCTTGGAGTAGCTGCGGAACTCTATCGCCACCTTTCTCGCACCCCGGATTTCGTATATCGTGTGCGGAATGTCCGGGTCTTGGATGTAAGCCTCGTAGGCTGCGTCGTAGAAGATGATTGAGTCGTTCTTCAATGCGTAGTTCACCCATTTGCGAAGCTCTTCTTTAGAGATGACCATACCTGTCGGATTGTTGGGATAGCACAGGTATATCATGTCTACGCGGTGGTCGGGTATCTGTGGAACGAAGCCGTTCTTGTCGTTGCACGGCATATATGTAACGTTGCTCCACTTGCCGTTTTCGAACACTCCGGCGCGTCCGTTCATCACATTCGAGTCGATATAGACAGGATAGATTGGGTCGGTGACGGCCATGCTGTTGTCCCATCGAATCAGCTCGCCTATGTTTCCGGTGTCGCTTTTGGCACCGTCATTCACGAAAATTTCGCTCGGGTCGAGATGAACACCCCTCGGGAGGAAGTCGTTTTTCACTATTGCCTCTCTCAGCCATAAGTATCCCTGCTCCGGGCCGTAGCCGTGAAAGTCCTCTTTCGTCGCCATATCGTCTACCGCCTTGTGCATCGCCTTGATTACGGCGGGACACAATGGCTGCGTAACGTCGCCTATGCCGAGACTTATCAGCTCCACTTTAGGGTGTGAAACTTTAAAGGCGTTCACCTTCTTTGCGATGTCTGCAAAGAGATAGTTCTTTTGCAGCTTCTGGAAATGTTCGTTTATTAATGCCATTTTCTTTTATCCTTGATTGTTAAGTTTGCTCTATTCTTCATTTGCCTCCGGCAGGTTGATTTCGCCCTCGAAGGCGAATGCGGCCGGTCCGGTCATATATACGTGTCCGTCGGTCTCGCTCCATTCAATCTCTAACGTGCCGCCGTCCATCAGAATGTTTGATTTCCGCTCGGTCCTGCCCGTCAGATACGCTGCCACGGCTGTTGCGCAGGCTCCTGTTCCGCACGCCATCGTGATGCCGCTGCCTCGTTCCCACACGCGTGTACGTATATTATTAGTGCCCACTACCTGCGCGAACTCGATGTTGCAACGCTGCGGAAAACTCTTGTCGTGTTCCAGAATGCTGCCGAAGCGCGCTATGTCAATGTCCTTTATGTCGTCCACGAACACCACGTAATGCGGATTCCCCATCGAGACAAACGTGCCTTTGAATGTCCGGAAGGCTGCTTTCAGCGGCTCATCGGATACGGGCGTGTATTGCTCCGGTACGCTCATGCGTGGCTCCAGCATATCCACCGTTACCGATTTCACGGTCTTTCCATCATCGGCTATATGTAGGTTGAGTACCTTTATGCCCGAAAGCGTTTCTAAATTTATCTCAGTTTTATTTGTCAAACCATTTTCAAACAGGTACTTCCCGATACATCTCGATGCGTTCCCGCACATCATTGCCTCGCTGCCGTCGGCATTGAATATGCGCATACGGTAGTCGGCTGCGTCTGTGGTAGGCTTGCAAATCAGCACGAGACCGTCACTCCCGATGCCTGTGTGTGGCGCACTCCATGCTATGGCGGCTGCCTCCGGATCGGGGATATTATATAATAAGGTGTCGACGTATATGTAGTCATTGCCTGCCCCGTGCATCTTTGTGAAGTGAATCTTATTTGTCATTTTGCTATCTGTTTCGTTCAAATGATTTCTTTTTGCTTTGATTACGATGCAAAAGTACAACAAAAGGCTGATATGTGAGCTGTTTTGTAACAGAAAAAATCTTCTTTTTGCTTTCTTCTTTCGGTTTGTTAGTATTTTATTGCAAATAGATTGCAGTTTGAAAGCAAATCTTATAGAAACCAAAACAAATGTAATTAGAACTTAAAATATATAATCAAAAAGACTAAAACTTGTTATTTTTATTATCAATTTGTCGTAATTTTGCAGTCGGATACTTACAAAATGTAAGGCAAAAAGAGTATTAACATAAATAAAAGGTAAAAGATGAAGAAGATTGAAGCTATCATCCGTAAGACAAAGTTCGAGGATGTAAAGGAAGCATTGCTTGCCGCCGACATCGAATGGTTCTCCTATTACGATGTGCGTGGAGAGGGTAAGATGCGACAAGCGAGAATCTATCGTGGAGTCATGTATGATACAAGCTCTATCGAACGCGTGCTTTTGAATGTTGTTGTGCGCAACAAAAATGTGGAGAAGACAATCAGCGCCATACAGAAAGCAGCCCAGACCGGAGAAATCGGAGACGGACGCATCTTCGTAATACCTGTCGAAGACACTGTGAGAATAAGGACGGGAGAGCGTGGCGACATCGCTTTGTACAACGCAGAGCAGGAAAAATAATTTTGGAAATCTGGGTAACAACAAAACAACAAACACAATATTATGACAGTACAAGAATTAGGTTTATCATTAGATACGGTATGGATGTTGCTCGCAGCAATGCTTGTGTTTTTCATGCAGCCGGGTTTTGCCCTTTGTGAGGCAGGATTTACGCGCAGCAAGAACACCGCTAACATCCTCTTTAAGAACTTCGTCGACTTTATGTTCGGCTCGTTGCTGTTTTGGTTTGTCGGCTTCGGCTTCATGTTTGGAAGCGGAGGTGAGGGCTTCATAGGAATGCCCAACTTCGGCGACCTTTCTTTTTACAAAGGCGATTTGCCTGTTGAAGGTTTTCTGATATTCGAGACCGTATTCTGTGCGACATCCGCAACAATCGTGTCAGGTGCTATGGCCGAGCGCACAAAGTTCAATATGTACGTGGTTTATTCCATATTAATATCGCTCATCATCTATCCCGTCGAAGGCCATTGGACATGGGGCGGAGGCTGGCTATGCAACGCAGAGGCTGGCAGTTTTATGATGAACGTCTTCGGAACGACGTTCCATGACTTTGCCGGTTCGGCCATCGTACACTCTGTTGGCGGCGTTCTTGCATTCGTTGGTGCCATTGCTCTCGGTCCGCGCATAGGTAAATACGCCAAAGACGGTACAAGTCGTGCCATCCCGGGCCACAACCTCATGGCGGCGGCACTTGGTGTATTCATTCTTTGGTTTGGGTGGTTCGGCTTCAACCCTGGTTCACAACTCGCTGCATCGGGCGAAGTGAACCGTGTGGCAATCTCTCACGTGTTCCTTACGACAAACCTCGCAGCGGTTGCCGGTGGTGTCGCAACGATGTTCACCACATGGATTAAATACGGTAAACCGTCGTTCTCGCTCACTCTGAATGGTGTTCTTGCCGGATTGGTGGGCATCACAGCAGGCTGCGACCTCGTTTCGCCTGTCGGAGCAGTGATAATCGGACTCGTATGCGGTGTGGTTCTCGTATTCTCTATTGAGTTCATCGACTCTAAGCTGCACATTGACGACCCGGTAGGTGCAAGTTCTGTACACGGAGTATGTGGTATCCTCGGAACTCTTATGACCGGTTTGCTCGCTGTAGATTCAGGTTTGTTCTACGGCCACGGATGGGGATTCTTCGGCGCGCAGTCTCTCGGTATCCTCTGTATCGACGCTTGGGCGGCCGTAATGGGATGTATCCTGTTCTTCGGAATTAAGAAGCTTGTAGGATTGCGTGTAGACAAGCGCATTGAAGAGGAAGGCCTTGATATCTACGAGCATGGAGAGTCTTGCTTCAACTGACAATCTCAATAGGTCTATATATAGGTAGTTGACAGGTTGACGGGTGTATAAGTAAACAAGTTGTTTGCTCGTCAGCTTGTCAACTAAAAAGACAAGCAACCCGTTTATTTGTCAACTTTTAAACAGCGAACTTAATAATAACAATAAAAGAATAAGACAATATGTGTGGAATAGTATCTATCCTGAATGTTCAGGAACAAACAGCGGAGTTGCGCCAGAAGGCCCTCCGCATGAGCCAGAAAATTCGTCATCGCGGTCCCGACTGGAGCGGAATCTACTGCGGCGGTTCGGCGATTTTCGCCCATGAGCGTCTCTCCATCGTCGACCCCGAATCAGGAAAACAGCCCCTTTTCTCGCCCGATAAGAAGCAGGTACTTGCCGTGAACGGTGAGATATACAATCATCAGGACATCCGCAGACGCTTCGCCGGACAGTATGAGTTTCAAACCGGCAGCGATTGTGAGGTGATTCTTGCGTTGTATAGGGAGATGATTTCAGCCTTTGAGCGCGACCAGGGGTTAGAGGTAAGAGGTAAGGGGCAAGAGAATACCCTCATAACTGACAAGGAGGAAGGCATTTCTCTTACCTCCAACCTCTCACCTCTCACCTCTTTTTTAGAAAATCTCAGCGGCATCTTCGCTTTTTGCCTTTACGATGCTGAGCGCGATGAGTTCCTGATAGCCCGTGACCCCATCGGCGTGATACCTCTTTATATAGGCTACGATAAAGACGGCAAGGTGTATGTGGCAAGCGAACTGAAAGCCCTTGAGGGACAATGCGACCGCTACGAGCCGTTCTTGCCGGGACATTACTATTGGAGCCGTGAGCCGGGGATGAAGCGATATTATACACGTGACTGGTTCGATTACGAGGCAGTGAAGGACAACGGAGCAAGTGTTGAGGCCATCCATGACGCATTGGAGGATGCCGTGCGCCGCCAACTGATGAGCGATGTACCCTACGGCGTGTTGCTCAGCGGCGGTCTCGACTCAAGTGTGATAAGCGCAATAGCCGAGAAATTCTCGCAAAAACGTATCGAGGACAACAGTAAGACAGAGGCGTGGTGGCCCCGTCTGCACTCCTTTGCCGTGGGACTGAAGGGAGCGCCCGACCTTGCAAAGGCACGACTCGTTGCCGACCACATCGGAACTGTGCACCACGAAATCAACTATACCATACAGGAAGGCCTAGATGCCATCCGCGATGTGATTTATTTTATCGAGACCTACGACGTTACCACCGTCCGCGCGTCCACGCCGATGTATCTCTTGGCGCGCGTCATCAAGTCGATGGGCATCAAGATGGTACTCAGTGGCGAAGGTGCCGACGAGATTTTCGGCGGCTATCTCTACTTCCATAAGGCTCCCGACGCGAAAGCATTCCATGAAGAGACGGTGCGCAAGCTGTCCAAACTGTATATGTACGACTGCCTGCGGGCTAACAAAAGTCTGTCGGCATGGGGTGTGGAGGGGCGCGTACCGTTCCTCGACAAGGAGTTCTTAGATGTGGCGATGCGTACCAATCCCGAGGCTAAGATGTGTCCGGGACAGACAATGGAGAAGAAAATCGTGCGCGAGGCATTCGCAGATATGCTTCCCGAGGAAGTCGCTTGGCGTCAGAAAGAGCAGTTCAGCGACGGAGTGGGCTACTCGTGGATAGATACTCTGAAGCAGATTACCGAGTCGGCGGTGAGCGATGAGCAGATGGCACACGCTGCCGAACGGTTCCCGATAAACCCGCCTCGCAACAAGGAGGAGTATTACTACCGTTCTATCTTCGCCGAACACTTCCCGTCAGATTCCGCTGCACTGAGCGTGCCGAGTGTGCCGAGCGTGGCTTGTAGCACCGCCGAGGCGCTGGCGTGGGACAAGGCTTTCAAGAATATGAACGACCCGAGTGGGCGCGCGGTGAGCGGCGTTCACGAGCAGGCTTACTGATACGGCAGGCGTAAAACATGGGAGTCCGCAGATGCTTGTGGCGGTCTTGAAATCCGCCGGAGCAGAGTACAGAGCGCTACAATGGCCTTGTACAGTTTGTACAAAGGCTCTGTACTGTTAGTACAAAGGCTCTGTACGATTTGTACAAGGGCTTTGTATAATTAGTACAAAGGCTCTGTACAGTTTGTATAAGATTTAACATTAAAAGAAAATACATTTAAACAGCAAGACAATGAAAAAGAGATGGATGATACTAATGTCGGCAATGATAATAATAGCCGTTGCCGGACTGTTTGCCAAAGAACCGTCGTTCGAGTGCGATTTCAGTAAAATCAACGCCGCCGACGTGGCTTGGCTCATCACGGCGACAATCTTCGTACTCATGATGACACCGGGACTGTCGTTCTTCTACGGCGGTATGGTGGGCGCGAAGAACGTCATATCCACCATGTTGCAGAGCTTCATAGCCATGGGAATAATAAGTGTGTTGTGGGTAGTGTTCGGTTTCAGCCTTTGTTTCGGCGACGACATAGGCGGTATAATAGGCAACCCGCTGACGTTCCTGATGTTCGACAATGTGGGCGCAGATGTCTACACCACTCCTACTGGCAACATCCTCGGCGGTGCAACCATTCCGCTCGCGCTCTACGCACTGTTCCAGATGAAGTTTGCCATTATCACCCCGTCGCTCATCACCGGCTCTTTCGCCGAGCGCGTGCGCTTCTCGGGCTATATGTTCTTCATGATTTTCTTCTTCGTGGTGATATATTGCCCGCTCGCTCACATGACTTGGCATCCCGACGGACTGTTTCTGAAGTGGGGTGTAGTAGACTTTGCCGGTGGAATTGTGGTGCACGCATCTTCCGGAGTAGCCGCCCTTGCTGGTGCGATATTCCTCGGACGACGCCATGCCGCCACGCGCAAGAGTGAGCCTGCCAACATCCCGTTTGTCCTTCTCGGTGCCGCCATGCTGTGGTTAGGCTGGTTCGGCTTCAACGCCGGCAGTTCGCTCCATGCCGATGGCGTAGACGTGAAGGCGTTCCTCAATACCAACACCGCTTCGGCCACAGCCATGATGACATGGATTTTCTTCGATTGCCTGCGCGGTCGCAAGCCGTCTGCCATGGGAGCGGCCGTGGGTTGCGTCGTCGGTCTTGTGGCAATCACGCCATCGGCGGGCTATGTCACCGTCGGGCAGAGCATCTTCATCTCGTTCGTGATAACCATTATCTGCAACATCGCAGTACACTGGCGCAGTCAGAGCCGTATCGACGATGCTCTTGACGTGTTCCCGACGCACGGCACGGGTGGTATCTTCGGCACCGTGCTTACCGGTATCTTCATCCAAGAGGGTCTTATTGCCGGCACATGGGAGGGCTTCGTGGTGTTCCTCTACCATCTTCTTGCCGTAGCTATTGTTATCGCCTACACCTTCGTGATGAGCTATTTCGGCTACTGGCTGATAGACAAGATGATACCTATGCGCGTGTCGGCACAGAGTGAAAAGGTGGGTCTCGACTTCTCACAGCATGACGAGCATTACGGCTTGGCACACATCGGAGAGCGCGAGCTCGCCGAGTATGAGGAGCATATAAAGGAGAAATACGATAAGTAAGGTCTGCCGATAAAGACAGTCGTGTGTTCTTTTCAGGTCAGTTAATAATAAGAGGATGTATCAAAAATACAGGAGTTCTTCCATATTTCCGTATCTTGGTACATCCTCTTTTGTGTTCTGTTTGTCGTTTCTCCAGGTTCAATTTATTTTGTGTTACCTCCTCCTGAAGTTGGTTTCTTTATGTCTGAATTGATTTTATTCACCAAACTATCGCTTGGTGAGATTGTTATATTTTCTTTTGAACTGGACGCACAAGCATGTTTACATTGCTGTACACATCCTTTTTTACAACTATTAGCGCATGAACCACCAATTACGGCATCCATCATTTCTGCATCTAATAAGATATTAATGTCGTCCTGTTTTTCATGTTGTGACATCACCAAGTCGTTTTGTTTTTTTATAATTCTGTTTTTTTAGAAATTAATAATAGTGTTATCTTATCTCAGCAGACTTGCGGCTGCTTACTATATTATTTTGCGGTTCTACGTCTGTCACTATATTGCTTTCAGAGGACTTGCGCCCGATATTGAACTTATACACGACATTCAAGGTAAGCATCCGAAATCCGTAATCAGAGCGGTTCCAGTTTTCGTATGGGGCCACATCCGAATAGTTCACTACGCCCTGCTTTGAGAAATTCCTGGAAAAAGGATTCTGTAGGCGTAATGATGTGGACAGCCGGTTGTTCATCCATACACGCGACAACGAAAACGACATGGTTCTGCCGCTTGTTTCAAGCACCTGACCGTAAAAGTCGTTGTTGTGCGTCCACACATTATACGTAAGCATCCATTTATTCCACATTAGGCTAATATCAGCACGAACCCACATCTTGTCGTAGTCATACTTAATGCCGGTGAACTTGCTTTTGCTTGCAAACCAATTATTGCCAAAGGCTATGGTCGCCGACAGCCATTCCGCCACATCGGCGGAAATGTCAATCCCTGCTTTAAGGACTTTCATATATTTGAAGTTACTCGGCATACGGACAACCGTGTTTCCTTCAAGGAAAGTCTCCTCCTGTATTTCGTTTTGGGAATAATAGCAATTTATATAGGGGTAAAACTCAAACTTACCTATAGTGAAATTTCCGTCAAGGTCGCATCCCATGGAGTAGCCCCGTTTAAGGTCTGGATTGCCACGCCTTATCTGCATGTCATCTATCACCTGTGTCACAGGGCTGAGGTCGCCCGCCTCAGGGCGTGTCCGTGTATAGTTTAATGATACTCCGGCATAGTTGCTGTCGTCAAACCTGTATCTGCCCGAAAGACTGAAACGCGGTTCAAACCGTGTATATTTGTAAACTCCTTTTATATTAGTATGGTTCAGTGCAAGATCCAACATTAGATCGGCATTGACAGCTCCGCTTACAAAAGACAAGTTGTTTTTCAATGACGTAATATACCTTTGCAACTCGGAATAGCCTGATATGCTACCGCCGTAACTACTCTCCGCCGTATTGGCAGAGAAGTTTAGGGAAGTCTGCAACGCCAGTTTTTCAGAGAAACGGTTCCAGAAGAGCCCATTCAAAGAAGCACCTCTCGATTTCGCGTCCACGTCTCTCCGTATATCGGTTATGGAGACTACATCGTTATATTCTTCATAGTTCTCCTCCATGTCTGTGTCGGAGATATAAAAGGCAGCATCGAACATTATCATTTTTCGGCGGTCTAAAAGACGGCGATAATGCAATCTGGATGTGAACACTGTGCTTTTCTCGGAGTTGTATCTTGATGTCGCTGTTGTGTCATTCCTCAACCCGGAGTTATACAAGATAGAATTGTTGCGGTTGCCGGGGACATTGTTCCGTCTAACTCCCGCCTTCACATAGAACAGGTCTTTGTTGGGTGTCCTGTGAAAATATGCAGCAGCTATGTCGTGACTATTGTCTTTCGTAACCATTCTTGTGGTCTCTTCCCTACGATACAGGCTTCCGGCAGGAAGATTGAAAGTCTCGTTCGTGAATTCGGGGCTGAAGTGGTGTTTGGAGTCTGTGTAGTCGCCGATATAGCTTATGGCAAATTCAGACCGTTTATAGTTAACTCTGCTTTCCATATTTATGTTGCCTGTATTGCGGTTTACCGCCTTGTCGGCTACTATGCTGTTTGACATTCCCCGCTCTGTCCTTCGTGTGACGAACCTGATTACAAGACCGACATCCTCCCCCACGGAATATTCAAGTCCCGGTCTGTCTATGTATTCCACCCTGACGACATCACTTGGATTTACAGCCATTACCTGTTCTACGGTTACTTCCGCATCATTTATATAGTATTTCAGCGTTCCCTTTCCCCAATATTTCACGTCTTTGCTTCCCGGGATTACCGTCAGCCTCGGCATTTTCATAACACCCATAAGGGTTATTCCGTCTGCGGACAATTCCTTCTGCCTTTCTGTGGGATACAACAGACGGCGGTCTGTGGTAATTCTTGTTGCCCGTGCTGTCACTAATGCCTCTTCCATGTCTACTGTGGTTTCCGTTATCGTGATGCTGTCCAAGTCTGTATCAACAGACAATTTGTCAAAAACGATTTCCTTTGTCTCAAAGCCTACGTGGGAAATACACATTTTACAGTGTACTCCCTTGACACCGTCAAGGATAAACAAGCCGTTGCTTTTCGTTGTTGTTCTCACAGTGTCATTCCTGCCAACCAACAAAATATTTGCCATCGGCACGGGGATGTTCCCACTGTCTACCACGTATCCCTGAATGCGAAGCCTGTTCTGTGCCACCATATTGCAGGCTGGTATCATAAAGATTAGGCATACAGCGGATACGAAAAACCCTTTTCTTCTTATCATATTTCTATACTGTTCTTATGTTTTGGGGCTTTAGGGCAATATTTATGTTTTTTGCAGAAAACCATAAATATTATTTTCTAAATAGAGGAAATAGTCTATATAGATAACCTCCGTATCAGACTGAGATGTAAAGACTGTAAAAACGAATGCGGCTGAGACTGACAATATAATTCATCGGACTCACGTTATTTTATGCTGTCATCATTCTCCCTTTTTTGAAAACTAAAGGGAAGAAAAGCCTTTTGGGAGCGTATAATAAAGCAAAAGAATCCAGTAATTGTGTGTTCAGACTTGCCAGTCTTTACCACTTTTTTCTCGTTTATAGAAACATAAATCGAGAGAAACAATAAAATTTCTGACAGCATACGAATGTCATTCTCAAAATATTTTGTAATATTGCACATGATAATTGATTATTACTTACCAAAGAACAATGTTATGGGTGTTGTACCAAGATAATTATGAATGCAAACTGGAAATACATAAATGCCGTATTCAATTTTGATGTTGAGACATTCAAGACTCAGCTTAATACAGAGCCTTTCGACAAATCATTGCTATCAGACATAAAGTTTGCCGACGATGCCCCTTGTCCGATATATTGGATAACACAATGCTGGGAAATAATATTTGAGCATCCTGAGGATTGTACAACTTAAATAAGAATGACTAATAACTGGTTAAAATAAAAAAACAAAATGGATTTGTGGCATCGTAATAATCCTTGAGGTGGAATATCCACAGGCAAATACAGCATATGTTTGGTGAGGGAAACACACGTACGATGGCAGTATTTACCATTCAATATTTGCGTTCAATAGGATTTAATGTAAACAATAATCTCTTTGCTAATCATTCTTGGTATTTCCGAAACGCATTAGTGCGTGCCAACTATAAGAATGTGTGTAAAGGCATTGATTATACGCCGGTATATTTGGAACGCTTTTTCCGTAACTTGTTGTTAGGAGATGGTTGGGTGCTTCGCAACCGTTACCTTCATATCAATGCGTCGGCAGAATGGAGCGAGCAACCCAATATGAACAGGACAAGCACAGGACAAGCACAGGACAAGCACAGGACAAGCGCAGGACAAGTGGGGCATGAGAGTGTTATTGCGAGTCCTGAAATCCAACGTTTGGTTCGGGCCATTGCCGGGGAGCAGTTGTCAGCAAAGGCGATAATGGCGAATATGCAACTGAAAGGAAGGGATAATTTCTTGAGTTTATACCTTAATCCTGCAATAGACTTTGGTTTTGTTTCATTGTTATATCCGGAAAAACCACGCCATTCAGGTCAAAAGTATTTCCTGACAGCCAAAGGACTTGCATTTCTGGACGGATTGGCAGAAAAGAAGTAGAAGAAGCCATTATCCCTTTTCCTGTAAATCACTATACTTCTCACCATACCTGTTAGAGCTATTTGCTCCGTGTAACGGTATGTATTATGTCCCCGTTCTTGTTAATCATATACAGGCGCAGGGTCTTCTTGTCTGCCGAGATTATGGAAAAACCTGTTTCGGGGCTACAGAATACCGTGCCCTCCACGGGCTTCACCTTGCGGCTTAATGCGGCGGCAGAATTGGTGATATAGTCTGTGTCGCAGCCGGGAACACGTATGTGCTGGAAATTATGGATATGCCCGTTGATATATATGTCTACACGATGACGGCGCAGAATTGGGTCGAGACGAGACTGCATATCGCTACGCTCGCTTTCGTCTTTGGGCGTTTCGGCGTATATCGGGTGATGTCCGGCTACTATCACCCAGTCTTCTTTTGCTGCATTCAGCACAGAGTCAGCCCATGAAAGTTGTCTTTCTGCATCTTGTTTGCAGACATCAGGATATTGATCGCTTTCTTTGCGATACTTGTCTATCAGTGGAGTGGTGTCTATCCATACCACCCGTATGGTTACATTCTTCTTGCGGAACGAGCGCGTGTAGTATCGTGCGGGCATATTCCAGCGGCGGCTGATATTCGAATAATCCAGTACGGCTTGCGTGTTGCCGCGGTATTCATGATTGCCAAGCACGGGAAACCAGTTTATCATCAGTTCCGGATGAGAGTATATAAGTTCGTAGTTTGTCATCCAAAGCGGGTCTGATATACTCTGCACTCCGTCGAAATGGTGTATGTCGCCGGTGGCAACGACAAACTCCGGCCCTACCTTCTCGGCCATATCTCCCATCAGGGCGGCTATGGTTTTCTGGTCGTAATATCCGTTACGCCCCATATCGTTCACAACATAGAAGTTCAGTTTCTTGTCGAAGATGCTGTAATCCGTAATCTGAGCCACAGCCATGCGGCACACGAGGAGTGCCAATAACAGTATTGTTTTCCTTTTCATGATTTTATTTCTTTTTTTTGTTAAACTGTCTATAAATTGATTTTTATTCCTGCATTCACTTTCACACCATAATACTCTGCCTGTGCCGTGCGGTTTTTGGTGCCTTGATAGTAGCGTAGCGGTTGGTTCAGCAAGTTGTTGGCTTCGGCATATATTGTGGTCTTGAACTTCTTGCCGAAGGTGTAGCTGGCGTTAAAGTCCATATAGCCCACCTTGTCATAATAGCGGTCATAGAAAGAACTTTGTCCCATTTCGTCTATAAAGTCGGAAGCGAAGTTGTATGACAGACGCATATTAAGTCCTTTCTTCTCGAAATAGAGCGACAGGTTTGCAGTGTGTTCGGGTGAGCCGGGCAGGCTTAGACCGCTTTCGTTCTCGCGTCCTTCAAAGTTGAAATCCTTTACTCTCGAATGTGAGTATGTGTATGTTCCGTAGAATCCGAGGCATTTCAGAGCCGGTGTGATGAATCCGAAATCACGCTGGTATGCGAGTTCCACGCCAAAGAGGTTTGCGTTACCGGCATTCTGTGGTTGTGAGAAGAGTTTGTACACGTGTCCTTGATACTCCACATTGGTGCGCGTCAGGTCAACAATGAAGTCATCGATTTTTTTGTAGAACACTCCGGCACTGACAAGGCCGATGCTGCGGAAGTAGTATTCGGCGGAAATGTCGAGGTTATAAGACATCGTTGGCTCCAAGTCGGAGTTTCCGAGCGTTATCTCATCGTCTGAGCGTTTGATGTTCACGCTTGGAACGAGTGCCGAATACTTTGGACGCGAGAGTGTCTGGGTGAATGAGCCGCGCACCTTGAAATCGTCGTTGACATTCCATTTCAGCAGCAGCGACGGCAGGAAATTGGCATAACTGCTCCTCTTTCTCTCCGTGGGTGTCGTGATGTCTTCGTCGGCGTCATACGAGCGTCCGGTATATGCAAGGCTGGTATGCTCCAGACGCAGTCCTGAAGTGAGTTCAATGTTGCGTGTGAGGTGCGTGTCAAGCCTGATGTAGCCGGAGCTTACAGTCTCACGGGCGTTGAAGTTTGTGGCGAGTTCTTCCTGTATCTGTTCTTTCTCGAAGAGCGAAGGGTCGTCAAGATTTAGTGAGCCGGTATACTCCTTGCTCGCATATAGCCCCGCACGGTATTTGGAGTCGGGCATGAAGTGACTGTTTGTCTGGTCTGTGATGTTTTCCAGACTGTTCTGCATGAATGCCTTTTGGTCCAATGGCGTGTATTCATAGAAGTCTATATCCTTGTCTTTCGTCTTGCGTACTATCTTTGCACCGAACTTCAGCTTATTTCCGTTCTTGAACGGCAGTTTGAAGTTTGTGGCTATTTTCAAGTCCTGTTCCACAATGTCTTCCTGTTGCTCGGTCAGTTCTTTCAGCTTGAAGTCATTGCCCAAAGTCATTGTGTATCCGTCGAGTGGCTTTGCGAAAGGACGGCGCTCATCGCTAAGGTCAACGTCAAATTTCTGCTTTTTCAACTCGAAGTCAATGTATCGCTCGTTGGGGCGTTCCTCGGTGGCACGGGCATATCCGGCGTGCCAGTCCATCTGCAACGCTCCGAAAAGATGCTCGCCGCCCAAAGTGAAGTCCATCGTGCGTTGACGTTCAAGCCGTGCGTTGCGGTTGTCGGGCGTACCGGCCTTTGTCTGCACGCGAACGGTTGCCTGTCCCTGTTCGTCGAGATCCTTTAGAGTGGTACGGTAGCGGTTCTCCCAGTCATTTCGGTTATTGAATATACCCTTGAAATAGAGCTTGTTGTTGGTGTTGATGTCCCAGTCCAATGCGGCGGAGTAGCTTTGTCTCTCACGTGTTACATAATACTGGCGTATCTGGTAGTCGTTGACATACGGCTTGCCGTTTTCTCCCTGCTCCCATACGAATTCTGTGTCATAAGAGCCGGATGGCGCGTTTTGATAGGATGCGGAAACAACAAGTCCGAGCCGGTTGTTGAAGAATCTGTCGCCGTATGTCAGACCGAGGTTGAGCTGTGCCTTTTTGCTCACCCAGTTGTATCCGCTTCCTGCTGTAGCATTGAAGAAACGGCGGAACGGTGAACTTTTCGTTACAAGATTAATGCTGCCTCCGATGGCATCACCATCCATGTCGGATGTAACGACCTTGTTCACCTCTATTGTCTGTATCATGTCGGCGGGTATGAGGTCGAGCTGTACATTGCGGGTGTCTCCCTCTGCCGAAGGTATGCGGTCGCCGTTCACAGAGACAGAACTGAGGTCGGCACTTGTGCCGCGCACTTGTCCGAAACGGGCCTCACCCTGGTCGTACTGTACATTTATTCCCGATATGCGTTTCAGTGCGTCGCCGATGTTGGAGTCGGGGAATTTCCCGACTTGGTCGGCAGATACAATGTTTGTAATGCCCATATTGTTCTTTTGCGAGTTTATTGCTTTGCGTTGTCCGGAGAAAGCACCGTTTACTACGACTTCTTTCAGTTCCACCCCTGCATCAAGTGTGAAATTCTTTTCGATGGTGCGCCCGGCAACGATGAGTATCTTTGTCTCAACAGGTGAGTAACCCACATACCGTACAGTTGCAGTATATGTACCTGGTTCAATATTTGATATTGTGTAAAAGCCGTTTATATCGCTCGTTACTCCTGCGTGCAGTGTGTTAATGTAGACGGATGCGCCCGGCAATACATTGTTCTCGGCATCGACAATACGTCCGCGCACGGCACCAGCCTTTTCTGATAATTCACCGTTTGCCCACGTGTTTATGACAACGGCGGACAAAATAAAAAAAGAAACTAACCTTAATAATTTTCCCATAAATCTTAATTGTTTGTATTCGCCGGCAAAATTAAGGAGGTGATATTATAGAAATGTTACATATAGATTAACAAAATATGAATATAGATTCAAGATAGAAGTGTAACGCTTCAGTCTTGAATCTATACATTTTCTCCTTCGGACCTTGCTAATTATAATTACTGAAAACTTACCATTTTAAGTGAGTCCGCCGAATTACCAATAGCTGCCATAACCCGCCTTGCCTTATCTGTTTTTGTTACCGGGGCTTGGTAATGCTATTACCGAGGTCTGGTAACGCGATTACCGAGGCTTGGTAACGTGATTACAAAGGTCTTGTAATCAAAATAACTCAAAAGAAGTCTATGCTTTCAGAATCCAATAGCCGTTCTTGTTGCTTCCGAATCTTTCGATGATACCGGCATCTTTTAGCGCGGCCAAATGCTTTCTTACCATTCGGTCGGATATCCCCAGCAAGTGGGCAATGGTGTTTGAAGAAGCGTAGTTGTCCTTTTTCAGTTCCGCATATACACGCCATGTCATGTCTGCCATACCGGGATAGGCAACCTTGAGCTTGTCTGCGGCTTTATCGTGAATTTTATTAGGAACTTTATTAGGAACTTTATTAGGAACTTCCTGCGGACTCTCGGCTCTGTGCTTCTCCAGTGTCGCGAGTATTTCCGTAAGCATAAAATCAATGAAAGCCCCCGAGTCGGCTGCGCGTGAACTTCTCGCTATCGCGTCATAATAAGCCTGTTGTTTTGCATAATTTCTTCGGACTGAACCCAAAAAGGAGAGAAGAAAACGGCGTATGAGAGAAAAAACAAGTAACTTTGCATAAGACAAGCTGCGCCTCAGCAATTTAGAACAAGTTCTATTGCGTTCGGCTTGCATTGTCTTTGCATAAGATAGGCTGCATTCGGCAAATTGAGAATAAATTCTCTTTGCGCTCGTTTGCACTATCTTTGCATAAGGTAGGCTGCATTCGGCAAATCGAGAATAAATTCTCTTTGCGCTCGTTTGCACTATCTTTGTACCTTGATATAATATGTTGTAGAATGGAAAATCAATATCGCAAGACTTTTCCCGACCTCATGGCGGGCAAGAAAATTATGTATATACACGGCTTCGGGTCGTCGGGAGCGACGCATACGGCACAGCTTCTGCGTGAGTATATGCCGCAGTGTGAGGTCATCGCACCCGATGTGCCGCTACATCCGGAGGAGGCCGTGGCTATGCTAAGGCAATTGGCAGAGACCGAACAACCCGACCTTATCATCGGAACGTCGATGGGCGGTATGTACACGGAGATGCTTTCGGGCTTCGACCGTATTGTCGTGAACCCGGCATTCCGTATGGCAGACACGATGAAGGAACACGGAATGACGGGAAAACAGGTGTTTCAGAATCCGCGTAAGGATGGTGTGCAGGAGTTTATAGTTACGAAAGCACTCGTGAAGGAATATCGCGACATCACAGAACTTAATTTCGCCAGTATCACAGACGAGGAGCGCGGCAGGGTGTTCGGCTTGTTCGGCGACAACGATACTACGGTGAACACCTACGGACTGTTCCTTGAACACTATCCGCAGGCAATACGTTTTCATGGCGGGCACCGTCTCGAAGACAAGGTGGTGGCGCACTATCTCATTCCGATTATCCGGCGGATAGACGACCGGCAGAGCGGTCGTGAGCGCCGTTCGGTATTCATTCATTATGATGCGCTTCACGATTCATACGGCAAACCGCTGTCGAGTCAGCGCAAGGCATACGAGTTTCTGATAGAGAACTATAATGTTTATGTCGTGGCTGATGCTCCGTCGGCACGTCCCGATGCAACGATCGAGGTTATGACGTGGGTCGAAGAGTATCTCAGTGCGCCGGCATGGAACCGCACGGTGTTCACCAACAGCGTCGGAACCATCTATGGCGACTATCTCGTGAGCACTGCCGAGCGGGATGATTTCCTCGGAACGGCTATCCGGTTGGGCAGTGACGAGTTCAAGACGTGGGAGGAAATAATCGTCTTTTTCGACCGCCTGAACGGGCAATAATCTTTACCACAGAGGCACAGAGAACACGGAGGAAAAGTATCATAAGAAGTTAATGCCTTTGGCATGAAGAGTTCACAGAGCCTAAATGCTGCGATATAATTGCCACAGCATAGAATCTGTGTCCTATTGGGTATTGTTATAATACATATATAAACAAAAAAGAATATGGACATAAATGTTTTAACGGGGAAAATTGTGGGCGCAGCTATCAATGTTCATCGAGAATTGGGTCCTGGTGTTTTGGAAAAAGTATACGAAGTATGTCTTGTCGAAGAATTGATAGATATAGGGCTTAAAGTGGAAGCCCAAAAGGAAATTCCTATTATATATAAAGGTAAAGCGTTGAACGAGTGTTTTCGTATAGACTTACTTGTAGAGGACAGAGTCATTGTGGAACTAAAAGCCGTGGAAAACATATTGCCAATACACAAAGCGCAGATATTATCGTATATGAAACTTGCAAAAAAGGAAGTGGGACTTCTTATTAATTTCCATGTTGATTTATTAAGAAATGGCGTAGAACGTTTCCGTTTATAACTGTTAGCTTGCGTTTTTTTGTATTTTTGTGTAATAAATCGAATATCATATACAAATTATTTTTTACCACAGAGGCACAGAGAGCACGGAGGAAAAGAATCATAAGAAGTCAATGCCTTTGGCATGAAGAGTACCCAGAGTCATAAGTGTGATAACATAACACGTACATATAATATTGGCTCTGTGTCCTCCCAACGCTTCAAGCGTTGCCTCTATATCCCAATAGAATTATAAACACTGTGTTCTCTGTGCCTCTGTGGTAAATATTTTGTGTAATAAATCGAATATCATATACAAATTATTTTTTACCACAGAGGCACA
>ENA-OPDG01000998-OPDG01000998.1-human-gut-metagenome-genome-assembly--contig:-NODE-998-length-22424-cov-3.789262_pt1 | contig 22424 bp, 20 predicted proteins | sample MGYA00241259_ERZ501498 | MGnify/ENA primary metagenome ERZ501498 (study PRJEB25962, sample SAMEA2042582) | human gut metagenome | biome: human gut; feature: human-associated habitat; material: faeces... | reverse complement strand
AACTGCTACACATTCTTTGAACACCCGGATAAAGACTGGCTGAAAATACTTGAAAGGCATGACCCAGTACCTGACGAACCTACACTTTTCGATTAGGGGGGGCTTACTTTTCAAAAAAAGAATCCGCAATACCTGTTTGTCGGCATTGCGGATAGGGGGGTGATGAGCCTTTGAGTTTTAGCGGACAGCAATAGTTTTTTTTCTAAATATATTTCTCCACATAGCAGTTACTTTTATGGATGTACTTTGAAATGAATTGCCCATCCGCTTGTTGACATACTTGCAAAAGTAACCATCGGATCTATCTGTGCAAGTGGATTATTGGAACTTGCAAACAAGAAGCGGAATTGTTCTCCGTCCATTCTGCCGACATAAGTCTCGGTAATATAATCAGACTCATAATGCTGCAGTGGAGAGCGAAACACTGTTCCGTCTGTTTTCTGTACTATCAACTCGTTCTCTGACGCAAATGCTAATGCACCCTCAAACGACAAAATCTTATTATACATCCTCTTTTGAGCGGGATTAACTATTTTGTACAAGGGTGACATAAAAGTCTTGTACAATGACATTCTTAATGCTGGCATAATCTTATTGTTTTTTAATCAGGGAATTGTTCTTGATCTAACTCTATGTCTATATAAGTGCCCTCATAGGTTATATCACTCACTTTTAATCCGAAAATCTCCATTGAAGCACTGATTGTGCGATAATGTGCATCCAAATATCTGCCATAAATGGCAATAGAATCAATCCATCCTTCAGAATTCGGATAGAAATCAAAATTGTTCACTAACATGCCTTGTTCTTCTTGATGAATCCTGACCATGCCTTCTGAGGTTGGAATGAAAGAAATGTCGAGACCTGCATAAATCTGACTCGTCTTCATTCCTTGACAAAGTTGCCGTAAGATGTTCTTGCAAGATTCGTTCATCAGGTTGCTTGAGTAGCCAAACATATAAAATTGTTTTTTTAGTTTTTAAAAGTATTATCTCTTTTTTCAGAGGGGACCTGTCATAGTTCCGCTGCTTTATGATAAAGGATAACGATATAATTCGTTTTCAAAATATACACCGCATATACGGTTCTTTGGCTATTAAAATATGTCTTTCATTTCATTCATAATATATTCCTCTGGTTTTCCAATTCCTGAATCCCATTTAAATTGTTCAATGCAGAAGCGTGGAACTGTATGCCACGTCTTAAAGTGAAGGTGGTAGGAATACCTCTGTAAGCAGATGTGGGTTAACAGCCCCACGCTATATGCGTGGAGACCATTACGCCCTTCTCTTGCTTACATGATTAAAGTTTCCTACGCTTTTCACTCACAAGAAGAAGACATAACGCCTCTTTTTTTCTAATAAAGTCGTGGAAAGAGTTTTCTCAATCCACTTGCAAAAATAATAAAATTCTGATGAATGACAATAAGAATAATCAGATTTATCAAAAAAAATAGATTTAAATTGTAATATTGCATAAATGCCAAAAAATCTGTGTTCTACACTCCTCAGCCGTTACTTCTCTGCGTTCGCGTCATCGTTGCTTGCAGCGGCATCCGTTTCTGGAGCGCCTCCGCTGTCGGCTTCCTGCTCTTTCTCCACCTGTTCACCCAGCTCTTCGAGATTTTTAATGTCTGCCAGCACCTTGTCCTTCGCCTCGTCAATCTTGGTTTGCGACTCGGTGTACCATCCGAAGGTGACGTCCAGTGCGATCTGCTTGCTCATCATGTCGCCCGTCGCCGTTGAAATCATCCTCGTCTTTCTCACCGCCGAACCAATCTTGGCCGCTGTCCCCAGCCGTCCCATCTTGTTGTCGATGCCGGCGATTGTGTCGTATGCGTGGCTGTGCACCGAAATCTTAAAGATGGCGAGGTTGTCAATCTTCACCGAGTTTCCGTTGAGTAGCTGCTCGCGTATGCGCTTCGAGAAGTCCGTCAGTATGCCCTCAATCGTACCTGCCGAGAACGGCGTGTTGTGCTCTACCTTGTGCTTTGACATCAATGTATGCCGAGAGTCTCTTTGATTATCGGACGTACGTACCATTTCTTGTACTGCTCATTGTTGGGCCTGTTATTCAGGTACCATGTTAACTCTACCATAACCATAAAATTTTAAGGGTTTGATAACTAAGAAAACTCTCTCCCTCTGTTTTCCCGTCATGGTCTGCGTTGCGTGCGGAAAATTTATTTTATATAGTGAAAAATACCGCCCCGAACGTGAAAGATATCTTGACGGACGTAAAAAAATACCATTCGGAACGTGGAAGACTTTTTCCGGAACAGTAAGGGGCTTCTTCCAGAACGAATAGGCATCTTTCGGAATGAAGGGAAAACATTTTCCAAAACGTGGTACGGAAATGCCGCACGGGAACGGCGTACAGGTATCTGAGGTTTTGCGTGCTATATGGCAAAGTTTTCTGTAATCCCATTAGAGAAAGCTGTAGTACATATTAGAGAATCCTGTAATATCTATTACAGAAAGCCGGGGTATGCGACAGGGGAATTATATAGTAGTGGAAAAACGATCAAGCCGCGGTTTGCGGATATCGCTCCAATGCCGCGGTTTTCCGCTTCACGTCTCCAATATATTATATGTCGCGTACATTATATATTATAACCGTACGCAATCCCACGGTAAATGTTTTAAAGGAAATTTTCTACGCATCCGGCGGCAAATTCATTGCACAGTCTGTCCGTAATACGGAAAATATACTTACCTTTGTTAACTGTAACCAACATTCGTTTCCTGCGCCGTATCTTTACGGTACGGACTGGGCAACAGAGGATTAACCGTATGAATATGAAAAAACTGATGATGCCGCTCGCGGCGCTTGTCTGCCTGCTTCTTGCAGCCTGCGACAAGGATGAGATTATCCGCCCTCCGATGGAGTGGACGTATGAGATTCTGACACCCGGGAGTGTCGAATACGAGGGCGGCTCTGTGGGATGGGCACCCCAATATAACTTCAAGGCAAACGGCTTGGAGGGCGACATCGTGATGACCTGCACGAACTACGATGTGCTGAATCTCAACCCGGGCGACTCCTACACCTACGACTGCGGATGGGCCACGGTGAAGGTGGAGGGAAACCGGCTGAGAATACATTTCCCATACAACTGCTCGGGGGCGCCCGAGGCATCGGAAACAATCAGTGTGTCAGGCAGCAACGGGTCGCAAAAGGCGGTGAGCACAATCTGCCTTACCCGGACATTTGACAGGGAGGGGCAGCCGGAGCTCTCTCAGCCCGAGGGGAACTAGTTCTGGTGAAGGTGGCGGGATTCAGCCCCTTCATGCAGATTTACAGTCCGCTGCCTGTGCGCCGCCCGAACTTGTGACATTCAGAAATTGAAAAGATAAAATATTGAGGATATAAAGTTATTGGAACATCCAAAAATTGGCGGCTTGGGGATAATTTTGTATTTTTGCAATCAGAAACAAAACAAAAGGCAAAAATATGACTTTATACCCAAAACTGATAACGGACGCACTCGCCACGGTGGTGTATCCGGGTACGAAAAAGAATCTCGTGGAGAGCGAGATGGTTGCGGACAACCTGCATATCGACGGCATGAAGGTGGAGTTCTCGCTGATATTCCCACGAGAGACAGACCCGTTCCTGAAGTCTACGCTGAAGGCCGCTGAGGCTGCAATACATTATCACGTAAGTAAAGAGGTGGAGGTGAACATCACGACCGAGTTCAAATCGGCACCAAGACCGGAGGTGGGCAAGCTGCTTCCACAGGTGAAGAACATCATAGCCGTAAGTTCCGGAAAGGGCGGCGTGGGCAAGAGCACCGTCTCGGCAAATCTCGCCATCGCGCTGGCACGCCTCGGCTACAAGGTGGGACTGCTCGACACCGACATATTCGGCCCGTCCATGCCAAAGATGTTCGATGTGGAGGACGAGCGTCCTTACGCCGTCGAGAAGGACGGCAGGCAGCTCATAGAGCCGATAGAGAAATACGGGGTGAAGCTGCTGAGCATCGGCTTCTTCGTCAACAAGACCACGGCGACGCTGTGGCGCGGCGGAATGGCGACATCGGCATTGAAGCAGTTGATTGCCGACTCGGACTGGGGAGACCTCGACTACTTCATCCTCGACACACCTCCGGGCACAAGCGACATTCATCTGACCCTGCTTCAGACACTCGCCATCACCGGAGCGGTAATAGTAAGTACGCCGCAGAGTGTTGCCCTCGCTGATGCACGCAAGGGCATAGATATGTACACGAACGACAAGGTGAACGTGCCGATACTCGGTCTGATAGAGAATATGGCTTGGTTCACTCCTGCGGAACTTCCGGAAAATAAATACTACATCTTCGGTAAGGACGGATGCAAAAACCTTGCGCAGGAAATGAACATCCCGTTGCTCGCACAGATACCACTCGTGCAGAGCATCTGCGAGAATGGCGACGCGGGCAAACCGTCGGCTCTCGACGAGAACTCAATCACCGGTCAGGCGTTCCTTTCACTTGCCCAGTCGGTCGTAACGGTGGTGAACCGCCGCAACAAGGAACTTGCTCCGACAAAGATTGTGGGTATTAAGAAGTAACAAGCACGGCTATTTGGGCGTGCAATAAATATGATATCGGAATGTCGTTACATTCCTTTAGCATAAAATTATAGCTATAATTTGTTATGAAAGAGGCTCTTTTGCAACAAATTATAGCTATATTTTTATCTATCTGTATCTCGTTGATTTTCAAGCAAATAGCAATTTAACATCAAGAACGGTCTAAACAGAGCAGTACTAAGCCCTGAATACACCAGTAATCAAGCCCAGAATACTCCAGTAATCAAGCCCGAAATACTCGAGTACTACACCCGAAATACTCGAGTACTACACCCAAATTACTCAAGTACTACATCCGAATTACTCAAGTACTACATCCGAATTACTAAAACGCTAAGGCAAAAACGCTCGTGAGAGCTATGAACAAAAGCCTCTATTTCCTTATGGCATTCTTCCTCGCACTTATTATCTGATAGCGATAAACAATGCAGGCTGTAATGAAGTAGATGCCAGCTTGCAGCCACAGCGCATGATATTCCGGCTCGATTTCGCTGAGCGTGCCGCCCATAGAACTGATTGTCAGGAAGCCACGCACGCCGAATGTCGAGGGGATGAGCCACGAAACGCCCTGCCATATACCGGGAATGTTGGACTGCGGCCAACTGATTCCGGTCATAAACAGGAATGGAACTGACGTGAAGACCACAAGCAATATGACATTCTCGCGATAGCGCACAAGGCACGAAAGGGTCATTCCGAAGAAGATGCAGGCCAAAAGGAAAGGTATCATAAGGCCGACCATGTCCTGCCAATGGGGCAAGGCTGTGAACGAGAAGAACCTCGGCACGGCGAGAGTGATATATGCCGCCATCACCGCATATATCATAAAGTAACACATAGACTTGCCAAACACGATGCGGAAGATACCGTTATAGCGGCGGCTCACGGGGACAAGCTCCTTGAAACGGTTATTCTCACGAGCCGTTCCGGCAGAGAGTCCGATACCGAGCATTAGCGTTTGTTGCAAAATAAGTATGAGGACGGCCGGCAGCAGAGCACTGCCATAGCCTCCGGCAGGGTTGAAAATCTGCACCTCCTCAACCTTTATAGGTTCGGTATTCAACTCATCATCATAGTTGGTGAAGCCCATTGCCTTTGGTTTCTGAATCTCCTTGTTTACTTCCATCGACACCGCCTGGGCCGTCTGATATATCGCCTTATACGTAAGCATGAGCGACATATCACAATAGACACTCACTCTGGCCTGCTCGCCACGCTGTATACGCGACTCATAATCAGAGGGGAAATAGAGTACTCCACGCGCTTCCTGATGGCCGATGAGAGCCTGCGCCTCGACAAGATTGTTGCAATAGTACGCCACTTTCACATCGGGCGAAGCATCGAAATTGCGGATGAACTGCCTGCTCGACTTGGAATGCGACATATCGACAACCACAACGGGTACCTCGCGCACTACTTCATTGGTGTAAATCCACGAGTAAAGCAACGGATAGAGTATCGGAACGAGTACAAAGAATATCAGAACGCCCTCGTCTTTCAACGTGTTCTTCATCTCATACGCCCAGATATAGCACATATCATGCACGCCCTCGTGTATCGTTTGGAAGAAATTTTTCAACTTGTTCATACCCTTTTTAGTTTCCTACGGAATGTATTCATACTCTAACATTGCCTTTCGGAGATGCCACAAGGTGAGGCAAGGCAGCATAAAAAACGCTACCAGCACCACGACATTCATCCATACATCTATCAGCGGATAGCCGTTAAAGATGCAGACCTGGTATATCATGTAGTAATGACGCAATGGGAAGAGCCACGCCATGGCCTCTATCATCGGGTCCATAGCAAACACCGGGAACGTAGCGCCGGATAAGGAGAAGCCCAATACCGCCCACAACGAACACATACTCATCGCCATTCGCAACGAGGGCATCAGTCCGAACATGAACACTCCGAACCCTTGCGCGCCGAGAACCGACAACAGTCCGAGCAACATGATGATGCCGACACCGCCCGGATGGGGAAAGGCGAGATGGCCAAAGGTGTACCACAAGAAGCCATACATGATGCTGAGAAACACGAGAAACTGCGGAAGGAGTTTTCCAACGATGGCCACAAAGATGTTGTCGCCGGCCATTGCAAGCCATTCACGGGATGTGCCAAACTTTAGTTCGTTGCCTATTGAATATACGGTAATAAGGAAAATAAACAACATCAGAATGCCCGGAACCATCACCGAGCTAAGATATATGTTATAGTTTCCCCACGGATTGCCAACCATGTGAAGGTCTATGAGCGTGGGTTGGAGAAACGCTTCTATCTCCTTCTCTGTCTTGCCAAGTGCCGACAGCTTTGCCGCACCGATTCCTGCAGCCCCCAACGAGGTCACGGTCTTCATGTCGCGGAACGTCAGACTGCCTGCCACCATCGAAACACTGCTATAATAAAACGACATATCCGGCTGTCTGCCCGACTGCATCTTGGCTGTCGTACCGCGCGGGATATAGAGAAATGCGTATATCTCGCCACGTTGAATGGCCTGCCGCGCCTCATTCACATTATTATAATATGCGGCCACACGGGTTGTCTGGAATGCGTCAAGCCGCCGTATCATAGCGCGCGTCGTGGCTGTTTGGTCAAGGTCGATAACTCCACACGGCATATTTTCAGGCTCTCCTTCGCCCATCAACGACGTAAAAAAGAACGTTACGAGTACGGGAAACACAAGCATACAAAACCAGTATATCGGATTGTGTGCCAATATACCGCATTCGCGCAACGCTATTCTATATATATTTTTTAAGCCATTCATTGTATGTTTTTTTAGAGGTAAGAGGTGAGAAGTGAGAGAAATGCCTTCTTAGCGTGTCTTGGCCCCAACAAGTTGCGACCCTACATCGCAAGGGTATTGTCTCGAACTCCCGTCTACTGTCTCCTGAAGACCAGCGTCATTCCCGGTCGTAATCCATCAAACTTGGCCGTCGGACGAGCTTTTACCTCAAACGTTTTCAGGTCGTATTGTCCCGTAGTCTTCGTCGCTTTCCACGTAGCATAGCTTCCCTCGTCCTTCAAATTGAAGACCTTCATATCCACTTCCTTGTCGAATGCAGGCACAAACACCTTGAACGTGCTACCTACTTTCATACCGCGGAGTTGGTCCTCACGCACGTTGAACACACCCCACATATCGTCCATAATCGAAATCGTCATTATCGACGAGCCCATACCAACGAGTTCGCCCTCCTTAACGTTGATGGTACTCACCTCACCGGCAGCCGTTGCCACCTGAACGGTCTCACGAAGCACCGACTTCACCACATCGACAGCACTCTTGGCAGCCTGCGCCTGCTTTTGTACGGCTCGCTTTTCCTGTTCGCGCGCACCGTTTTTCACGATCTCATATTGAGCCTTTGCCGTTGCCACCTGAGCCTCCGTAACCTTGTATGCAGTAAGAGCCTCATCGCGTTTCTGAGCACTCATCACTCCCTCGTCATAGAGTCGCTGTATTCGGGTGTAAGTATTGTGAGCCAGTTCCTTTGCCGACTCGGCCTGCATCAATATCTGACGCGAGGCTTCAATAGCTTCCTTACGCGCTCCGGCATTGGTAAGGTCGCTTATGGCATCGGCTGCTCCCTCGGTAGCCTCGGCCACTTTTTGCTGCGCATTAGCCTCGGGTATCTCCAAAATAGCAAGCGTATCGCCCTCTTTTACATAGTCGCCCTCTTTTACGCGAAGCTCCAACAAACGGCCGGGCAGTTTACATGACACGCGATACTCCGACACTTCTACCTCGCCCTGGATGATTTCCTCACTGCGGTCGAGCGCAAAAAAACCTATCACGGCTACAGTAATGACCACTGTCGTAAAACCTATTACGGCGAGAAGGATATTGGTATGTTGTGATTTTGCTGACATAATTGTTTTTTTTCTTTATGAAGTAATAAGGAGTTTGTAGTAAGGAGATTCGTATATTACCATCCCTATTCCACTTCTTACGTCCTTCTTTATTCTTTAATATTTATATTATCTACTATGGTTTTCCTTAATATATTGTTCTCCCGGCTACGGACAAGTTACTCTCCCAATGCTTTCCTCAATGATATATCTGCCAGTTTGAGTTCTATCTCGGCATCGGTTTTATGGGTCTTGGCCTGCTGCCAGGCTGTCTGCGCGGCCATAACGTCGGTTACGGTCATCCCTCCTTCGCGGAAACCGACATTCGCACAACGCAAATTCTCCTCCGCGCTTGACATGTTCTTAGTCGCCGTGGCAAGCCGTTTGCGGGCCTCGCTCACCTTGAATCGGTTCTGTTCCACCTGCAAGGCCATCTTCTCGCGCACGTCATCGAGTTGCAACTGGGCTATGCGTGTGGCCGAACGAGCCGCATTTATCTTGTATTTACCCTCGTTCCAGCTCCATATCGGCACCTGAACGACAAAGCCCACGGTCCACATCCCACGGAATTTGCGCTCAAAACTATTGAAGACGCTGGGATTAGAGGTAAGGAATCCACCCGTGAGAGCTACGTGGGGAAGATATGCCGCACGCACGAGTTTCTCGGTCTGGAGGCTCATGTCGACGGCGTTCTGCAACAGACGGGTCTCCGGCCGGCGCAAGAAAAGAGTGTCGGTTATGGCATCGGACATGATGTCGGAGTTGTCGATGGTCTCCTTCTCTTCGTCGGCCAGACGCACATCACCGTTGAGTGGAAGTCCGCAGAGCTGACACAGTAGCATCTTGGCAAGCGAGACACCGTTGTCTACCTGCGTGAGCTGCATCTCGGCATCGTTCACCGCCACATCAACCTTCAGTCCGTCGGCTCTCGTGGCAACGCCCTCGTCAATCATCTTATGCACGTCGGCATTGAGTTTCTTCACTAACGAGAGATATTCCGTAGCCAGACGCTGCTTGTTCTTCAACGAAACGGCCAGCCAGTAGGCGTTGTCGATGGCATAAAGGGTATTCACCCGTGTGTTGTCGATATTGTTATCGGCCATGCTTTCGCCTATCCGCGCCATTTCGTTGGCCGCCTTTATCGCACCGCCCATATAGACTGGCTGTGTCACCATGATGCTCGCACTCATCACGTGCTTTGTGTCGGTCTTCAGGGCGTCGCGCAGTGTGTTGCCGATATCATTGCCGGCCTGTGCCAACGGTCCGCCAATCTGGCCGAGCAATGAGCCAAACTTCTGTGCCATATCGGGCGTTATAAGTCCCTGCTCCACCATCCCGCCGACGATACCGTTGAGTTGTGAGCCTACCGTTCCGGCCGCGTTGGTGCCGAGATTGCTCAGGGCCGACTTCTGTTCTCCGTTTAGCAGTGAAATCTCGCGGCTGAAATACTGATAGCCTGCAAGTCCGTCAACGCGTGGAAGATACTTTGTCTTGGCAGCCTTTCTGGTGTTTTCGGCCACATCCCGACTTATTTTTGAGGCCTGCAACTGCTTGTTATTGTCCAACGCGAGCTGCCGGCAGCGCTCTAACGACAGAGTTTCCTGCGCCGTGGATGCCAGTGCCTGAGCGACAAGCAGAATTATAATAAACAATTTTCTCATATTCAACACTCTGTGATAAAACATCTTACAAGATATTATTCGCACTAAATTAACTCTGCTGCAAAGTTAAATCTTTTTCCTTAACACCCATCTTAAATAGTTTTCTCAACTATTAACAACACTAAAATGTTATATTTTTAAGGAAAAACAGAACAATATTTAGATAAAGAAAAGAGGAAATATGAAGAGTTTTGGATAACTTTTCATATTTCCTCAGTCATAACTAACTCTTCAAGTTAGTCTTGCGTCAGTTCCGACATTTGTTTGAACAAGGCTTTAGCACGTGAAACGAATGAATCTTGGAAAGTCCCCCACACTTTCGGCTTGTGTTCATACCCAATATGCGGCTCTTGCTCAGGCTGCTTATCCTCATCTGCCGGAAGCTCATCATCATCATCCGGAGCAGCCGTATATACATCCTCGGCTGGCGTTGCGATGTATTCCGCAACCTCCGGCTCCTCTCCCGTGGTTATCGTGAAAGGAATGTTGTCGGCCGATGGTGTTACTTCCGGCTCTTCGTGGTTCTCGACAAGCGGCTCAATACGGTGATAAGGCTTATAAAGCGAACTTATCATCTTGTCATAATACTCCTCATCACTATACGCATTGCGCGCCAAGAAGTCATCCTCCAAGCCGGTGGCGAGAATCGTTACCTTTGCATCCTCGTCCAAAGAGTCGTCATCCGACACACCCCAAATGACGTCGATATTTGGGTGAAGTTCGTTCATGAAGTCGTCAATCTCGCTCATCTCCTTCACCATCAACGGCATTTTCTCGCTCGTCGAGATGTTCATGAGTATCCGTTTGGCCTTGCCTATGTCGCTGCCATAAAGCAATGGTGAGTCGAGAGCATCAATGAGGGCGCGCTCCACACGGTGCTCACCGCTTGAACGACCTATAGCCATGATTGCCCCGCCACCTCCTCGCATCGTGGTCTCCACGTCGCAGAAGTCAAGATTGATGTCGCCTTCCATCGTTATAAGCTCCGAGATAGACCTGGTGGCGTTGGCAAGGATTTCATCGGCGCGTCGGAAGGACTCCTTCACGCTCATTCCAGAGTCCGAATAGATGTCGCAAATACGTTCGTTGTTAATAATAAGCAGTGCGTCTACGTTTTTCCGCATCTCCTCAACGCCCTTCAGCGCCTTTATTATCTTCTTCCTTTTCTCGAAATAGAACGGTATCGTCACCACGCCTATGGTCAGAATGCCTTTCGACTTGGCCACATTTGCCACCACAGGAGCGGCCCCCGTACCTGTTCCGCCTCCCCTTCCGGCCGTAACGAAGACCAACTTAGTGCCGTCGTCCAGAAGTTTCTTTATCTGCTCTATACTGTATTCGGCAGCCTCGCGCCCCACGTCGGGATTGGCTCCGGCTCCGAGTCCTGTTACGCCGAGCGGCACCTTCACCGGCACGGGCGACCCTGCCAGCGACTTAGAGTCGGTATTGCATACGGCAAATGTTACACCGGCAATACCCTCGTTATACATATTACGCACGGCATTGCAGCCGCCTCCGCCCACGCCTATCACCTTTATGATGTCTACGGTCTTGTCCTCCACCGGTCCGAAGTCAATCATAAAATCTTGCATTTCATTCTCTTTCTGCTCTATATCTATCATTTTGTTTCCGTGTTTATTTATCTATAATCACATTTCCACCACGCCTTTTTGATGTATCCATACATTTCAATACATCATTTCCCACAAATTTACACATTTTCGACACACCATGACATTATTATTGTATGCTAATTTACATGATTTAATGATTTTTTACAAAGCCCATGACTTCCATCCCAACACTAAAAACAAATCCTCACCTCTCTTGCAGATATTCCCTACAAGGCAGGCGAGGTCTTCAAATGCGTAACCACCACAGCACTTTGATGAAATAAAACATCGCCACACACTAAAGGAGGTTGGCGATGTTGAGGAATGCCGATATGATTGATAGAGGGCGAGAAATACAATAATAATCTTATGAAATCAAGTCTATTATAGCCTGATATTAGAAAAAATAGCCATAAACCCAGCCTGAGACGGTTGCCATAACTATTACCAAAGCGACATATATCACAGTCTTTTTCGTACCCATAACACTTCTTATGACAAGCATATTAGGAAGCGAAAGAGAGGGACCGGCAAGCAACAGGGCGAGTGCCGGGCCTTTACCCATGCCGGAGGCGAGTAATCCCTGAATAATCGGCACTTCAGTAAGAGTAGCGAAATACATGAACGCTCCTGTGAAACTTGCGAAGAAGTTTGACCGTAACGAATTGCCACCGACTGCCCATTCAACCCAACTGTTGGGAATGATGCCGGGCAGTTCTATACCATCGTGCGTTGATCCGAGCAGAAACCCTGCTGTCAATACTCCGACTGCAAGCAACGGCAGTATCAGCTTGGCAAATCCCCACGATGACAAGACCCATTCTCGGTTCTCGTCATCGTTTTTGTCACATAACAGTACGATGGCAAGTACGGCTACCGACACCACCATAGGCACGAGCGGAGCCAGTTTGGCATCGGGGATAAAGACATTCGCGAGAAATGCCGATACCACTACAGCAATAGCTCCGAGGACAATCCAACGGGCTTTCAGATGAAGTATCTTCACGAGCATCACGCACAGCCCTATCGCCAAAGCTGATGTTATCCACCATTTTGCCCCATAGATAGTCGCCCACACTCCATGGTCAATTTCCGCAGGTGCGCCCCAGTTTGCAAACACGAGGATTGCCACGAGTGTAAAGAAGAACACTGCGGTCTGCCAAAGCGGACGCTTCTCTGGTGGCGGTACTATATTCATCTGTGCCGCCTCTTTATCCCGTTCCTCTTTACGAAAGATGAAAGACATCACAAGACCGATTACGACTGCAAACGTAACGGCACCAATTATACGGGCAAGTCCCATTTCCAGTCCGAGGATACGGGCTGTGAGGATTATAGAGAGTATGCTGATGGCAGGACCTGAATATAGAAACGCTATTGCCGGACCAAGCCCCGCTCCACGTTTGTATATGCTGGTGAACAACGGGAGAATAGTGCATGAACACACGGCAAGAATACCTCCCGATACAGAAGCCACGGTATATGACATCCACTTCTTTGCATTTGCTCCGAAATATTTTAACACCGCTCCCTGACTTACAAACACTGCAATCACACCAGCTATGAAGAAAGCCGGGAGAAGACAGAGAACGATATGCTCACGGGCATACCATTTCGCGAGGTCAAGTGTTGAGTGTATCGCTGTCAACAGGGTTTCGCTGTTGACGGGCATGAAGAACGCTGCCAGAAATATGACAACAGTCCATATCAGAAATTTGACTTCCTTTTTCGTTTCCATAACTTATTCCCGTTGTTTCAGTTCAGATGCCGAGAACCTTTTTTACTTCGTCTGCCGAAGGAACGTGTCCTTTGATTCTGACGATACCATCAACAACAACGGCGGGGGTAGCCATTATGTTGTATTTCATCATCTCGGCAATATCCTCGATTTTAGAGAGCTTTACATCAAGATTGTTCTCTCTGATCACACGCTCGACCACCTTATATGTTTCCTTGCATTTGGTACAGCCAGGGCCGAGGACAAGAACCTCACTGACCTTTGTACCGGGAGCCGTAGTACAGCAAGAGGTTTCAGCGGATTCTGCCGATTCACTTGAGCAGCCACACGACTGCACTTGTTTCACATCGTCTTCCACGATTATGTTACTGTTGCAGCAACAGCTTTTCTTTTTGGGTGCGAAAAGAGTTGACCAAAAGCCTTTCTTTGATTCTTTTTTATCCATGTTTTTTCGTTTTTATAGTTATGAGTACATCATTATGCAGTAATATATGCCTATCGCGATGAAAATGACACCAACAATAATGTTAAGCCATTTCTGAACAGTGCGCAGTTTGCCGTAGAACTCGCCGACCTTTTCTACACTGAAAGCGAGAATCCATGCAACAGCAAGCACCGGGAGTGCAGTGGCGACAGCAAACAATACGGGCAAAAGCCACCCTATACTTGCGGTTACTGACATAGGTATGAGCATACCGAAGTAGAAAACACCACTTGTGGGGCAGAAAGCCATTGCAAACAGTATACCGAGTAACAAGGCTCCCCAGCCACCTTTCCGGGCTAACCCTTCACCGTTGCCGCCAAATCCGAATTGCGGCAAATTTAGCTTGTGCCCGAACAGCATGAAAAGTCCGATAAGCAACAGCAGTGGTCCAATCAAAAGCTCGCCCCATTTTCCGATGGCTTTCTGTATGCCGAAGACGCTTGCTCCCTCTTTCAGTATCGAGATAAGCACGATGCCGAGAACGGTATACGCGATTACTCGTCCAATGGTATATAGTACTCCTTTTCGGAAAATGCGTCCACGGTTCTCAATATCTTTGCTGATATAACCTATTGCCGCTATGTTGGTAGCAAGCGGGCACGGCGAAATAGCGGTAAGCAATCCGAGAAGAAATGCCGTCAAAGCCGGAGCAGTGCTGCTGTCGAGCAATGTCTGTAACCACTCCATTATTTCCGTGATTGGTGAATCTTGTTGGCAAGTTCCTTCTTGAATGCATCCGGATTCTTACGGGCATTTCCGAAGGCGAACTCCGTCATGTTGTTGCGGGTTTCCTTTCCGCCTTTCCATTTATTAACAAAGAGTGATGACCACGTAACTTCATACTTGTCGGCAATCTTTTCGCCTTCGGGAGTTGAAATATCCACAATTTTGAATACGACTTTGCCGTTTTTCAGTTCTTTAGCAAACAAGGAGTTGATAACCTCTCGGGTATTCTTTTCGATTGCCATGCAGGTGGCACAACGTTGTTTTCCGTGGAAGTATATAACCTCCACCCTGTCTTTCTGCGTGGACTTTGCGCTGGCAGTGTTTTCACCGCTTCCGCACGACATCAGCCCTATCATAAGGGCGAAAATCATCAGTAACTTTTTCATGTGCTTAAATGTATTTAATTAAGTTGTTATTTGCCGAATTACGAACATTAATAATAAAAAAAATAGTGCTTACAAGCAGCAGCTATTCTTTTTTGACAGACAACAGTCGTCAAGCATCTGTGAAAACATATGCCGGGCAAGTTTCCAGTTCTCTGCGTTGATGCAATACTTCACTTTGGGCGGCTCGATAGTGCCTTGTATCAGACCTGCCTCCTTCAATTCGCTCAGATGTTGCGACACCGTGGCTTTCGCAATCGGAAGCACCTCGTGTATATCACCAAAGAAACATTCATTTCTCTGAGCGAGGAAATGCAGGATGGCTATACGAGTGGGATGCCCCATCGCTTTAGCAAACCTCGCGAGACGCTCCTGTTCTGGTGTTATTTCTAATTTTACCATATCATTCTTTGTTTGATGTTCGCAAAATTACAAACAATATTTTAAGTAAACAAATAATTTCATGGATTTTTTATCCCGCAAAACTCTCAGTAAAGATGTTAAATAACACTAAGATTCACAACATTATGAACCACAACATTGTGTTCCATCGGAATGTTCTCGTATTTTTGTAGAAGATAAGCTGCACTCGGCAATCTAAGAGCAAGCTCTTATTGCGCTCGTTTGCATTATCTTTGCATAAAATTACGACTATAAAACGCTACGATGAAGAATAAGATTACAGCCTTTTTGGCGACATTGGGACTTTGTATCAGTTGCCATGCCGATGACGGAATAACAGTCTTGCCGGTTGAAGAATATGAGAATGCCGTGAAGAGTGACACTACTGCCGTGATACTCGATGTGCGCAAGCCTTCAGAATACTCCGAAGAACATATCTGCGGAGCCATACTTCTCGATGTCCTTGATACCGATTCTTTTATGAAAGGCATCGGCAATCTCGACAAATCCAAGACGTATTACATCTATTGCCGCAGCGGAAGAAGGAGCCATAACGCGGCATTGAAAATGAAAGACAGAGGCTTCAAGGTGTTCGACATGAAAGGCGGAATCATAGAATGGAAGGCTGCGGGCAAACCAACGTGCAAGTAAACGGGGCTCATAACAACCTTCAGAGAGCGCATTCTCCATACGGTCGCAGTGCGTTTTTTATATTATATTATTAAAAACAAGTAAAAAAGAACATCATAAACTGTAAAGACATGACTCCAAAAGAAAAAAGAAACGAGAAACTGGCTGCTAAGTTAATAAAGAACTTAGAACGCCGACACTATAACGCGTACTTCTGTAAGACTAAGGAGGAGGCGATAAACATCATTACAGACATGATTCCGAAGGGTGCAACGGTGGCATGGGGCGGCTCTATGACCATCCGCGACATGGGATTGACAGCCAAACTGAAAGCGGGCGATTACGAGATTTACGACCGCGACGACGTGAACACACTGGAGGATAAAATCCGAATGTACCGCAAGGCGTTTGAATGCGACTATTATCTGTCGAGCGTAAACGCAATTTCGGAGGATGGCGTAATTGTGAACATCGACGGAAACGGCAACCGCGTAGCAGCGATAACATGGGGACCGGAACACGTTATATTAGTGGTGGGATTGAATAAGGTGTGCCAAGACGTAGATGCTGCAATAAAGCGGGCGCGCTCGGAGGCTGCTCCGATAAATATGGCGCGCTTCGACCTCAACACGCCCTGCCAAAAAGACGGTACGTGCCATGACTGTCTGTCGCCCGATTCTATCTGTAATTACATTTCCATACAGCGTATGTCGCATCCCGCAAAGCGTCATACGGTGGTGTTGGTGGATGAGAGCTTGGGATATTAAGCCCCCCTCTAATCCCCCCAAGGGGGGAAGAACAAACTGAGAATTAAGGATTGGGGGAGTCGGAGGGGGCCGCTTTCTTATTGCGCTGAGAGTTCAACCACCATACTTGTATTGTGCTGGAACGACAATACATCAAGGCCGACCTTCATCAGATAGTCTCCACTGAGTATCTTGCCGTCTTGCGCAAATTTAGACTTAACGCCCGGCATGAGGTTGATTTCCTTCACAAAATAATGCTTGTTTGCATCCAATCCCTGCAACTTCACACGGCTGAGTTTCTCCTGAAAGCGCGGCGCGAGGTTATAAGCGAAAAGCACTCCCTTGTTGCGACTGTCATCAACATAATTAATGGCGGCATGATTGCTCTCGTATGGAGACACGAGACGATACTGTGTGCCATCCATTATGGCCGGCTGAAGACGTTTCCAGTTGGCAACGGCCTCACGGCAGTAAGCGAGTTCGTCGGCAGAGAGCTTGTCCAAGCCTATGTCGAAACCCAGCTTGCACATCGAAGCAACATCGGTACGGAATTTTATTGAAGTCTTCTTGTTCCAACTCGTAACGTGCGCGGCCATCGCTTTTGCAGGGAAGAACTGCGAGAATCCCCATTGAATGTAGACACGCTCCACAGGGTCGGTGTTATCGCTGCACCAAAATTCGGTGAAGTACTTCAACGCCTCGTAGTCGCAACGCGCGCCTCCGCCGGAGCATAACATCATCGGTACATCGGGATATTTAGCCTTGATACGCTCCAAGACATTGTAGATTCCACGCACGTGGTCTATATACAGCCGGCCCTGCCTACCCTTGCAGTAAGGCGAGTAGATGTTGGTTATCGGACTGTTGCAATCCCATTTGAAGTAGGCCACCTCGGGATTGTCGGTCAAAATCTTGTCCACCACATTATATACATGGTCCTGAACTTTCGGATTACTCATGTCGAGCACAAGCTGATTACGATAGTAATAGGTCTCGCGATTAGGCTGTTCAATCGCCCAATCCGGATGCTGCTCATACAATTCGCTTTTCGGATTGACCATCTCGGGTTCTATCCAGATGCCGAATTTCACGCCCGCTTCCTTTGCTGACTCCACAAGAGCCTTCACTCCGCCAGGCAGTTTGTCGTGAGTCGGTTCCCAGTCACCAAGTCCGGCATGGTCGTTCTTTCTCGGATATTTATTGCCGAACCATCCGTCATCGAGCAGGAACATATCTACGCCGAGGTCCTTTGCCTCCTTCATCAAACCTGCGAGCGATTTCTCATTGAAGTTAAAGCCTGTGTTCTCCCAGTTGTTGAGCAACGTGAGGCGGCTGCCCCTGCCATCCTTCAGACTGTAGTTGCGCGCCCATTCCTGTAGGTTTCGGCTGCCCTGAGATGCTCCCTTGTCGCTCAATGTGAAGATAAACTCTGGCGTTGTGAATGTCTCGCCGGCCTTAAGCTCATAGTTCGACGCCGTATTATTAATTCCTGGAAGCACACGCAGGTTGCCGACGTTATCTACTTCGAAGGCAAAACGGAAGTTGCCCGTCCATCCGAGGGTTCCCATCAGCACCCTACCCGACTGCTCCTTCACCTCTCCATCGAGTCCTACCTCGAAGAAAGGATGAGTGTGCATGGCCGCACGACTGCCCAACTTGGTCTCAATCACCTTCTTGCCGAACTGCAACTGCTGGCTGCTCATGCCTGCCTCTTTTGCCCAGTCGCTGCTGAACTCGGTGAGATAGTATGCAGGCTCGTTAAAATATAGCATCGTCGTGGCATAGTTGAAGAGCGTTACGGGTTTCTTCTCACTATGCTTTATCTCGCTCCAAGTCTTGATAACGTTCTCCTTAGGGTAACTCACGTAGTTTAGGGTAACGTCCACGGGATAGCGGTTGTCTCTCAGGTTGATGCGTGTGAGAGTGCCACCGTCGACCTTACTCGTTGTCGCCCCCGTGTAATACAGATATGTTGTCATGTTGCCATCAGCGTGGGTGATACCAAGCGCAGGCTCAAAGAAATCCTCGTTGCCCGATGTGGAGCACACTTCCCAGCCGCGTTGCGACACAGAACCGTCGCTTGCAGCATGCTGATACCACTCCAAATTGTCAAGGTCGGCGTCATGCAGGAGCTTCTCGCCGAGATAAGTCTGATACAGGCGGCCGTTAGGAGCCACCTTCAATACGAGGTCGATGTTATCCGTAGAGATACGGATAGTTTTCTCGTTGTCAGTCGCAGCCGATATGGTCAGTGCCAATATCGAAGCTGCCATCATTGCGAATAATCTGTTCATCATTTTAGGTTATCTCTTACTTTATGTTTTTTGATTCTTGGTTTATATTTTTGTCACCCTTGAAACAATCTTTCTACCTTATTTCAGCTAATACCTTATTATATATATATTATCTTGAAAACGTCTTTTTGTTGTAAACGCAATATTTCATTTATTATTGCTGCACATCTTACAGTCGCAGCGTTGCACTAAATTCTATGGTAAACGGACGGATATAACTGCCACTCATGTAGTAGTTCTGATATTTTCCGGCTTCGTCACTATTTATGAGTTCCGCTCCGTTGATGGTTCCGCTCGCACCCTTTTGGTTGAGAATGTTCACAACGGTAGCGCCCAAAGTGAGTTTCTTGTTTACGTTCCATGTCACGCCTCCGAATGTTTCCCAGCGTCCATCAAAGTATAGCGCGTTGGTAAGGTTGGCGTATGTCTTGCCGAAATAGCGGAAAGAGAGCCACAGGCGTATGTTGTCGGTTATGTTATAGCTCGGGTCAAACTCCATAAGTATTTGCGGAATCTCCTTCACGATATTTCCATTTGCGTCAAGGTCTGCCACGCCTTCAAAAGGCGATTTTATGAAATAGTCCTTGTAAGTTGGCTTCTGATAAGTGAATAATGCGTGCAGATGGAGACCTCTCATAGGGGCAATCTCGGCCGTGGTAGTCCATCCTATTGTGTTGATTCCATAGATGAGCAACGTCGTTTTTGACATTGTTGTCCCCGGTTTTGTAACATTCTGCTGGTCGATGTTGTTTGATTTCGAGATATATGTAATCATCGAAGCTAAATCAATCCAACTGTTGCGATATGTAATTCCCGCTCTCAGCAGCGGTATTGTAACCCTCTTATACTGCTCCTCTGTAGGCCCAGTTCCGGCATATTCGTTTATTCTTGGGAATCTTGTGGCCACTGTGGCGTCGGCAGTCAGCCCGAAATGCTTGTCTATGCTGTATGTTGCCTGCAACGTCGCGGCATAGTTGAGCTTGTCCTTCACCACATCTCTTGGTGCGACGGTTACGGTCTCCGAGTTTCCCTCTGCGTCAATATAAGTATGGGTGTCGCCGATATGGAAGCCTTTGTATCGCCCGAATGGAATCTGCTCTGCCGACATACGATAGTATTCCAAGCGTCCACCGAAGTATAATCTGAGTTTTGGAGTTACTTTCCAGTCGTCGGTGAAGTATATGGCGAGCTTGTTCTCGTAGCCTTTCGTATATTCAGGGCTAAGTTCATTGAATCCTCTGAACTTGTCGCTGCTGCCGTCTTCGTATCTCTTTGTGAGAATATCGGGATATTCTGATACCGTACCAGTCCACTGGAATGATGAAGAATGGTAATTGAGTTTATAGTACCACTCGTTGAGTCCGAGGCGCAACTTGTGATTGCCGGTTCTCTTTGTCAGCTCACCGGTGAAGAGCAGGTTGCTCACCTCACCGAAGTGCAGCCATGTGCGGCGTCCTTCGGCCAGCCCAGTATATGGAGTTCCCGATTCGCCGGCGAAGAGATTGTCGGATGCGTCTGCCTGAAATATTGTGCTGCCGCCGAAATCCACATAGTTGGCATTAGGAGCTTTCATATACTTCGCACTGAGTTTCATAGCCGTGGTGCTGTTGAAGTTATAGTCAAACAGCATCGTAACCTCATGCGACTCATTGTTGGTGAAGTCTCCCCAGCGTCCGGTTTTCATCTTTCCGTCCATTATATCCATATACTGGAACTCACCTCCGGCGGGAGCGTATGATGAAGTGCCGAGCGAGAAGCCCGGAATCTCCTTCACGCCGCCATCACCTTTATATATAAAAGGGGCGGCGTTGACCATCGAACCGAGAGCATCGCTCTTCGCGTATTTATATATCAAGCTCAGTTTCCCTTTGTTCAGCAAGCGTGTTATGCCGGCATAATACATCTCCGTGCGGTCGGCATAGTCGGTAAACTTAGGGTCGAAGTTGCCGGGGTCGAAGTTTTGATAAGTTCCGGCAGCATAAAGCCAGTTGTCATTGACACTTCCCGACACGTTCATGTCGATGTTCTGCCACCCGAAAAGATTAGTGTGATAGTTTACGACACCCTTAAACTCCTTCTGTCCGAGGTTAGAATAAGTGTCTACGGAGTAAGCGATGTTACCCGTTTTGATTGCAGACTCCATCGGATTGAGCAGTCCCACATTTCCCAAGCCAGCGTTATTGCGCCAATGGCGGGCCAGTTGGTGCACTGACGAAGAATAGACCGCGGGCAATCCGTTCTCATATACATTCACATCCTCCGAAGGAAGACCAATCTGAATCTCTCTCGGTTTGGTGGCATCCGATGCGTTAAGCATCACATTGCGCTCCTCCGGCTTTTCCTTTTTCCCGTTGAGACTGTCGGTTGTCTCTTGTGCCTGTGCCATATTGGGTATAAGCAGCATAGCAGTAATAGCCGGGACAACAATCCTTTTCTTGTTCATTTCATTTTTTGTTTAATGGTTCATACTCGCTCATTCATGTTCACCGAGACATCGCTCAAACGACTTTTGCCCAGCCCGGTTGGCGTGCCGGAAACATTTCTGCGGCAAAAGTATAACGACATCGTGAATAAACCAACAGCAGGGAGAAGCCAGGTAGTGGCTTCGTAGTGCCATGATTTCGTAAGTGCCTGATTTTCATTAATATTTCTTTTTTATCACATATTATCCCGGTAGTAGCGTAATGTTTAAACAAAATCATTATCTTTGCAAAAAACAAGCCATACCGACATGAAACATTTGATACTTTGCCTGATACTTTTGATACATTGCGTATCGTCCGCCGCAGTTGTGAATGCCGTATCAACAAAACAACTCGATGCTATTCTCGACAAGCGCGACACCTACGTTGAGCAGAAAGTGAAACGTCTGGACAACATAAAGGCTGAACTGAACAGGGACATCAGCGCGAGACAACGGCTTCAGATATATAACCGTCTCTATGCCGAATACCTCACATTGTGCTTCGACTCCACAATGACGTATGTCGAAAAGGCATCCGCATTGGCTGCGACCATGAACGACTACAACCTTAACGCCGAATGCAAGATACACCGTGCTCAGGCTCTTGCCACCACAGGACATTTCAGCCTGGCAGCGGAACAGCTTTCAAGCATCAGTTCCTCTTTATTGCAGGAGAGCGTCAAAGCGGAATATTATAAGGTGTGCGCATGGACATATATGGCTTGGGGCGAATACTTCAGCGACAAGACCTTCACTCCGCAATACACGCAAAAGAGCCTGCTCTACACCGACTCGCTCATAAACATCACACCGAAAGACTCGCACGAATTTTATTACCGCACAGACGAACGCT
>ENA-OPDG01000988-OPDG01000988.1-human-gut-metagenome-genome-assembly--contig:-NODE-988-length-22591-cov-2.508653_pt1 | contig 22591 bp, 10 predicted proteins | sample MGYA00241259_ERZ501498 | MGnify/ENA primary metagenome ERZ501498 (study PRJEB25962, sample SAMEA2042582) | human gut metagenome | biome: human gut; feature: human-associated habitat; material: faeces... | reverse complement strand
TAGATTTAAGGTTAACAAAGGTTGGAGCAAGGCGTTGCTCCTTTTTTTATGTCTATATCTCTGCATAAAGTTTCCTTTTTACAAATTGTTTTGTTACATTCGCACCATACTATTGATATTAAACTACTATTATGAAACACTTATTTATCACAATTCTGCTCTTATTACCATTGTGCCGCATGCTGGCACAGGAGAGAGAATACGTAATTGTTGTTCATGGAGGTGCCGGTGCTATGGAAAACCTCGAGGACGATAAGGAGAAATCAACCTTGTATTATGCGGCTTTAGATTCAGCTTTGAGCATTGGAAATGCTATACTGTCTGCCGGAGGCGAAGGGCCTGAAGCGGTAATGGCAGTTGTCAACTACTTTGAGAATAACCCCTTGTTCAATGCAGGTAAAGGGGCTACTTGTACCAGTGCCGGTACTTTTGAGCTGGATGCTTCTATTATGGAAGGTAAGGATTTGACAGCAGGAGCTGTCGCCGGGTTGAAAACGGTGAAGAATCCGATTAATGCAGCTTATGCGGTAAAAACTAAAACACCTCACGTGATGCTGGCAGGTGAGGGTGCTGACCGGTTTGCAAAGTCACAAGGACTGGAAATTGTGGATAATATGTATTTTGCTACTCCTAAGACGTTGAAGTGGATAGAGGATTTGAAGAAGGAGAGCAAGAAGAATGGAACTGTGGGCTGTGTGGTACTGGACAAGCAAGGTAACCTGACAGCGGGAACAAGTACCGGTGGTATGTTCAAGAAGCAATGGGGCCGTGTGGGAGATTCTCCGGTGATTGGTGCAGGTACTTATGCGGATAATGAAGGTTGTGCTGTGTCGTGCACCGGGCATGGGGAGTATTTTATCCGTCACGTCGTAGCTTATAATCTTTCTACTCGTGTGAAGTTGCTGCATCAGCCTGTCGGGGAGGCTGCCGATTATATTATCCATCAGGAACTGAATACCAAGGAGGGAAATGGTGGATTGATTGCAGTGGACAAGAAAGGTAATTTTGCCATGCCGTTTAATAGCGGAGGCATGTTCCGTGGCTACTTGTATAAGGAAAAAGGAACAGGCAAAATTTCTAAAGCAGTGGGCATAGGGAAGAAGATGAAAACTTTATAATTTTAGTTCCTGTTTGAATTTTCCTCCCACCTGCAACAGAGTTTTGCAAAACTGCTACCACTACTACCATCCTCTTTCGTAAACACCCATGAACAGGGCGTTTCAAAGGTGGTGGTAGCAGCATGAAAAAACATCTGCTACCACCACTTTTTATCTGTTATCACTTCCCTTTCCTCTGATAGTTTGGGAATTCCTGTCACATTTTGTCTTAGCTTCGTTACCCCTTGGAATAGACACATCCGTTTGAAAGCTGTAGGCTGTATGTAACGATACGGACGGTTGGTATGCTTATCGGGAACCGGTACGGATGGCATCTCGACTATTCACTGACGGAAAAGTTTTGGAGCTGTAGAATGTTAGCGGGACTTTCATCCGAAAAAGGCATCTGCAAAAGACTTTGGCATCCGATTCGTCCTTAAAGGATCTTATCCGTATCCCTAACCCTTTCCTGACGTATGGTTAAGGCTTTTCTTCCTGCCTGTTTTATCTCCGCAAGCCTTTGGAGTTAACTCCAAAGCTTATGGAGATAACTCCAAAGGCTATGGAGATAGAACATATCCGTATAAAAAGGCTTAACCTGGAGAAAGAAAAGGCTTATGCTATAGGGTAGGGAGTGATATACATTCAATTGAGGCTTGACTACTCCTACAGTCATGATGTTTGAAGCGATGCTGGATATCCTGTCGGTTCGCTGATGCGGCTGTAACCGGAATATAATATGCGGCAGGCTGGTAATGATCAGACGCTTAGGGAACATTTGGATACTATCCGTAAATACGCCGTTTTGCTATAAAATGCTGTCTCGCTGCGGCTTGATCGGTTGCAGGTGCACTCACTGAGCATGAGGTAAAAAACATTGGCGGAATTAATTCAGTCTTTCAAATACAGTCTGGATTAACTCCGCCAATAGGCTGCCACTATCGGATATCTTATTTATAAGTAACCGGTATCAACCTTACACTACCATTCAATCCCGATGGCAATGGTTGCCAATCAGTATAAGGTACCGGTTTGTATTGCAGATTCACCACATTGATTTCATTGAAGATACGCCATTTCTCACCCCGACGATCCATATCCGCAATGCGGTTGGCAGGCAGATTGGTCACTTCTATTTCTATCTTGTTATCTCCCGGTTTCAGCCATTTGCCTACTTTCAACTGATAAGGTACGGCCCATGCCGTTCCGGCATCTTGTCCGTTGATGCGCACACGGGCACTTTCCCGCACATCGCCCAAATCCAGTATCCAGTCATCGGCGGGAATATGGGGAACAGTGATGATATTGGTATATACTCCCGCCGCCATGGTAATCGGAGCGTTGGGGTGAGCAATTTCAGTCCACGAAGACGGAGTGTCGATATCAAATGTACCTTCTATCCGGGGAGTGCTTTTTGTAAAATGAAGTTTCCAGCCGTGATCAAGGCTGAGGCTGACAGGTTGTTCTTGAACGTATTTCCATTCGGCAACGTCTGTCAGGGCATGGTTGAAAGTTTGCAGGATCACGCTTTCGCCGGAATGCAGTTGGAGGCGTACTTGGGTTTTGCCTTCTTGCTTGCGGGTTTGTGCTTTCCCTTTTTCTCCCGTCATCGGATTGAACAGCATGACACTTTCTGCGGGAACGGCTAAGGTTATCCAGTCGTTTACTCCTTTTTCCTGCAATGAGGAGATGAAATAATGATGTCCATCGGCATGGGAGCGGCGGATACATTGTAAGCCATACCGCGTTTTCATCTCTTCGGGAACAACACCGCTTTTTTCCAAGGCAGATTGATAGTTGTTTCCTGTAATGATGATCCCTTTTTGATAAGGAGTTGCCACCGTCTCATCGAAAGAAGCAATTTCCGGAAGTTGCTTTTGTAATTGCGCAAAGCCTTTCCGGCGTGCTTCCAGTTTTCCATAACCGGGTACATCCTGCGGATAGTTTTCGGTAAAGATGATAGTAGCTCCGGCTTGTGCCAGCTTTAGTAAATGGCCGAGTACCTCGGACGGCATTAGTTTTACAGCAGGAATGATGATGGCCTTATAGGAAGTTCCTCCTTTGGTCAGTAATTTGCCATTTACGCAACGGGTGCTTTTCACAAAGTTGTCAGAGATATAATCCATGTCATAGCCGCAATTGCTGATGGTATGAACGGTTTCTATAAACTTGGGAGCACGTTTTGCCATATCATGGATGCTGAACAGCAAAAGACGGCCCGGCTGTTCCTGCCACATATCATATACAGGCAGATAAACAAGAAAATCATTGTCCGGTTTCCCCATTTGCAGGAAAGACTGGCAACGGGTGATATATTCAAAGAAAGCAGGAGCATCCTGCCAAATGTTATTGGTAGGAGACATGTCAATAGAGGCATAGAACTTCCATCCCGGCCATTTGGCTTCTTTGGGACTGTAGGGAGTTCCGTGGAAAAACATGTGGTTTACACCTGATACGAACATCAAATCCATATCCGGTTTGCACTGGGAAAGTGAGGTACGGAAATGTTCTGTCAGCCAGGTGAATGTTTCGGATGAGGTGTAGGGCTTTCCGGCGATATGAGCAGCGGAAGAAGCATATTTCAGCATGGAAAGGTCGGAGTCATTCTTACGTGTCAGGGAATCTTGACGCAATCCTTTAATATGGAATTGCGACAGGCCGAACCCTTCGCATTCGGGAATGTCCACGGAGGCATAGGTATCTATCAGATTGGCAGGGGAACCGTGTGCCTGGTTACGGGTGATGCTGCCGTGACCGTGTGCCCAGTTAGTCCATTGGGTACTGAAATTCTCAATCAATAAATCGGAGATGGTTTCGCGATAGTCACTGACTATGCGGGCGGTGGTTTCATTACGGTCCTGAGCTATAAATTCAGGGAAGTGTTCTTCCAGTTTATAGCCGCGACGGCGGAATTGTTCCAGAAAATCAGGAGTCCAGTCAGCACCATATACTTCGTAAGAGTCATTGAAAAAAGTATGTGGAAAATTGGTCTTGTTTTCTTTAAAGGCTTTGTCAAAGTTGGCAAAATAGCGTTTTACGGCTCCTTTATCCAGGTGGTTCATCACATAGCCTTCTCCACCGGGAGCAGCACGTTTCACTTTTTGGAAAGTCTTGCCTATATATAAGGTGATGATATTCCAATGTCCTGCCGGAGCTTTCCATTGTAATTGTCCGTTCTTCGCTTTGGAAGTGAGGTTAAGACATTGCTTATTGTCCGCATTATAGGCCATAACCCGGCTTAAAGTGGCTACAGGGCGTTGTTTTTCTTCTTCTACTTTCAAATCTAGCGTAATTTCTTTTCCACCCTCTACTTGATAGGATTGAAAAATAGCTTTGGTAGCAGCATCTGTCATACTCACGTGAGGACCGCCGAAGGGCCATCCGGTACCGGTGTTCATATCTACTTCAATACCGATACGTTTTCCTTCAGCTTCAGTATGTTGCAACATATTCATCCATTGCGGGCTGAGGAAAGGAAGGTTATTCTTATCGTTGCCTTGAACACCATAAATAGGAGTGATTTCAACACCTCCCAGTCCGGCTTTGGCATATTCTTCCAGATTGTAGGTCAGATTGGTTGCATCGACAGCACTTCCCAGCCACCACCAGCGGGTGGCGGGGCGAGCTTCGGGTCGCACTGCCGGCCATTCTTGTGCGTAAAGGCTACTTCCGGCCAGCAACAGGCTGAAAAATAAATATTTTCTCTTCATTCTATTTTGTTTTTTATTAGTTGGCTGTATTGAACTCTTTTCCATCCACTGTGATGTTCCTGTATCTGATATCACTGGCATCATCCGTGACAAACAAGGGACGTCCGTCCGCTTTCTCGTAATGGAAATTTACATTGTCCAAGGTGATGTTGCGTGCGTGGCGGATGTAGAAACCTTTGGCGGGAATCGTTCCGAACATCCACGGTTCAGGATATACTTTCTCTTGTTCGGGAGGAGTCAGAAGTCCGTCGGCTTCTGTATATCCTCCTTGGTGATAGATATGAATATCGCTCAGTGTCACATCTTCAATAAGGGCTCCCGGTATTCCGCTGATAATGGAGGAGTAGCGCGAGTCGGCATTAAATACATTGACGTGGCTGATGAGGATGCGTTTCATTGTGCCCACGGGTGTTCCTTGCGGGCTGCGCATCCGGGCTCCTAACCGCAGGAAGATGGGGGCGTTGACAATATCGCGCATCGTGATGTTACTGATGACGATATCTTCCAGTTTGCCACCGTCCACTGTTTCCAGGGCAAGTCCGCGACAACGCTCGAAGATGCAGTTGGTGATGGCTATGTTTTTGAAACCGCCGCTGGATTCCGTTCCTAATTTAATGCGTCCCGTTACAAATCCGTGATCCGGCGCTTGGGGCTCGTCCCTTTGCCAAGTGCAATCCAATACACTGCCACGGTCGTATCCGCTGACAAAACAATCGGAGATGGTTACATTTTCCGTATCCTTGAAATAGCCTAATCCGTAGGACGCTTTAAGCACGATAGCGTCATCCCAGGGAGCGTTGACGGTGCAATGACTGATGCGGACATTTTTGCAGCAGTCTATGTCAAAACCGTCCCGGTTGGTATCTACTTTCACGTTCAGAATGCTCAGATTGTCTACTCCTGTAGCCAGCAGGCCGAAATGACCGCAATGCAACAAAGAGAAGTCTTTCAATGTCACGTTCTTGCAGAGTTTCAAGCTGATGGCTTTATTGCCTACACCGGGCAGACGGCTTTCCTCACGGGTGAGTCCTTTGCCATAAATCAGTCCCGGTCCGCTGATGGTGATGTCTTCCAGACCGATTCCCCAGATAAGTGAGTTCTTCCAATGACTGTGTCCGAAATCCTGGAATTGGGTGTGTTCATTCGGTTCTGCCGGGTCATAGCCTTCCGTTGCTGATGGAAAGGCGCCGACAATCCGTGCTCCTTGTTCTATATACAGATGTATATGGCTGGCCAAACGTATGGAATAGCAGGCGTATTCTCCCGCAGGGAAATAAACGGTTCCTCCCCCCTGGGAGGCAGCTTCCTCAATGGCCCGGTTTATGGCGGGGCTATCAATGGTAGTACCGTCGGCTTTCGCTCCGTAATCTTTTACATTATAGATCTTTGCCTGTGCTGTCCATGTGCTGAGGCATAAAAGGAAGAGTATGAGTTGTTTCATGGTCTGTCTTTGCTTTTACTGAATGGGCATTAGTTTGAATTTGCGTAAATAAGATGCATTGCCATACATGGTATGCTCATCGGATAAATTCCAGAATCCGTCTTTAGAGGCAGGGTGGGCATCCCAGTCAATCACCGCCCAGCATAGTCCGATTTCATTTCCTTCCTTTAATAAAGTAGGGCGAGATAGTTCGGGACCGTCGGCATCCGCATGGTCAAAGGGGGTGATATAGAATTCCAATACCAGCTTACCCGCTTCTCCCTCCTTGAAAGAGTACTGATAGGCATAATCAGCGTATGGCTTTTGTTTCAGCCATACCTGAGGACCCCATAACATACACCAGTCATTGCCGTGAGCCGGGGTGAAGATGTGATAGTTCTGGGCATGGCATCCGTGAAATTTGAACCAGGCTTGCCACACATCTTTGGGAGCTGTGGGATGAAAACGGTCGATGAACGGCCCCCCTGAACAATCGCCATCCACCACTACTTCAAAAATATCCGTGTTCAAGGAGTTCTCACTGAACCGCCAATAATTATCGTATGCTTCATATAGAAAATACAACTTCTGAGTTTCTGCACACCAACCTACTTTGACACTGACTTTCAATGTGGTAGTGTCCGGCTGTGCATGTTTTCCCTCGTCTTCCTTTAAAGCTGCTTCCGTTATCTTATAATCAGCCGGAACGCAATCCCAGTCGTGGGTATTGCCATCTATGGCAGGAACCTTATCTGCCGGAAATTGGTACACCTTGAATTCCTGTGCCTGGGCAGACAGGCATAGGAAAAGGAAGAACAGGTATGGATACAATCGTTTCATTTTGATCGGGTTTTATGTTCTTTCCCGAATAATCCGGGTAGCATGAAATAATTATAATCGCCTCGTTGGTAGAAACAAAAGTAGAGCTTTTCTTGCGGTTTCCACGGGCATAGGGCAGAGATGACGGGGGCATCTGTCTTTTTACCGGAGTTGAATAAAGCAAGCGGGGATGCTTGTTTATGTCCGTCGGACAGACGAATTTCGGAACCGATGGGAGATACCCCATGAACCGTTCTCAGTTTCATGCTTTCACCATAATAGGTGGTAAAAGCGTTTCCTTCTATACTGAATACATTATGGAAGCAGGAGGCTACCGGAATACTGTTGTCTGTTACGGCAGAGTCGTCTGCACCGTCGCATGCACCGAAAGCCCAGCAAAGTTTGAACTCTTCGGGTAATCGCTCACCCGAAACCTCCATGATAAAACCATTACTATCCGTCAATGGACATACAATCAGCTTTATTTCACCTTCTTTCCATAATTTATCTTTAATGGTATAAGCCTGTCCCTTTTTCTTGACACTGCATTGGTCCAGCCAGCAACTTTCATTGCCGCAAACCACTCCCAGACGGAAAGTTCCCGCACCTTTGGATAAACGGAAGGGAAGAGTCTGGGCGTTGTTGCCAAAGACAGACAACAGCATACAGAGAAAGAACGGAAGTAGCCGCCGGCTATAATTCCATGTTGTTTTCATAGCTGATATCGATTTGTGCGTTCTTATTGTTTTTTTCCTCCCCCCGACTGCCGTCTTCTACTTGTAACCGGACATCTTCCAGGTGGAAGTCTTCGGTAAAGATAATGCTTCCTGCTTTATTTACCTTGGCTTTTATGCCGGAAATATGGAAATTCTGCAAAGGCAGTTCCTCATTCCAGCCGGCAGCAGTGATAAAGATTTGCACATTAGTAGCTTTTACATCGCTGAGCCATACATTACGGAAATGCGGATACCCTTTTTCTTTAGGTGTGACAGGAGTCAGCATAACCTTCCAATGTTCGGGAATTTCCTTACCTTCATATTCAGCCGGCAAAGTAGAATAACTATAGCTGGGGTTCCAGTTCAGGTCTGCTGCCAGTACATGGCGGACATGGTCTGCTGTCACTTGGGTCATGTAGATATTTTCTACGGTTCCGCCGCGGTTCATGGCAGATTTCAGACGGAGGGTGGAAGAGGTTCCGTATGCTTGGAGGTTATATCCCAATACATTTCGGATGCAGCCTGAAGTTTCGCTGCCGCAGGTAATCAGTCCCGCACCTTTACGTGCAATGCATCCACGAACAATGATATTTTCTGTGGGGCGGTTTACGCGCAGACCGTCGGCATCCCTTCCGGCTTTCAGGCAGATATTGTCATCGTTGCAATCTACTTCGCAGTTTTCAATCAGGATATTGGTGCTGGAATCAATGTCAATACCATCCGTACTGGGACCATGCCCCCCTACGTTATTATTGATTTTCAGTCCGTTCAAGGTACATTGGTCGGAATACAGCACCTGGCAACCCCAAAATCCGGTACGCATCAAGGTAAAGTCTTTCAGTGTTATATGGCGGCTGTTCGAGATGAGCATACCTCTTACACGTTTGCAGTCGTAGTCCACAATCCACCGCAGTTTGCGTTTCTCGTAATCCTTCCGCATGGTCCAATATTTATCCCAGAATATTTTTCCACGGCAATCCAACGTACCTGCTCCGCTGATAGCTGCGTTTTCCGCATCCAGAATATTGATGACTGCCGAGGGCCATACCATTTCGATACCTGCCACGCGGGAGCGCATTTCGGGGTATAAATCTATATCCTCGCTGGCTATTAGCGTCGTACCTTGGTTGAGGTGGAGGTTTACATTACTTTTCAGGTAGATGGCACCAATCCGGTAGTATCCCGGGGCTACTTCCACTGTTCCCCCTCCGGAACGGTGGCATTCGTCAATGGCTTTCTGCAGGGCGGCAGTGCTTAACCGGGTGCTGTCATTTTTCAATCCGTAATCGGCTGCTTGGAATATTTTTCCCTTCGGATAGGTTTTGGCTCCTACTTGGGCAGTCCACGAAAGGTCAGGAGTTCCCATCCTTTCTCCCCATTGGAATCCGGGGAGGGATTGGGCATTGGTAAAGAGGGTACCTAAGGTAAATGATAGGGTTAATAATAATGTTTTGTTGTTCATTTGTTCCTACTTTTAAATTAATTGCCGTCCGGCTTTTCAATTTCTGTAAACGGGCTGTCATTCCATTTGAAACTGTCCAAAGCATCCGGATGTGCAGGATTGTAACCGGAATAGTCGCTGCGCAAATAGTTAGAGATAGGTAATCCCGCTTTCTTTATCCCTTCAATGATACATTTGGAGATTTGATAAGCTCCGTAAGGATTGAAGTGGGTATTATCTGCCAATACCCTGTTTTGTCCCGGATAGGTTCCGGCAGGATAATGTACGAATGCCTTTTTGGAAGGTTCCACCCCCATTGCTTCATAGAGGGTACGGGTCATTTCGTTGAGATCGATCAAAGGAACGTTTTCTTTGGCAGCCAACCAGCGCATTGCTTCGGGATAATCTTCGTGAGTATCTCTGATTTTCCCGTTTTCATCGAAACTGCGGCGTTGTGTCGGGGTTACCAGTACAGGATAGGCTCCTCGTGCCCTTGCCTCATCAATGAATGTTTTCAAGCTGGTCATAAATGAATAATAAGCTCCTTTACCGGGACCTTTTTGCTTTTGGTCGTTGTGACCGAATTCCATAAAAATATAATCTCCGGGTTTCATTTGTGTCAATGCCTTTTTCAGTCGTCCTGCACCGATAAAAGTATTGGCGCTTTCGCCGGATTCTGCATAATTGGCAAAACAAATGCTGTCATTGAAGAAGCGGGGAATCATTTGTCCCCAGCTTGCCCAAGGTTCATTGTCCTGGTCTACTACCGTGGAGTTACCGCATAGGAATACGGTGGGTACATTATTTACTTTCTCAATAATCAGTTCGGACAATTGGGGTGCATCCCCGTTGAATTCCAAAGTAAGTTTGTCATCCCAGTTCAATTTTTGGCGTTCACGCGGTTTGATGCGCACATTTTCTTTTTCCGAAATATGTGTGTTGCGCTTGTTGATCACAAATGTACAAGGTTTTAACTCCCCTTTTTTTGTCTTCACATTTTCGAAGAAAAGGCGGCGTGATTCTCCTCGCACTGTTGTTTCTCCGGCAGCGCGTTTGTTTCCTATCACGGCTGTGACATGGTAGTTTCCATCGGGAACCGTAACAGAGAAAAAGAATGGAGCTGTACTTTTACCTTCCGGAGAGGGCTGTCTGTCATATCCGTATCCCTTTTCCTCCGAGTATCTGTCGGCGGGAGTTATTTTGGTATAACCGTCTTTCGTCTTTTTACCTGTGGTAAAATCGAATTTGTAAGTTTGTGCTTCGACTCCTAATGTCGCTAAAAGTCCAAGAGCTAATAGGGCTATCTGTTTCATGATTGATATAGATTGTTATTAATTGATTTTCGGTTTTAGTTCATCCGGAGAGTCATTGGTATAAGATTTGATATCACCGGCTGTTTTTGTGAACAACTCACTGATTTGTTGAGGCGTTACAGTAAATTGCGGACGGAACTGGTCCGAATTCATATAATCCAAAATGGCTTTATGCATCTGACGGGCTACAATGCGTTTCTCTGGCTGGGAAGTAATGTCCATGCTTGTCATGAGCACTTTCCCATTTAATACATTGGCTTCGAATAACATACCTATCTTGCGGCTTATAAACCAAGTGTCGATGCTTTGAACCGTAGGTTGGAAAGCGGGTGGAAAGTGGGTGAATTGCATCACTTGAGCACGATTCAGCAGTTCCCACCATTGCAGATTGCTGTGATATTCTGTCGGAAACTGACGGAATAACGGGTGTTTGGGGTTCACTAAGATACCTGTGGTATGAGGAGGACGCATTTTGAACCAGGAGGTGTTCCAGAATACAGGAGTGAATTGCTGGACCACTTCTTTACCATAACTCACTTTGCCCGCAGCTGTAATAAGCACATTTCCACCATTCTGAAGAATTTCCAGGGCTTTCGAATCCAAGGTGTCGGTAGTGTATACTTTTCCTTCGGCTATTGTCACTTGGGCGGGATAAACCCAGAAATTCCAGTCATTTACAGCTTCTGTTCCCATAATGCGTATTTCCAGATTCAGCTTTTTAGCCTCTTGGATATCAGTAAGCGGAAACTCAAGGCTACCTGTGCGATTTAAATTTCCGACAGGAATGTCTTGTGTTGCCAATGTGCCTTGCGCATATACTTTGCCATATTCGTCTTTTAACGTATATACAATTTCTGCTTGTTTTAATGCCTCGGCACCAAAATGAGCGATTTCAATATCCGCCTTTAAAATTTCCTTGTTATTATATACAAATTTATCTGTACGCATCAGTGGAACTGTAGGTGAGCAGAAACGTCTCCATTCTGCGGAGTTGATATATCCTTTTTCTTCAAAGAAAACATCGAGAACACCTACCAGTGCAGTTCCCTGACCCGAATAATCGTTCAGTGACAATAATTGGAAACCGGCATAATCGGGCGTGCGGAGTGTCTTTTCTATTTCATATTTGTAACAAAGGGCTTGCAACTTTCCGCTGGCCATCATAAATAGATGGGCTTGGTCGCTCATGTGGTTGTCAGCCAGAATGTCTTTGAAAATCTCGAAGTTCTTGGCTTTATTGACGCCTGTATATTTACGTATTTCATTGAAATTGGGGAAAGCGCACCATTGACCTGTTTCATGGGATACGTAGGGCTGTCTCACGGTGTCAAGATGATTCTGGAAACGATAGTCGTCTTGGGTGGACGGTTGTTTCTTGGACCAGGTCAGGCCACGTGCCCCAGCCTTTACATGATATTGGTTGCGAGGTTGCCATTGCCATCCGTTGCCTACCGATGCTCCGGTATATACATGTCTGGGATCCTTCTTTTCCCAATATTCTACGAACTTGGTCACCCATTCTACCCAGCGTCCGCTAGGTTCGTTTCCGCATGCCAACATGCAATAAGAGGCATAGTTGCCATATTCTTTGGTTAATGCGATGGTTTCGTCCATCAGATATTTGTCAATAGGTTGTCCCAAACCTAATTTGGGACCATGATTGGGCCAGCTCGGACCTTCGGGTTGCAGATAGAATCCTACCCGGTCGGCAGCCATAAAAGCGGCTTCGGGAGGACAGAATGAATGGAAACGCATATGATTCAGTCCATAATTGCGACAGATACGGAATACCCGTTCCCAACTTTCTACATCCATCGGAGCGTAACCGGTCAACGGGAAGTCACAGTTTTCAACTGTTCCGCGAAGCTGGGTTTTGCGCCCGTTTACATAAAACCATTTACCTTTGATTTCAAATCGGCGCATACCGAATTGTATTTCTTTTATCTCAGTTTTTTTCCCATTGGTGACTTCTGCTTTCAGTTTGTACAGGGCCGGATGAAATTCATCCCATAGCAGCATATCATTCCCCATAGGTAATACCATTTCTGTTTCCGTCACTCCTTTGTTGAGTTTGATTTCTTGTTGTATGGCGGGAACTATATGCTTTTTATCCGTATTGAAGCTCTCTGCTGATAATTTTACTTTTGCAGTGCCTGTACCTTTGATGACGACTTTGACACGTGCCAGTTTTTGTTCCGGTTCCGGATATATTTGAATATCATCGAAATATGTTTTCGGAGTCGTTTGCAGACAGATGCGTCCTACAATGCCGTTCCAGTTTCCTTGGGTCTGGTCGGTTATGCTGTGCGAATCCGGTCCGACATTGATTTCTTTGATACGATTATCCACCCGGATGGTGATAGTACATTTTCCGGGACGGACATAACGGGTTATATCATATTGATGGGGAACACAAAGACTATTCTGCATTCCTGTCTTTTGTCCGTTCACCCATACGGTTGTTTCTATATGGGGACGTTCCAGGAACAACAAAATACGTTCACCTTTCCAGTCGGCAGGTATATTCACCTCTTTCTGATACCAAGCAGCTCCTACATAATGTTTGTCGGGAGTCAGAAAGAATGGAAATTTAATATTACCTTCTTTACGGTATTTTTCCATGTATGGATTATAATAGTAGGAACTGTCATAGAGACTGCCTGTCCATTGGGTCTTTGCGGTAACCTCATCACCTTTCAGTTTCTCGGGCATGGAACCGGGCAGGTTGATGAAGTCATTCAAAGTGTGGCTGAACCATTTTTCCTTTTCTCCATTATCCTGACGGTCTATACTGAATGACCATTTTCCGGATAAGTCAATAATTTTTTGTGCGCTTAACGAGAAGCACATCCATACTAGGCAGATTGTCAATAACGTTTTTTTCATAGTATCTTTTTACTTTGAATTTGATGTTGCTAAATTAAGGTCTTTTCATCTGCATGTAAATAGAAAGAAGTACATATAGATGGAAATTCGTATAAAATAGAGGTAATGTGCGATATAATTTGTACGATTTTACATGGATATGCCTTGTATGTGCAGAAAAAAGTCCAAATCTCTTTTTATCTTTGTATACTCACAATTAAATCATTGTATACATGAAAAAACGATTATTCAGTTTGCTCTGCTTGTTAGGAACGGTTGCCGGATTATTTGCCGGTGATACGGCTTATTTGTTCTCTTATTTCATTAATGACAGTCGGGACGGTCTTCATTTGGCTTATAGTTTGGATGGGCTGACATGGACTCCTCTGAATCATGGAAAATCTTTCTTGATACCTACGGTCGGGAAGGATCGTCTGATGCGTGACCCTAGTATTTGTCAGGCGCCGGACGGAACCTTTCACATGGTGTGGACTTCCAGTTGGACAGACCGGATTATAGGTTACGCCTCTTCTCCCGATTTAATCCATTGGAGTGAGCAGCGTTCTATTCCGGTAATGATGCATGAGCCTGCTGCACATAATTGCTGGGCACCTGAATTGTTTTATGATGAATCTTCGCAAACTTATTATATTTTTTGGGCAACGACCATTCCCGGACGTCACAAGGAAGTGCCGGTCATTGAGAGTGAGAAAGGGCTGAACCATCGTATTTACTATGTTACGACGAAGGATTTTAATACATTTTCTGAAACCAAACTGTTCTTTAATCCCGATTTCAGTGTGATTGATGCAGCTATTGTACGCGATCCGGTGATGAAAGACTTGATTATGGTGGTGAAGAATGAAAACTCGTTGCCGGCAGAGAAGAATTTGAGAATAACACGGACAACACGGATAGAGGATGGATTTCCTACTACCGTTTCTCCTTCCATTACAGGAAATTATTGGTGTGAGGGACCTGCGCCACTTTTTGTAGATGATGCTCTTTATGTCTATTTTGATAAATACCGTAATCATCAATATGGAGCTGTTTGCAGTCGTGATCATGGAAAGACATGGGAAGATGTATCTGACCGTGTATCTTTTCCAAAAGGAACCCGTCACGGAACTGCTTTTACCGTAGAGAAGGCTGTACTTGATAAATTGCTTCGTATCCATCACTTCAATCCTCTTATTCCGGATAATATCGCTGATCCTTCTTTATCCAAATTTGGTGATACTTATTATCTTTATGGTACTACTGATATTGATAAAGGATTGTCACAAGCAGGGACTCCTGTGGTATGGAAATCTAAAGATTTTGTAAACTGGAGTTTTGACGGATCACATATTGTGGGATTCGATTGGCATAAAGGACATGAATATGTCAATGCCAAAGGAGAGAAAAAGACGGGATATTTTCGTTATTGGGCACCCGGCAGAGTAGTGGAGAAGAATGGTGAATATTATCTTTATACCACTTTTGTAAAACCGGATGAGAATGCACGTACCTATGTGCTGAAGTCCGACCGTCCCGAAGGTCCTTTCCTTTTTGCCGGACGTAATTCTATATCTTCTCATTCTTTGGATGGGTTTGATCAATCTTGTATTGCTCCGGATATAGATGGGGAACCTTTTGTGGATGATGATGGAACTGCTTATTTATTCTGGCGCCGCCGGATGGCTGCCCGTATGACTGACGATTGGCAGCATTTAACCGGTGATACTGTTGTGATGAGTACGGCTCGTCAAGGGTATTCGGAAGGGCCGGTTATGTTTAAACGTAAAGGTATTTATTATTACATCTATACTTTGAGAGGGAATCAGAATTATGTAAATGCTTACATGATGAGCCGGCAGTCCCCTTTGTCGGGCTTTGAAAAGCCCGAAGGCAATGATATTTTTCTTTTTTCATCCATTGCCGATAATGTTTGGGGGCCGGGACATGGGAATGTATTTTATAATGAAGAAACAGACGATTATATTTTCGTATATCTGGAGTACGGTGACGGAGGAACTACCCGCCAAGTATATGCCAATCGGATGGAATTTAATGAGGATGGCACTATAAAGACACTTGTTCCTGATGAAAAGGGAGTTGGTTACTTGGCTGTCAGCCAGGAACAGCGCGAAAATAAGGCGCTGAAAGCTTCTTTCAGTGCATCCAGCGTACGTTCTCCCCGTACTTCTAAGGTTGAAATAGAAACTCAGCCTAATTGTCCTTTGGCTGATAAAACTTCGCTTGTCAAGGTGGAACGCACACATATATATCACCCTGGAAATGCAGGCGACCGGTCTAATGGAACACGCTGGATGGCAGAAACAAATGATGATCATCCTTGGCTGATGGTGGATTTGGGTGAAGCCATGCAGGTAACGGAGTGTCAATTTGCCTTTGTACACCCTGCTGAAGGCCATGCCTGGCATCTCGAAAAATCCAATGATGGTACTAATTGGCAACCTTGTGCCGGAGTAAAAGAGGTGAAGGCATGTTCACCTCATGTGGTAACGGTGGGAGATAAAGTACGTTATTTGCGTTTGCACATAGATAAAGGTGCAGCCGGATTATGGGAATGGAAAATCTATTAAATTACTATTTTATCATGAAAAAACGATTTGTGACCGTTCTTTTGGCTTGTTCTTTGGCCGGAGGACTTTTTGCACAACAGCCTTGGTTTAAAGACAAGGATTTGACCTTGACCGGTGCTTATTATTATCCTGAGCATTGGGATGAGAGTCAATGGGAGAGAGATTTTAAACAGATGCACGATTTGGGTTTTGAATTCACCCATTTCGCGGAATTTGCTTGGGCGCAATTGGAACCGGAAGAGGGAAAATATGATTTTGCCTGGTTGGATAAAGCGGTGGCTTTGGCTGCCAAATATGATTTGAAAGTCATTATGTGTACTTCTACGGCAACTCCACCGGTATGGCTGAGCCGTAAATACCCTGAAATTTTGATTAAAAATGAAAATGGTACCGTGCTTGATCACGGAGCACGTCAACATGCTTCTTTTGCTTCTCCCGTTTATAGAGAACTGGCTTATAAAATGATAGAGAAGTTAGCTCAGCATTATGGAAATGATTCCAGAATAATCGGCTGGCAGCTCGATAATGAGCCGGCCGTACAATTTGATTATAATCCGAAAGCCGAACTGGCTTTCCGGGATTTTTTACGTGAAAAATATCATCATGACATTAAAGCATTGAATGATGCCTGGGGAACGGCTTTTTGGAGTGAGGTTTATTCTTCTTTTGATGAAATAACGCTTCCCAAGCGTGTACAGATGTTTATGAATCATCATCAAATTTTGGATTCCCGCCGTTTTGCTGCCAGTCAGACAAACGACTTTTTGAATGAACAATGTTTGTTGATTAAAAAATATGCAAAGAACCAATGGGTGACTACTAACTATATTCCTAATTATGAGGAAGGACATATAGGTGGCAGCCCTACACTTGATTTTCAAAGTTATACTCGCTATATGGTGTATGGAGACAATGAAGGGATCGGCCGTCGCGGATATCGAGTGGGAAATCCGTTGCGTATTGCTTTTGCCAATGACTTTTTCAGACCCATACAAGGTACTTATGGAGTAATGGAACTTCAGCCAGGGCAGGTGAATTGGGGGAGTATCAATCCTCAACCGCTGCCTGGAGCTATCCGTTTATGGATGTGGAGCGTATTTGCCGGTGGAGGCGACTTTATCTGTACTTATCGTTATCGCCAGCCTCTGTATGGCACGGAACAATATCACTACGGCATTGTAGGTACAGACGGAACAACGGTAACTCCCGGTGGACGTGAATATGAGCAGTTCATGAAAGAAATCAGACAGCTGCGGGGACAGGTTGCAGCTCGTGAGGTGAAACCGGCCGATTATTTGGCGCGTCGTACTGCCATTCTTTTTAATCATGAAAATTCATGGAGCATTGAGCGCCAGAAGCAAAATCGTACATGGAATACATTAGGGCATATTGAGAAATATTATCGCACGTTGAAATCTTTTGGCGCGCCCGTAGATTTTATCAATGAAAGCAAGGAGTTCTCCTCTTATCCTGTGATCATAGCTCCGGCTTATCAATTGGCTGACAAGGCATTGGTAGACAGATGGACTGATTATGTAAAGAAGGGTGGTAATTTGGTCTTAACTTGCCGTACAGCCCAAAAAGACCGCCATGGACGTTTACCCGAAGCTCCTTTCGGTTCCATGATAAATGAACTGACCGGTAATGAAATGGAGTTTTATGATTTATTACTTCTTGAAGAACCGGGCAAATTACGGATGGATGGAAAAGAATATACGTGGAATACTTGGGGAGAGATATTGAAATCGGGTAAGGATTCACAAGTATGGGCTACTTATACACAGGAATTTTATGAAGGAAAACCGGCAGTCACTACTCGTAAGTTGGGAAAAGGTACTGTTACTTACGTGGGAGTGGATAGTACGGACGGATTATTGGAGAAAGATATTTTGAAGAAACTATATGCGCAATTGAATATTCCTGTGATGGATTTACCATACGGTGTTACTTTAGAGTACCGCAATGGTATGGGGATTGTACTGAATTATACAGATAAACCTTATAAGTTCGTACTTCCTTCGGGAGCCAAAGTGCTGATAGGAGAGCCGGTAATTCCTACAGCAGGAGTATTGGTATTTTCTATTACTGATTGAAAACGTATGATTGATAGAACAAAAAGGAGCGGCTTCACAGTCGCTCCTTTTTACTTAACCTAAATCTAACCTTTAAATCATAGTCTATGAAAAATCGATTCACTAACCAATCATATTATTAATTTAATTTGTAAACCTCACTTCCGGCGAGCAGGAAACACCCTACTCCAAAATCTTCAAAATCGGGTACTTTATCGTATGTGACAGGTTGACTGTCTTTCGGTTCTTTTCCGGTTCCTTGTACAAGTCCTAGGAAGCCGTTAGGGTGAACGGCATCCTTCACCATAGCATTCCATGCTTTCAACAAGACTGGCAGGTATTCTTTTCTGTCCAACAGTCCGTTACGTACCCCCCATGCCATGCCATATACAAATAAAGCGGTGCCACTGGTTTCTTTACCTCCGAAGTTTGATTCGTCATGCATACTTACATTCCAAAAACCATCAGTACGTTGGCAATTTTTGATAGCTTTACTCATGGTCAGGAAATCATTGATATAGTCGGCGCGATGTTTTTCATCAGTAGGAATTTCATTCAATACACGTACCAGTGCTGCATATACCCATCCATTACCACGACTCCAATAGCAATTCTTACCGTTAGGTTCTTTGTAAGGGGGATCAAAGTCTTGGTCTCTCCACCACAAACCTTCTTTTTGGTTGTACATGCCATTCTCACCATGTTTGTTACGGGTATATTCATACATATCCCACATTTTGTCGAAATATTTTTGTTCTCCGGTCAATTTTCCCAGTTTGGCAAATACAGGCATTCCCATTTGGATGGCGTCAATCCACCACCAATCATTTACTTGAGGAGTGTTGACCAGCATATCTATATTGGCTTTGACCTTACGGATTCTTTCCGGATCGGGACAAATGTTATATAAATCAATGTAAGTCTGGCTGGCACAGTAATCATCAGCATTGCGAGTGGTGGTACCGTTGCGGAATCCCCATTCGTGGTAATTTGACCAATCGACAGCGTATTTATAATAGTCATCGCGTGGATAGACGGAGTAAAGAGCCATTAATCCTTCATAATATACTCCGCGTGTCCAGATATTACTGGGACGGGTTACATTTTTTACAAAAGAAGGAGTACGATAATCGGCATACTTCTTCATGAAGTAATCATTGACTTTTGTAACAGTCTTCAACGTTTCTTTTTTGTCCGGCAAGTCTTGTGCTTTTACAACTCCAAAACCTAATGCAACAAAAAAGAATGATAGTATTAATTTTTTCTTCATCATGTTGTTTTAGTGTTTTAATGGTAGCGCAAAAATAGGATGGTCTGGGATTTCCTACAATGGAAATGTGTACATCTTCCTTGAATATTATGCATGTGTACGCATTTCGAGTGTATTTTTTATTTAACAGTGTTCTTATTGGGTTATTTGTCTTTATTTGCAGACCGTTCATAAATCTTTTCTCCTTCTTTTATCTCTAGTTCCAAACCTTTAAAATTAACATTGGCCACATTTGAGATGCTTAATCCTTTTTGAGCTTTGATATGGCAATTCTCAAAAAAGAATGTATCATTTCCGAATGGAGCCTCTTTAAAACCATACATGGTTCCTGCTGATTGTGCTTCTCCATTTATATTCTTGAAATGGATATTGCGCAAACAGGTCAGCGGATAATGTGCAGGTGAAAGCGGAGGAACCATACGCCATTCCATATTGATATCAAAGATACTGCGCGCTCCTTTGATGGTAATATCTTCAAAAGTGATATTTTCCACAGTTCCGCCGCGGCTGGGCTGACTTTTAAAACGTAAGGGGCTCCAGTTTTCGTTATCCATCAGGCAGGAACGTATGGTCACATTGCGTATGCCGCCTGATATTTCACTGCCCATAGCCACTCCACCATGACCGTATGCAAAATGACAGTTTTCTATCAGAATGTTTTCACTGGGACGTCCTACTCTGCGTCCGTCCTCGTCTCGTCCGGATTTGATGGAGATGCAATCATCATGTGCCTCAATGCGGGTGGAAGTAATCAGTATATCATTGGACGAATCAATATCTATGCCATCGGAACTGGGTATATATTCCAATGCACGGATATCGATTCCATCTATAGTGAAGCCGTTTGTGTAAAGTACATGAAGACACCATGAGGCCTGATTTATCATTTTTAAACCGGAAATCTTACCTCCCGGGCAATCTGTGAAACATAACAGTCTAGGACGTCCGGAGTTTCCGAATGGAATTTTTTTCCATTCTACTCCTTTACCATCGATAACTCCTTCACCATAAACTTTAACTCCGTCTGAATGGTCGAAATTCAAGAAAGCACATCGCCACCTTTTTTCTATACCTTCAAAACGGGTAGGGATGACAGGAAATTCATTGGGGTCGACAGTGCTGATTAGTTTGGCGTTTTTTTCTATACGTAAATCTACACCACGTGGGAAGAATAGAGCGCCGCTTAGATACTCCCCGGCAGGAATAACTATCGTTCCGCCTCCATTGTGAACTGCTTCATTAATGATACGTTGTAAAGTGGCTGTTTCCGAATAGCCATTTCCTTTTACGCCATATTCTTTAATGTTATATTCTCTATTGCTTTTTCCGATGGATATGAGCTTGCTTTCCCATGCTTCCAGTTTAATGGTCAGACGGGTACGGTTATTGACAATTGTTGCATTTATCGGTTGGAGTGTGCCATCTGTTGCATTCCATTCTTTTGCAACTCCTACTTTATCAAAGTCTGCTGTAAATTCTGTAGCTTTATTCCCTTCATTGAATATGAAGTAGAGGTCGCCATCGGGCATTACTCTGCGTGTGTATCGGATAGAATCATTGTCAGGTGAAATGATTTTCATTTCTGGTTCCGGAAGGGAAGAGCTTACATGTGCTGTCCATCTGGTGGATGGCTCAATCCTGCTATTGGTTAAATCTGATAAGGAACCGGGAGCAGTGAAACTTTTGTCAATGAAAGAAGCAGGCTTCCTTCCCCAAAACAGGACCTTTCCTCCACGTGAGGAAAATGTTTCTATCACTTTCCAGGCTGATGCGGAAAGAACATCCGATGATGGGATAACCAATGTTTCATATCTTTGACCGCTTTTATTTTCCAGATAGCCGGGACCTATGGTCAGTGCTTCCGTAAAAGCATCATCGTTTATGTAGTCAAAATCTCGTTGATGAGTTAACAGCTGTTGGGTGAGGGCGACGATATCCTTATAAACTTCATTGTTACCCAGCCACATAGTAGATGTGGGGTAATACATGGCAATCCGTGCTCCCGGCTTCCCCTGGCTCATCAGGTAAGTGGTGCGATTCGTATATTCATTCAGGCCTTTCATACCGGGATCACTCATCCAATTGCGATGTTTGGACCCTGCCAGCCAGAACATGAATTCAAAGAAGTTAATCCCACGGGCAATTTGATGATCTACAACAAATTTGGCTTGGGGAATGGTGGGAGAGATGTGGTAAGCTGCAAAACTTTCGCTGAATGCTCTAGGTTTTCCATAAACATGAGCTACAGATGAGGCTAGTTTGGGGAAATCATTAAGGGGACCGGGCCATATTTGGTTCCAGATTGCATCTACTCCGGGTATTTGAACTTTACTTAAATTCCGGAAATAATCTCCTTCAGCTTTAACACATGCGGGCATTTCATGTTCTTTGTTAAGATGGGTAATGTGGGCTACTCCATTAGCAGCACACCAATCGGCCTGTAATTTGAAAAAGTGGGTGGCGAACAAGCTGGACCAGACATCCCAATAATCGGCTTTTACCCTTTGTTCCTGTATGGTGGGCGAAGCGGTAAAAAAGGAGGCCAGATAGGGAGTCGGATCGTACCCTTTTGTTTCTTTGAATGTTTGGACAATGGAAGGAGTCCAAGGTAAATGTGCATAATCGGGCTCATCTCCCCGGAAACCAAGTACGGTAGTACCCAGCTCTTTACCAAGATATTTTTTATACTGTTCGTGTGTCCAATCAATGAATTATTGTACGGCAATAGGGTTCAGATAATCACACAGAGAATTAGTGGCATCTTTACCGCCATTGGGATTATTAACGGCTCGGGTTACGGCCGTCCGAAAGTCGCTTTTGACCAATAGGACCTTCCAGTCATCCAGTCCGGCGTTGAAACTTATTTCACCATTATTAATTGCTACAGTTCTGTTAGGAGCACCGGATGTACTGACGGCTACCGCACTGATGATTTCCGGTGCTATTTTATGGTTTGTCATTACTTCTCCCCGTTTTATCTGTATGGTATCACCTATCACAAGAGCTTGCATTCTCAAATCGGGACGTTCCTGTGAGAATTTTCCTCCTGCAAATCCGCTGGGATATTTTCCTTCATCAATAATCCAGACTTTCATACCTCGCTTTTTGGCTTCAAGTACTCCGGTACGAATCGCTTTAAACCATTCTTCGGAAAGATATTTGAAGGGTAGTTTGTAACCTGCTTCAAATATTACGGCACGGAATCCTTTCTTTTTGATAGAATCCAAGTCATTGCAAATAGTCTTTTTCCTCAAATCCGCAACTACGCGCATAATATGAT
>ENA-OPDG01000986-OPDG01000986.1-human-gut-metagenome-genome-assembly--contig:-NODE-986-length-22627-cov-4.016525_pt1 | contig 22627 bp, 18 predicted proteins | sample MGYA00241259_ERZ501498 | MGnify/ENA primary metagenome ERZ501498 (study PRJEB25962, sample SAMEA2042582) | human gut metagenome | biome: human gut; feature: human-associated habitat; material: faeces... | reverse complement strand
GAGGGCTTCAGCCTATTTTTATCTTTGATTAAAAACTTTTACCGGACAGCAATATTTTGGAACCTAATCGGGGCTATATCGGAAGAAATTTTCGCGAAAATTCTCTCCAAAAGAGCCTCCGTTGCAACAAATTTTCGCGAAAATTTTTAGTTATCCGTAACTCCCCTGATTATCAAATACTTACGAATGCATCGCAAAAAGGCCGCAAATAGATTATGAAATTCTTGGTGTTTCGGTAAAAAAACAGTACTTTTGTTACTATAAATCTGTATCATTGTAAAAACTGAGAATCTATATACAACCTTGTCTAAATAACCGTTTGAATATGAAAAGAACATCCCGCTATATAATAAATCTGGTAATAAGCGTACTCATATTGTTGCCGGCTTCGGCGACGAATGTCCACAACCGGGACATAAAAAGCCTGTACGCGCGCCTCGACAGCCTTATAAACGTGCAGGGAGAACTTACGAAAACGAAGCAGAAAAAGATAGAGGTGATACAAAGCACGCTCAGTACCCCGGGCCTGACATACGCCGAACGATATAGCATAAACGAACGCTTGTATGACGAGTATCTCGCTTTCAAATACGACTCGGCCTATAAATACGTAACAACGAACATGGAACTGGCCCGCCGAGAGAACGACATGATGCGCTATAACCGCAGCAGGCTGAACCTCGTACATATCGTAAACGTGGCCGGACTGTTCGATGAGGCCGAGAACCTGCTTGAGAAAATAGACACGCTTCAGCTTGAAAAGGAAGACCTGATAAACTATTATACGCAATATAGCGAACTGTATCTCTTCAAGGCGGAGTTCTCGCAGGGAACAAACTACTATGACCATTACATAGCGGAAGCCATGAAATACCGGCAGAAGATACTCAGGTTTGCCTCCCCTGAATCTTATCCGTATATCGTAACGCGCGCTTCTTACATAGCACAGGAAAAGAAATATGACGAAGCGATACGTCTGTTGGAGCAGTGTCTGCCGAAGTATAAGTCGGGAGATAGAAATTATTCCATCCTGACGAACACGCTGGCGTTCTTCTACAGGTGCAAGGAAGACTCTCAGCAGCAGCGCCGTTATCTCGTGCTCAGCGCAATATCCGACCTTGAAGGGTCCATTCGTGAGAATAATTCGCTGCGGGAGCTGGCCCTGACGCTGTTTGTTGAAGGCGACACGGAGCTTGCCTATAAGTGCCTGAACACCTCTATTGAGGACGCAAACTTCTACGGTACGCGTCTGCGGAGCATTCAGGCGGCACAGCTTCTGCCCCAGATACTGAACGCATATCAGTCAGGACAGGAAGCGCAGCACCGCACTACGGTTGTCATCCTGATTATTATCAGCATCGCTTCGCTGCTTCTCATCCTCGGAATCATAGTTATTGCCGTCCTCATGAAGCGCTATTCGCACGCCAACCGCAAGGTACACAAAATTAATGACGAACTCGGCGAGGTGGTGAAGAAGCTGGAAGCGGCTAACGGACTGATGCGCGAGAGCAACAAGATAAAGGAAGAATATATCGGCAGATTCTTGGAACTGTCGTCTACCTACATCGACAAGATGGAGGAACAGCGCAAGAAGGAGAACAGGTTGGCGCGCGAACACGACCTGCCCGCGCTGTTCGAGGAACTGAAAAGTAGCAGGACGAACACTGAGAACACCAGACTTTTCTACAAGAATTTCGACTCGGCGTTTCTTAATATATATCCCCATTTCGTGGAGGAGGTGAACAAACTGCTTATGCCCGAGTACAGGATAATTCCAAAAGAGGGCGGCGAAAGACTGACAACCGAGCTTCGCATCTTTGCACTCATACGCCTCGGAATCACAGACAATCAGAAGATAGCAAGCATACTGCGGTCGTCCATCACCACGATATACACCTACCGGTCGAAGTTCAAGAACCGTTCCGTGGCGAAAGATGAGTTTGAGGAGCAGATAAAAGAAATCAATTTGTGATTATTCCTTGCTCATTACAGCATTAAATTGTATTTTTGCATTTGTAAAGAGTGGCTATGAAGGTTTATTACTATCATACTGTAGACATACGGGAGATGTATGACGGTTGGAGAAACGGTTCGTTTCCGGGACATTTTCTCTATGGCGCAACGCATCTGCCCAAGCTGGGCATCGACGTGATAAGGCATCAGCCTATCCGCCCGCGGCAACGGTGGAAACTGTCGCTGCATACTGCATGGAAGGTCCTGACGTGTCGGGAACGCTACGATGCGCTGTATGCCACGACATTCCGGGGGCTGGAGATTATTATCTTCCTGCGTGCGTTGAGACTTTACCGCCATCCCGTCGTGGTGTGGCATCATCAGCCGGTGGTGCGGGCGAAAAGCCGCGTGCGCGAGATGGTTGCTCGGTTGTTCTACCGGGGCATGGACAGGCTGATATTCTTCTCGGATAAAATTGTCGAGGACTCGCTGCTGTCGGCGAAGGCGAAGCGCGAGAAGATGCACGTGGTGCATTGGGGCGCAGACCTGGAATACTACGACCGGCTGCTGAAGACCGAGGGTTCGCAATCCCGTGAGGGTTTTATCTCTACGGGAAAGGAACTGCGGGATATGCCAACGTTGGTAAGGGCGTTCAATGCTGTGGGCGCGCCGATAGACATATACATCTGCCGCGAGTATGGCGGAACGAACTATGAGAGGCTGTTTGCGTCGCTCGGAACGCGCGAGAACGTGAAGGTGAACTACGTGGAGGGCGTGGTGCATGGCGAGATGAGCCGGCTGGTGAACCGCTCGGCGTGTGTAGTCATCTGCTGCAAGGAAAGCAACTACACCGTAGGACTGACCACCGTGGTCGAGGCTTTGGCTCTCGGTATCCCGATGATATGCAGCCACAATCCGCAAATGCCGATGGACATAGAACGCGAGGGCTGCGGCATCACAGTGGAATATGGCGATGTGGAGGGCTGGAAACGTGCCATAGAATATGTTTGCTCGCATCCCGACGAGGCGCGGGAGATGGGTGAGCGGGGCCGGCGGTTGGCCGAACGGCTGTATAATATAGAACAATGCACGCGCGAGGTGAAGAGAATTTTGAGTTACGAGTTTTGAATTATGAATTATGAATTGTCGCTTCGCGATTGATAATTATTAAATTACAAATTAATAATTCGTAACTCAAAACTCGTAATTCGTAATTAATATAACTCGTAATTCAAAATTCGTAACTCGTAATTCGTAATTAATATAATTCGTAATTCAAAACTCAAAAATATGAAATATAACACCGGCGAGACCGAAGAAGAGCTGCGCAGGGAATACAATCCCGATGGTTCGCTGCTGCGACAGGCACAGTTGCGGATGCTCGATATGGCCGTTTATTTGCAGAAGACGGCTAAGGAGATAGGCGTGCCGTGCCGTATTGACGGCGGGAACGTGCTCGGTGCGCTGCGTCATGGCGGTTTCATTCCGTGGGATGACGATATAGATTTTGTGGTGCATTACAAGGATTTCGGACGGCTCTGCCGCTATCTGAAAGACCATCCGCACCCGCAATACGTGTTGCAGGACAACGAGACCGACCCCGGAATGTATAAGGAGTGGGCCGTGCTGCGCGACCTCGGAAGCGAGCACGTTATCCGTGACGACATGAAAGAGAAGGAGAAGCGCGCACATCTGGCCATGAAATACCGTGGGCTGCACGTCGACATCTTCCCCTACGAGGGCTATATGATACCGTGGCTGCAGCGGTTGGCCGCAAAGTTGTCGTGTGTCGTTAACTTCAATTTGGCGGGACGGCATCCGAGGCTGGCGCAGATGGGCTACAACGTGCTGCATCATGTTGTTTTCCCGATATTCCGTTGCATAGGCAGGGTGTTCGGAAAGGAAGATTTGTATATGCACTCCTACGGCGCATGGTTTTATGAACGCAACCCGAAGAGCATGATGGTGCCGCACAAGGACATTGTTTTCGAGGGCCTGACGTTTGAAGGTCCGGCCGACCCGGAGGGCCTTTGCCGCATCGCTTACGGCAATTTCATGGACCTGCCGCCGAAGGACAAGCGCGACAGGCATAAGGTTGATATTGTTTTTCTTACTCCCTTACCCCTTACTCCTAAAAATTAAAAGATATGAACATAGCTGTGATATTTGCCGGAGGAGCAGGAAAACGGATGCACACGAAGTCGCGTCCGAAGCAGTTCCTCGACCTCAACGGCAAGCCGATAATAATCTATACGCTCGAACTTTTCGACAATCATCCACTCATCGACGCCATCGTCGTGTCGTGTATAGAGAGCTGGATTCCTTTTTTAGAGAAGCAGTTGCGCAAGTTCGAGGTTACGAAGGTGGTGAGAATCGTGCCCGGCGGCGACACCGGACAGGACTCGATATACAACGGACTGTGTGCGGCCGAGGACTATGCGGGCGGCGATGACGCTACGGTGCTAATCCATGACGGCGTGCGTCCGCTGATAACGGAGGACACGATAACCGATAATATAAAGAAGGTGGAGGAGTGTGGCAGTTGCATCACGTGCATCCCGGCCACGGAGACGTTCATCGTGAAGCAGGCGGACGGTTCGCTCGAGATTCCCTCGCGCGCCGATTCGCTCATAGCACGTGCGCCGCAGAGCTTCCGTCTGGCTGACATTATCGGCGCGCACCGTACCGCACGCAGCGAGGGACGGCACGACTTCATCGACTCCTGCACCATGATGAGCCATTACGGACATCGGCTCGGGACGATTATCGGACCGATGGAGAACATCAAAATCACCACGCCCACCGACTATTTCGTGCTGCGCGCGATGGTGAAAGTGCATGAGGACCAGCAGATATTCGGGTTGTGAGGTCGCTTCGCTTTCAGGTTATGAGGTCTTGAGGTTATAAGGTGAGATTAGCAATGAGGATAACCACAACGCAAATTTCACCTTACAACCTGAAAGCGAAGCGACCTTATGACCTTAAACCCTAAGAACGTTATGAACAAAACTCTATTAGAAGACATAAAACAATTTGCCGGAGACTTTCCTTTATACGAAGGCCTGCGAGGCAAAAACATACTTGTTACGGGCGCAACCGGGCTGCTCGGCTCGTGTACGGTAAGGGCTTTGCTCGCCTTGAACAACGCCCACGGTCTCGGAATGAGCGTTACCGCCGTTGTGAGAAATATGGAAAAGGCGCGCCGGATGTTTGGCGACGAAACACAGGAACTACGATTCTATGAGTACGAATTCGCACAAACAGAACCCTTCCAACCTGAAATCACACCTTATTATATTATACACCTCGCGGCACCGACGGCGTCGAAATACTTCGTAGAGCATCCCGTGGAGACCATGACGACAGTGCATAACGGTACGCTGACAATGTTGGAGTATGCCCGGACGGCACAAGTGGCCGGACTGGTGTATGTCTCCACGCTCGAAGTCTACGGCACGGTACTCGATGGCAGTACAGCCCTTGATGAGCAACAGCAAGGTTATTTGAATCCGACCGAGGCGCGAAGCAGTTATCCGATGGCCAAACGCGAGGCCGAATGCCTGTGTCATGCCTACGCCTCGGAGTATGGAGTGCCCGTAACAATCGCCCGATTGGCACAGACGTTTGGTGCCGGAGTGAGCAAAGACGACGGCCGGGTGTTCGCCCAATTCGCCCGGAACGTAATCACAGGCAACGACATCGTACTCCACACACGTGGCGAGTTGTGCCGTTGCTACTGCTATACGATGGATGCGGTGAGCGCGTTTCTCTATCTTTTGCAGCGTGGCGAGGCCGGCGAGGCCTATAACGTGGCGAACGAAGACAGCTACATCTCCATCATCGACATGGCCGGGATGGTATGCCGCGAGTTCAATCCCGAAATCCATCCTGTTATAGAACTGCAAGGCGGCATGGGCTATTCGCCCACCACCAAGCTGCGCCTGTCCACCGCCAAAATGCAACGGCTCGGTTGGAAGCCCCGTTACTCACTGCGGGAAATGTTCGACAGGCTTATAACATCAATGAAGGAGGAATAGTATGGCATCAGTATTGAAGCGCATCTACGACAAGATTTTCCACGTGTATGACCGTCGCGACACTGCCGAATGGGAACATGAGCCGGTTGCCGGCCGCCCAATCTATGGCGTGTATCACGTGATGTGCGACACCGGGTGGGAGAGGCTGGTGGCCCGGCAGGTTGCCACGCTGAAGCAAAGCCGACTGCTCGATGCCACGACCACGCTTTTCGTGAGTGTCATTGCTAAAGACAAGGCCGACGTAGAGCGTCTACGTGAGATGATAGGCAGTGGGAAAATGAAGATAATATCATGCGTGGATACGCCCACGCGCTATGAGTATCCCGCCTTAGAACACGTGAAGCGGCTTGCCGACAGCGAGGACTGCATGATATACTACTTCCATACGAAGGGCATATCCTATCAGGCAGTGAACAGCAACGACGCCACCTTCCGTTCGTTCCGCCGCAAGATAGACGCCTGGACGGAGATGCTCGAATATTTTATCTTCACGAAATGGCGCGTGGCGGTGAATGCCCTCGCGGCCGGATACGATACTTACGGCTGCTACCGTTGGCCTCCGCGCAACTACACCATGTTCTCGGGAAACTTCTGGTGGGTGTCGGCGACATTTGCCCGCACGCTGCCCGACTTCTCCGAAGAGGTAACGCGGGCAGACCGCTTCTATTCCGAGGTGTGGCTGTTTCAAGAGCCTAACAACGTGTTCTCGCCGTTCGAGAGCGTCGTCGACCTCTATTTCGTGCGTATTCCCCGGTCTGTTTATGCCTCTGCCGAGCCGCCGTTGAAAGACCGGCTGGCCTTTGCCATGACATACAATTGGCGCAAACTCTTGAAGCACGTATTCGGATATAATTACAAGAAAAATTGTCAGAAAAGATTTCAAAAGCTCAAGCTGGAACTGAAATAAATGCTTTTTCATGGCTCTTTTGCAAAGAATACCGAATATTTATATTACTTTTGCAACATGGGAGCGTATTATGCGTCAGGCAGAAATGCGTTTGAGTTTTACAGATTGGCTGATTTTAAGTCAGGCATGAAGAGCAAATCAATAATATTTTACAACATTCTTTTATGAACGAACCAACAATTAAAGTTACGGGAAAAGGTTCTGTAAAGGCAATAGCCGATGTCATATTCATTGATATAGACCTTGTGGGCAAATTCATGAAATACAGCGAGGCTTATTTCCGAGGCAAGCAAGAATGCCGGATGATCAAGGACATTGTGTCGAAACATGGTCTTGACAGTAGCATCGTGAGCACTCTGGACATGAAGATAGCGAAGCAGGTGTCTTTGGAATACGACAAATATACAAATACTAACGAGGAAGTGTTGACCGGCTATACGTTGAAGAACTTGCTCAGAATTGTTCTGCCGAAGGAATACGGTCATCTTGATTCTATCATCGGCGACATCAGCCGCATCATGGAGGGTGTGGAAGTGAAACTGAGATATGGTATTGCCGATCCGCGTCCGTACCGTTTGCAGGTGCTGACTAAGGCCGTTGAGGAGTCGCGCGTGAAAGCCGAGACTCTGGCTGCGGCTACCGGTTATAAGTTGGCTGGTGTTAATGAAATCCTTTATACCGAGTCTGATGCTGATTTCATAGACCATAGCGAGTTGGAAGCAGGTGATGCCGAAGACATGGTTGGCCTCATTTCGAACCAAAAAACAGCCGATGAGCCAATTCAGATTACCGATAAGGTAACAGTGTCGTGGTTCCTCAAGAAATAAATGTTATATATATAATAATGTGAAAACATCGGAGGGTGTGTCAAAACTCTACTTTAAAGAAAATGAACTTTTAATCTGAGACTTGACACATTCTCTCAGCCATAAAAAGAGCCATATCAACTCCACTTTTGAGTAATGATATGGCTCTTTTATGTTTTTCTGTTACAATCTGTAACTTTTTAGGATGCCCACCTTTGTTTTGACACAGCCCCTTTTTTTATGCAGATGTCTCAGTACTACAGCTGAAATACTCGAGTACTGAGGCCTGGATACTCAAGTAATCAGACCCGAATTACTTGAGTATTTAAGCCCGAATTACTTGAGTACTGAAGCCCGATTACTCGAGTACTGCGCCGAAATACTCCAATTCTGTGATAAAGTATGGCTTAGCGTAAAATATTGTGGTGCATAAAAACAAGGTTATATATGATTTTATTGCCGTCCGCTAAAACTCAAAGGCTCATCAATCAGAATATTGAATGGCTGAAATCAGAATATGAAAGTTATTGCTTAGAACTATGGCCGTGTTCATAATCGTTTCTGACTAAATTCATTTACTCGTGCGGTTTTGTGTATTTGTTGTTGATTTTGATTATTTTTTTTGATTATTTTGCAGCATTATAAAGTTTTTTCTTGTAAAAGATGCTTTGAATCATTTATTTTATATATCTTTGCAATAATATATCTTACATTTTAAAATAAAATATTAAAATAAAATTACACAATGGAAAATAAGGAAAGCAACAAATTTGTTACAAAGATTGGATGCAACTATTGTAGAGAGATTCAATGATTATGAACTAGTGTTAATAAATGGAGGCAAAGGAGGACTATTGGGATTTGTTCACAAAATCTTATGGAGAATGGGAATTCCAATAAATGTAGAATAAGCAATGATATCGGTATAGATAATCTAATTCTAATAAATTTCAATCAATATTTGTTGAAAAATAAGATATTTGAGAATAAAGATGAAAAGAGTATTATTTAGCTTTATATTAGCAATGGCATTTTTTACTTTCACAAAAGCACAGTATCTTGTAGTTAATGGCTACATATTCACTAATGATAGTACACAACTACAGATTGTTCCGTTTGCTACGGTCAAGTATTCTGATTATAAAGACCACAACAAGGTAGAGTATGTCGGCTTTACGGACTTGAGCGGACAATATAATCTTGGTGACCGTGTAAAGTCACAGGATTATCATATAGAAATAGAAGCTCCAGGATATGAGACGCGAGAAAAGTGCATTGGCAGGTTGCCAAATAGTTTTGACGGAAATATGACTTTCCATTTTGAAATGCACAAGTCAGGTAGTCAGAAAACACCAGTATCCATAATTTACTCAGACAGTATCTACAGGAAACAGTCAAACCTTATAGAAGCGGTGAAATCACTGCCCGTTGTCAGCTGTATAGAGGAAACAGACGTATTGTCGCAAAATGGCAACACACTGAAGTTGCTACTCAACGGCTATTCGTTTGATATGGCTAATTTGGTATATTTCAGAGATCTTCCCACTGCAGTTGTCAAGGATATAGAATATTATGATCTCTCGGCTTATAATACAATCTACGAAGGCGTGATAAATGTGGTGCTGGCGGAAGGAGAACAGGCGGGATCTCCAGACTTTGCCCCTGCTGAGACCTCTTATTATGATATTCCCTAAAGCAGGCTGACGGCAGGATGCTTGACAGAATATATATAGTGGTATTGTGCCTCGGGCTTTCCGTGGTATCGGAAGCACAAGTTTGCTTCAGTGGAACGGTGCTGTCGGGCGAAGACAGTACCGCTGTTTCTTTTGCCAGTGTCTGTATGTCGGAACATAACGGCATAGCCAAAAACACCACACTTACAGACTTGTATGGCAAATACACCATACAGTCACTGAAGACAGGCAGATACAGGGTGACTATATCCAGTGTGGGTTATGAGACTTTGGATACGCTGATAAACGTGAGGTATCCATCTGTGGGCAACAATACGGTATCAAAATGTTTTGTCTTAATCCCCTGTGATAATATGCTTGATGAAGTGGAGGTGAGGGGTACAACTATTACTCACGGGATAGACCAACATAGGTATCTTGTAACGAGGAACGACCTAAGAAACGCAGTTAGTGCAGTAGACCTCGTGCGGAAAATCACAGGTGTAGACTATGATGTTGCCACGGGAAAGGTGGTATCTTTCAGGGGAGGCAACATTAAGATACTAATAAACGGAGTGTCGGCATCTGAAAATGACTTGCAGGCGATAGATGCAGACCAGATAAAACAGATTGTACACTATGATTTTCCGCCTGCGAAATACGCGGGCTATTCAGCAGTTGTCAATTTCATAACCAAGGAACGCAAGTCGGGCTTGAACGCTGGTGCATCAGCCACGCAGGCACTCGCAACGGGATACACAAATGGCATGGTGTTTTTCAAGTATAATCATGGTTACGATCAGATAGGTATAGAGGCTAACACTTCATACCGAAACTACACAGACTTTGACGTGCTAAACTCCTACGAGTATTCGTTGAATGGTAAAGATTATACCAGCACCATACATGGCAGACGGAAATTCGGTTATGATGATAACTACATACAGCTTTCCTATAACAGGAACGTGCCAGACAAGTATCAGATGAACATAGCATTCTCGCCTAACTTCCAGCATGTGCGTTTGGACGAAAAGCAAGACAATGTGTTTTCTGTTGACGGTATCGCGTGTCGCAGGGACGGAACAGTGTATAGCCGTTCCAAGCAGTTCACTCCGAGCTTGGACATTTATACAAACATACAACTGCGGCATCAGCAGGAACTTACATTCAATATCGTTGGCTCCTTAATCTCTGCAGACAAGGTATATAATAAGGTTGAAAAATGTAAAGCAGAAAGCGTATATGCAGATGATAACATACAGGAGAACAGTAAGCACTCTGTGATAGGTGAACTGTCATACAGGAAGAGGTTCAAGAATGGTTTCTCGATGAGCTGGACGGACAGGTTCTCATATGGCAGGCTTTCGGCAAGTGTCAGCAACGGCTTTACCGATCCGGAGTATAAGACAAGGATGACAACCAACTATGTCGCAGGCGAGATTGAGGGCAGCATCGGCAGATTTATGTTTAGGGCATCAGCCGGGTTGACTTATTATGACAACAGGAACGATGAATGTTCCTATTCTTCAATGGCGTTCGAACCGATGCTGCTTGCAGGCTGGAATGTAAACAAACGCATGACGGTGAGGGGGGTATTCAGCCGGACTTCTACGATGCCGACATTGTCACAGTTGAGCAGCAATAAGTTTCTTATAAACGAGAATATCATATCACAGGGCAATCCTGAACTGCGCAATAGTATCTCAAACGTACTGGCTGTGATGCTGTCATACACGCGGCCGTGGGTGAACACGGAACTTGTATTGGGTTATGCTACTCAAAAAGATGCTATAAATTCTTATTTCGTGCAGGAATGTGATTTTATTTGCCAGAAATATGAGAATGCCGCTCGGGAGAGGTCATATTTTGCAGAAGGTTCATTGGTGTTCAAACCGTTCCCTAAAAGTGACATCCTCTCTCTGAAATTGTCGGCACTATTTGAGCATGACTGTGTAGAAAGTGGCTTTGTCGGGAAATACAGCTATAACCAAGTACCGATAGATTGCAGCATAACTTTCAATTATAAGAAAGTGCTGGCTTCCTATACGGGAAACATCCTGACATGGGAACTGAACTCACCATATCTGGAAAAGAAAGAGAAGGTTTCCACTTTGACAGTCCGCTATAATCCAGTCAAGAATCTAAGTTTGTCAGCTAATGTTCTTTGGCTTGGCAGGCCTGCGGAGTACAGGTCGAAGACCATAGACGGCAGTGTTGTGTCATATCATGGAATGACCAATATACACGATAATATGAATATGATTACGGTGGGAATAAGCTATCGTTTCAGTACAGGAAGAAAATACATCAATAAGGAAAAGGCAATTAGAAACGCCGATAAGGACTCTGGCATAAATTGATATGACAAATTTTCCATTTCATAAGCAGTTGGATCAGATGGATTGTGGGGCTGCATGTATTAAAATGATTGCTGATTATTATAGGGCTACTATAAGCATTGATAAAATTAGAGAATTATGCGAGCAGGGGGTTCTTGGTGTTAATATGAAAGGAATATGTAACGCTTTTGAATCCTTAGGCTTTAATGTTATAGCAGGAAAAGTAACATTTAAAGATTTATGTGAGAAAGCTAATATGCCATGTATATTACATTGGAATCAAAATCATTTCGTTGTATTATACAAGGTTAGAAAGAGGGCTAATAGATATATATTCTACGTTGCTGATCCAGGGAAGACATTATTGAAATACGGAGAGAAAGAATTTGCAGAAAAATGGATTAGCACAGTGTCAAATAGTTATGAAAAGGGTAGCGTTGTCCTTGTTGAACCTTCTACACAATTTTCTCAAGATTGGAGAAATGCAAACTCTCTTACAAAATCTATAAATAGATTTAAATTCATTTGGGCGTATTCTCAAAAATACAAATATACATTTCTACAAATAATATATGGACTTGTTGTTACAAGTCTTATATTTTTATTGACACCTTTTCTGACAAAGTCTATCGTTGATTTTGGAATTAGTACGCATAACCTCAATTTTATTTGGTTGGTCTTGGTTGGGCAACTAATGTTAGCAGCAGGTAATGTCCTTATTGATTTTATACGAAACAGACTCCTTTTATATGTTGGTACAAGGATAAACATATCTCTTATTTCTGATTTCTTTGTCAAACTGATGCGCTTACCTCTGTCATTTTTTGAAACGAAAATGTTAGGAGATTTGTTACAAAGAGTTGAAGACCATAAACGCATAGAAAGGTTCATGACGTCTTTATCACTTAATGTTATATTCTCGTTTATAGCTTTTATTGTTTATGGTGTGGTATTGGGGATTTTGGAATTCAATGTATTTATTGTTTTTTTCTGTAGCAGTATTTTGTATGGAGGTTGGCTTATGCTTTTTGTTAAAAAAAGAAGATTGTTGGATTTTAGCTTCTTTGAGCAACAGGCGAAAAGTCAAAACATAACTTATCAACTAATAAATAGCATTCAAGAAACAAAGTTACATAATGCAGAGAACCGCAAAAGATGGGAATGGGAAGATGTACAGGCTGATTTGTTTAATGTTAATATGGAAATATTGAAACTTCAACAAAATCAGGCTATAGGCTGTGTCTTGTTGACGCAATTTCTCTTGATGCAAATAATGAAATGGAAATAGTACGTAATCTATCTGCATTTTGTAAAGGTAAAACTGTCGTGATTATAGCACATAGACTTAGTACCGTGAAGAATGCAGATCAAATAGTGGTATTAGAAAATGGTAAGATAGTAGAAATCGGCAATCATACAGAATTGACATCTCTAAAAGGGAAATATTACCAATTAGTTAAAAATCAACTTGAATTTGGCTGTTAAATGAAAGAACAGGATATAGAATTAAAAAGTGAGAAGGCAAGGACGCTTATAGACAGTACACTTCCTTTCTATACGAGATATGGTATTGTCATCGTTTCTTTGATAATTTTTCTTATGGCTTTTGCTTTCGGGCGAATAGGGATTTCAGAGAAAGGTTCTTTTTTGGTAAAAATAGCTCCCAATAAGGAAATTGGATATATTACAATACCTATTGATGCTGATTTGCCTAAAAACTTGGAATATGTAGAAATAAAAGTAGCCCATTCTAATATTATGTGTAAAATAATTAAGGTTGAAGAGAAAGAAAATTCCAAATGTTTACATATTGACCTTGCCAACGTAAAGTCTTTGCACAAAAAGAATTATCAATATGGTATGTATGCAGAATTTACCATATATAGATATACTTTTATGGATTGTCTTAATCCTTTTGCAAGATAGGGATAATTAATTTAATAATTAAAGGCGTGTCTTTGTGGCTAAGTATAGTTAATATTTAAAAATACAGTTAATAAAATATAAAACAGTAGTTCTTGCGTTGCTGTGGATATTGTCTTATAATATTAAATATGTACCTTTGCAGTCCGATTATTGGGGGATACACTTAGAGTCCCCGGTACGGGAGTGTTAATAGTGGCGCATTTGGCCGTGCTCCGCGGTTAGTGAATCGCCCGTGCGAAATGTAATAATTGTTTTTTAGTAGTAAAATTAAAATTTAGAATGGACACATTAAGTTACAAGACTATTTCCGCCAACAAGGAAACAGTTAAGAAAGAGTGGGTCGTAGTGGATGCCAGCGATCAGGTTGTAGGTCGTCTTTGCTCTAAGGTGGCAAAGTTGCTCCGCGGTAAGTACAAGCCCAATTTCACTCCGCACGTAGATTGTGGAGACAACGTAATCCTTATCAACGCAGCTAAGGTTGTTTTCACCGGCAAGAAAGAGACTGATAAGGTTTACACACGTTATACCGGTTATCCTGGTGGACAGCGTTTTAACACTCCGGCCGAGCTTCGCACAAAGAAGGACGGCGTTGAGAAGATGCTCCGCCATGCAGTTAAGGGCATGCTGCCAAAAGGTCCTTTAGGCCGCAGCTTGCTGAAGAACCTTTATGTTTATGAGGGAACTGTGCACGCACATGAGGCTCAGAAACCTAAGGCAATAGATATTAACCAGTATAAATAATTAGGAAAAGATGGAAGTAATAAATGCAATTGGTCGCCGTAAGAGCGCAGTAGCTCGTGTTTACCTTTCAGAAGGTACCGGTAAGATCATTATCAATAAAGTAGAACTGGATAAGTATTTCCCATCAGCTATTCTGCAGTACGTGGTTAAGCAGCCGTTGGAACTGCTCGAGGCAGAAGGTAAGTATGATGTTAAGGCAAACCTCGACGGCGGCGGTTTCACAGGTCAGAGTCAGGCATTGCGCCTCGCTATCGCCCGCGCTCTCGTTAAGGTGAACGCTGAAGACAAGAAGGCCCTCAAGGATGCAGGCTTCCTCACACGCGACTCTCGTGTTGTTGAGCGTAAGAAGCCGGGTCAGCCAAAGGCTCGTCGTCACTTCCAGTTCAGCAAGCGTTAATCGTCCTGCGGACAGCTATACGCTTCGCGCAGTTGCCTGTTGCGGGCTTCCGGTTTCCATGGGCTTTGTAGCCGCATGACGAAATCGGGATGATAACTCAAAACTGACAACTGCAAACTGAAAGAAAAAAGTTTAGTATCTAAATCGCCGGGACTCTGTGGCGTGGCTTTTCAGCCGGACAGATTACCCGCCGGTTGGTTCTAATCGGAGAATTACAAAGAAAGTAAACAATTAAAAAGAAAGAAAACAAAATGTCAAGAACAAATTTTGACCAGTTATTGGAGGCAGGATGTCATTTTGGCCACCTCCGTCGCAAGTGGAATCCGGCTATGGCTCCTTATATCTTCATGGAGCGCAACGGTATTCATATCATTGACCTTCACAAGACAGTAGCTAAGATTGACGAAGCTGCTGAGGCTTTGAAGCAGATTGCCAAGACAGGCAAGAAAATCCTGTTCGTCGCTACTAAAAAACAAGCTAAGGAGATTGTTGCTGAGAAAGCAGCGTCTGTAAATATGCCTTACGTTATCGAGCGTTGGCCGGGCGGTATGCTCACCAACTTCCCTACAATCCGCAAGGCTGTTAAGAAAATGGCGAACATCGATAAGTTGATGGAAGACGGAACATTCTCTAACCTCTCTAAGCGTGAGCTTCTTCAGGTAACACGCCAGCGCGCTAAGCTCGAGAAGAACCTCGGTTCTATCTCAGACCTTACACGTCTGCCGTCTGCGCTCTTCGTTGTTGACGTAATGAAAGAGCATATTGCCATTAAGGAAGCTAACCGTCTGGGCATTCCGGTATTCGCAATCGTTGATACCAACTCTGATCCGAAGAACATCGACTTCGTGATTCCGGCTAACGATGACGCTAAAGACTCAGTAGAGACTATCCTCAACGCTTGCTGCGGTGCTATCGCTGAAGGTCTGGCAGAGCGCAAGGCAGAGAAGGCTGATGAGAAGGCTGCCGCTGAGCAGAACGAAGAGGCTAAGCCAAAGCGTGCCCGTAAGTCTGCACGCAAGGACGCTCCGGTAGAGGCTCCGGCCGCAGAGGCTGCTCCTGCTGCTGAGGAAGAGGCTCCGGCAGAGGCTTAATGACTGGTTTTCCTGTGATAATCACAGTTTTTTAATCATTAAAAATAATAGTATGGCTATTTCAATAGAAGATATAAAGAAGCTCCGCGCAATGACAGGCGCAGGCTTGGCTGACGTAAAGAAGGCTCTCACAGAGGCTGAGGGCGACTTCGATAAGGCTAAGGACCTTCTCCGTGAGCGCGGACTTGCTATCGCTGCAAAGCGTAGCGACCGTGAGACTTCAAACGGTTGTGTACTTGTAAAGGTTGCCGACAACTTCGGTGCTATAATCGCATTGAAGTGTGAGACAGACTTCGTGGCAAACGGAAAGGATTTCATCGGCCTTACTCAGGCTATCCTTGACGTTGCTGTTGCAAACAAGTGCAAGACTTTGGACGAGGTTAAGGAACTTACTTTGGCTGACGGTCAGAAGGTGCAGGATGCTGTAACACAGCGTTCTGGTATCACCGGTGAGAAGATGGAACTCGACGGTTACAACACTCTCGAGGGTGATAACATCGAGGCTTACGACCACATGGGCAAGCATACTCTCGCTACTATGGTTCAGACCAACAAGGCAAACGCTGAGGCCGGACACAAGGTTGCGATGCAGGTTGCTGCTATGAAGCCGGTTGCTCTCGACGAGGCATCTGTTCCACAGAACATCCTTGACGAGGAATACAATGTAGCTGTTCAGAAGACTAAGGAAGAGCAGGTTGAGAAGGCTGTTGTCAACGCAATCAAGAAGGCTGGTATCAACCCGAACCTCGTTGACTCTGACGACCACATCGAGTCTAACATCAACAAGGGATGGCTTACTCGTGAGGATGCAGACCGAGCTAAGGAAATCCGCGAGAAGACCGCTGCCGAGAAGGCTGCAAACCTCCCTGCACAGATGATTGAGAACATCGCTAAGGGTCGTGTGGCTAAGTTCTTGAAGGAGAACTGCCTTGTTGATCAGGAGTTCCAGTTTGGCGACGGCGACAAAATCAATGTTGCTACATGGTTGAAGCAGCAGGATAGCGAGTTGAAGATTGTTAACTTCAAGCGCTTCACTCTTGCAGCAGAGTAATCAAACGCAGAATATAAAAACGCCCGTTCCATAATTTGGAGCGGGCGTTTTTCGTTGTCAGCTTTCCGGGAAGAGCCTTTCGGCTTGGCCGGATGATTGGCGCAAAGCACTCAAATGATGACCTTGAACTATCCAAACAGACCAAAAAAATCTCAATCGGCAGAATAACGTATGCTTTATTTTGCCGATTGAGGGCGTTTTATTATCTTTACGGCGGATTAAGCCGAGATTGTTAAAACATTTATAAATAACACGATATGAAGATATTCGCGATAGGAATGAACTACATTCAGCACAATAAAGAGCTGGATGGAGCGTTATATAAACCGGAGGAGCCTGTGATTTTCACAAAGGCCGACTCTGCTTTGCTGAAAGACGGAAAGCCCTTTTTTGTGCCCGACTTCATGGGGCAGATTGACTATGAGACCGAAATCGTGGTGCGGATATGCCGGCTTGGCAAGAGCATTCCGGCCCGGTTTGCCCACAGGTACTATGATGCCGTAACCGTTGGAATAGATTTTACGGCGCGGGATATGCAGAGAAAGGCGCGCGCAGAGGGGCGTCCGTGGGACATTTGCAAAGGTTTCGACGGCTCGGCTGCAATAGGCGAGTGGGTAGACGTAAGCAAATTCCGTGATATACAGGCCATTCACTTCCACTTAGACATCAACGGCAAGACCGTGCAGGAAGGCTGTACGAGCGATATGTTGTTTAAGGTGGACGAGATAATAGAATACATCAGCCGTTTCTATACATTGAAAACAGGCGACATCCTCTATACGGGAACACCCGCGGGGATAGGTGCTGTGAGCATCGACGACCATTTAGAAGGATGGATAGAGGACCGCAAGGTGCTTGAATTCAATTGCAAATAGAGCTTGAGACGGCTGTTACCACCTATTTGTATTATATCTGATGATGATAAAAGACATTAAGACGAGTATGTGCCGGACACATATATGCGACAGATTTTCACACTTCTTCCTCGATAAAAGGGAAGGAGAGTGGAAGTCTGTTTTTTGTTTTTATGCGGCGTTTCTAATCCTTTGTCTCTTCGCGACAACGGCGAAGGCACAGAAAAAGTTCTTCAATCTCACGGCCGATGAGGTGAAAATCGACACCATGTTGCCCCGTTTTTCGTATTCGGTGCCGCTTGGTGAGAATTTCGCCGACTCAGTTTATGAAGTCAAGATTAAGTATCCTGAGTTCATAGACATAAGCCGCAAGGACTTGGAGAAATACCAAAAGATTGTCAGGAAAGAACAGAAGGCGATGCAGGATATGGCAGATGGCGGTTTGTCAGCATATTCGCAACTCGCGCAGAACAATCTGAAAGAACTGCCCGATGTGGAGAGACGCATCGTGGTGGATCGCAAGAAAGGCAAGCTTGAGCTATCTTTCGTCCCAGTTGTGAAGCGGAAGGGAAAGTATCAGATGCTTGTCAGCTTCATGATAGACATAACGGCGAAACCCGTTAAACGCTCGGCGATGAAGGCGAAAGCCCGTGCTTCAGTAGCCACGGCCGACAGATATGCCGGCCATTCCGTTCTCGCGACAGGCCGATGGGTTAAGATTCGCATTCCGGCAAACGGTGTCTACCAACTCACAAACGACCTTCTACGCAGGGCAGGATTCAGTAATCCCGACCGTGTGAAGATATACGGATACGGCGGAAACCTGCAAAACGAGAAACTGGTAGGCTCGGAACTCGCCGAACTCGACGACCTTAAGGAAGTAGCGACGTGTACGGTCAACGGTCGCCGGTTGTTCTATGGCAAAGGACCGGTGAGCTATGGCAGTCCGTCTTCGGCCCGACGCATCCGCAACCCGTATTCTGACTATGGCTATTATTTCCTTACCGAGAGCGATGGAGAGCCGTTGACTGTAGACGAAACCGAGTTTCTGAACTCTTTTTATCCCGCAAACGACGATTACTATTCACTGTATGAAGTCGATGATTTTGCTTGGTTCCGAAGCGGACGCAACCTCTTTGAGAGTACGCCGATAGCTCAGGGAAAGTCCAAAACTTATATTTTCCCGAATACACAAGGGGCAAAAAACCGTCAGATTAAGGTGGCTTTGACCTCCGGAACACTGAGTTCTGCCGGCATAAATATTAACGGTAAGGATGTGGGTGAGATGTTCTTTTCTGCAACTGGTAATTCGGATGCAGCCCAAGAGATTATCAGAAGCTATTCGGTTTCCGGCAATCAGATTGCTGACACGGTTACCGTAACGTGCCAACCGAACGGTCCGCTGCGCATGGACTATATTCTGGTGACATACGACGAGCCGCGTCCTGCGCCAGATTTCGCAAGCGGAACATTCCCCGTTCCCGAATATGTGTATGCCATAACCAATCAGGATTTGCATTCACATGGGCCTGCCGACATGGTGATAATAATCCCGACAAGTCAGAAACTGCTTGCACAGGCACAGCGGTTGGCCGACTTCCACGCCGAGCATGATGGCTTGCGTGTGCGCATTGTGCCTGCCGACGAACTCTATAACGAGTTTTCCAGCGGTACGCCCGATGCCAACGCCTATCGCCGATATATGAAAATGCTCTACGACAGAGCCGAGACCGATGCCGATATGCCCAAGTCGCTGTTGTTGTTCGGCGGTTGTCTATGGGACAACAGAATGCTTACAGAGGCCGGACGCACCCTTTCGCCAGACGATTATCTGCTCGCTTTCGAGAGTGAGAATTCTTTTAGCCACACTGACAGCTATATAAACGATGGTTTCTTTGCGCTACTTGATGATGGAGAAGGCACGAATATGCTACAAGGCGACAAGGAAGATATTGGTATTGGGCGCTTCCCGGTGGTCTTGGAAGCCGATGCCAAGACGATGGTCGACAAGTCGATAAACTACATGAGCAACAAGAACGCAGGCGATTGGCAGAATGTCGTCATGTTCATGGGCGACGATGGAGACAACGACCTGCACATGAAAGACGCCAATACTGTGGCCGATGCCGTGGCAGCGCGCTATCCGTCGCTCCTCGTAAAGAAGGTAATGTGGGATGCTTACAAGCGCGAGACATCCATAACCGGCAATTCCTATCCGGAAGTGGAGCGTCAGATAAAGAGGCAACAGGCCGAGGGAGCACTCGTGATGGACTATGCCGGACACGGCGGACCGGGCGGTTTGTCGCATGAGATGGTGCTTTCGCTCAACGATTTTGCGGGTTTCACCAATGCTAATCTGCCGTTGTGGGTAACTGCCGCGTGCGATGTCATGCCCTACGACCAGAATATTCAGAATATCGGCGAGGCTGCGGTGCTCAATAGCAAGGGTGGCGCGGTGGCTTTCTTCGGTACGGCCCGCACGGTCTACGCATCCTACAATGCCTCTATAAATAATGTTTTCATGAAGCACGTGCTTAGCGTTATCGACGGCAAACCAATCACTTTGGGCGAGGCGCAGCGACTGACGAAGAACGAACTGATAACAACATCGCTCGACCGCACGGCAAACAAGTTGCAATATGCGCTGCTTGGCGACCCGGCCTTGTCGCTCAATCTGCCAACCTTGCGCGTGGTTATCGACTCTATCAATAAGTCTTGTCTTGCCGATGGAGATATGCCGGTGCTGAAAGCTGGTTCAACCGTACTTGTGAAAGGCCATATTGAGGAGGCTTCGAAGCTCGTAACCGACTTTAACGGCACTATGACCGCCAACGTTCTCGACACCCGTGAGCTGATAACGTGCAGGCAGAACGACCCGAAATCGGCCGCCGGATTCCAGTTCTACGACCGTCAGAAAAGCATTTTTAGGGGTAATGGCAATGTTGTTGACGGCAAATTCAGCTTTGCCTTTGCCGTTCCGCGAGACATCAACTATGCCGATGGCACAGGACTGATAAACGTTTATGCCTTAACCACCGACCGTTCGCGTCAGGCCAACGGCTCAGACGACCGCTTCTACATCAATGGCTCGGAGGATGTGCGCAACGATTCCATCGGCCCTTCCATTTATTGTTATCTCAATAGTCCGGCGTTTGTCAACGGTGGAACGGTGAATGCCACCCCGTATTTTGTCGCTAAGGTAACGGATAAGGACGGAATAAACGCCTCCGGCAGTGGTATCGGACACGATTTGCAGCTCTGTATCGATGGCGACATGACACGTGTGTATACCCTGAACGGCAATTTCAGTTATGATTTCGGCGTATATACGAGCGGTACCACATATTATAATATACCCGAACTGCCCGAAGGTCCGCACACGTTGACCTTCCGCGCATGGGACTTGCTTAATAACTCGTCGACGGCAACGCTTAAGTTCAACGTCGTAAAAGGTCTCACACCCGAACTCCTCAGTATCAGCTGCACGGAGAATCCGGCCCGGAACGCAACCACATTCATTATAAACCATAACTTCGCAGGCTCTAATGTAGACGCTATTGTCGACGTGTTTGACATGAGCGGTCGCCTGTTATGGTCGCGTTCGGCAAGCGGAATATCGTCTACCGGCACATACACTGTCGACTGGGATTTGGTGCTCGACAATGGCGGAAAGCTCCAGACAGGTGTCTATCTCTATCGCGTGAGACTGGGTAGCGACGGTAGCGGCAAGGCGTCTAAAGCGAAGAAACTTATAGTGATAAGCAATAATTAAGCCTGTTTTAGCGTTAAAGAATAGTGTATTGAAAGAAAATAGAAGGTGGAATTATTGAAAGCATATCCCCGAACCATTGGGAATGTCGAATTATAACAACTGAAAAATGAGCAAATATCTTAGAATATTCGTGGCTTGCGCTTTCTTCCTGACGGCCTTTATGGCTTCGGCTCAGGACAAGAGAGATATGTTCAACCCTGTGCATACGGCCCTTGTTTCGCAGACTATAGCCCCGGACGCCCGTTCGGCGGGTATGGGCGATGTCGGTGCGGCCACCGATCCGGACGTGAACTCACAGTATTGGAACGTGGCAAAGTATCCGTTCTGCATCAGCCGTGCGGGCGTTGCGGTGAACTATACGCCGTGGCTTCGCCAATTGGTCAACGATATGTATCTTGCCAACGTGGCAGGATATTATCGAATCGGCGATTATAGCGCGGTGTCGGCATCTATCAATTACTTCTCATTGGGTGAGGTCTTCACGAGTCGGGATGAGAACGCAATGTCGATAAAACCATACGAAATGTCTGTGGACGTGGGCTATTCGCTCATGCTCAGCGAGAAATTCTCACTCGGCGCGGCCGTACGTTATCTCTATTCCGATATGTCTTACAGCACCGACGAGGAAGTTTCGGCCTCCAGTGCCTTCGCGGCCGACATCGCGTGCTACTATAACGACTACATCAACATTGGCAGCCGCGAGTGCCAGCTCGGTCTGGGTCTGAGCGTGCGCAACATCGGTAGCAAGATAACCTTCGGCGGAAGCGATTACAGCGAGTTCATCCCGACAAACATGAGACTTGGTGCAGCTCTGATGATACCGGTCGATGCATACAGCCGTTTCCCCATCGCTGCCGACGCAAACAAACTTCTTGTACCCACATATCCGCAGCAGGACCTCGACAACGGCGAGACAACGGAGGAATATCAGGACCGCGTGCAACGTGAGTATTATGATGTTTCGAGTATATCGGGAATGTTCAAGAGTTTCAACGATGCGCCAAACGGATTCAAGGAAGAGCTTCAGGAGATTCAGTGGAGCGTGGGTGCGGAGTATGTCTACAACGACCAGTTCTCCGT
>ENA-OPDG01000981-OPDG01000981.1-human-gut-metagenome-genome-assembly--contig:-NODE-981-length-22700-cov-6.987061_pt1 | contig 22700 bp, 23 predicted proteins | sample MGYA00241259_ERZ501498 | MGnify/ENA primary metagenome ERZ501498 (study PRJEB25962, sample SAMEA2042582) | human gut metagenome | biome: human gut; feature: human-associated habitat; material: faeces... | reverse complement strand
GTATGTCCATACTGTGGAGAAGAGGCAGATATGCAGAAGCTTGTAAATAGCCTTGTGGCAGGATAATACTAATAAATCTCAAGCTTCTGATCAACCAGTGATTCACCTTCATATACAAGCTTAAGAGTGAAGAAATTTTCTTCATTTTCAAGCAGGAGCTTTAAGAAGATAGCATCGCCTTCCCAGGTAGGAAGTGTGGGCACGATAGTTTTATCCACCCATTTGAGGTCACCTTCGTTGCATGTGATAAGCTTGCCGGAAAATTCATCAGCGGTGAAAAGACACATCAATTCAGGCTCCTGTTTATCACTTATAAAAGTTATGAGTGCGCGGAAACGGTATGATGTGAGTGTGAGCCCTGTTTCCTCTTTGACTTCGCGGAGCAAGCATTCTTCGGGTGATTCACCATTCTCGGCGTGACCGCCAACACCAATCCATTTTCCTTCATTTATATCATTTTCTTTCTTAATACGATGAAGCATGAGATATTGTCCATCGTGTTCTATGTAGCATAGAGTAGTTATTTTCATGATGTACCTCCGTCAGATGATTATAACATAAAATGTGCGGGGGAAGACAGGAAAAATATCTATCTGCATAGCAGCCTAAATTTTTCGTTAAAATTTATAATAAGCTTATTTATTCCCGAATAAATTGCAGACACCCCCTGTAAAGTAGTATAATAACAACAATTAATACAGCTAATTGCACAAACAGGAATTGGCAATAAGCATGAAAAGAGGTTTACACTATGGACGTTAGAAAAATGAGAAACGAATTACTAGGAAAGCGCCTTGTGGCTGCGCTTGAGTCGCGCAACATGGAGGCATATTATGTAGAGACAAAGGAGGATGCTGTTAAGAAGGCACTGGAGCTGATTCCAAAGGGAAGCTCAATCAATATGGGCGGTGCCACATCGGTGAAGGAGTGTGGTCTGTATGAGGCACTCTCAAACGGAGAATATCAGTTTTATGACAGGGACAAGGTGTCTACGCAGGAGGAGAAGCAGGAGATAGCGTTAAAGGCATTTACATCGGATTATTTCCTTGGAAGTGTCAATGCTATGAGCGAGGATGGCGTATTTATCAATATTGACGGAAATGCAAACCGTGTGGCTGCATATGCTTATGGACCGAAGCATGTGCTTCTTATAGTAGGCATGAACAAGGTCGTAAAGACTGAGGCAGACGCTATGAGCCGTGCGAGAAATGAGGCTGCGCCAATAAACGCACAGCGCTTTGGCATCGACACACCATGCTCTAAGAACGGCACCTGCTTTGACTGCAAGAGTCCGCAGTGTATCTGCTGTCAGATTCTGACCACACGCTTCTCAAGAGTGAAGGGACGTTTCCAGATTATTCTTGTGGATGAGAATCTGGGCTTTTAATATTTAATGCGCTTGTGGATCGTAACTGTGAATGTACTGAACAGTTACGAAATAGTCAGAAATTCCGGATATTTTTATGCATTATACGGAAACGAAACATACGGTCAGGAAATACACGGACAGGAAACATACGGATAAGAAACATACGAAAAGGAAGCATACGAAATGGGATATTTAATTAGTGAGACAACAAAAGAGGAACGCGAGGCAATTGTGGCTGAGTCGCTTGGCAATATCGAGGCTACCTGCGATGGCTGCATGTCGGGGCTTGCCGAGATGTATCAGGACTATATCGACGGAAAGAAGGAGCTTCGTGAGATAAATATGGAGTTCAATGCCAGGTATGTGCACGGAGAGGATATGCCGGGGCGAAGCGGCTGTGGATATAAGTAATGTGAAGCGGCTTGGGATAATTACCGAAGCTTAATGATATCAGGGAGACGTAGATGATTTCATGCAGGGATGTTAACAATTTACAAATGGACGGAATGGAGCTTGTGGCGGGAGCAGCAGGGCTCGACCGGATTGTGTCATGGACGTATCTGGTGCAGACAAAGCCTTATAAGGATCATATGAATCCGGGCAACTTTGCGCTGCTTGTGGTAGATTACAAGAGATTTTCCATGGACGAGGCATATGATGCCATGGTTGAGCTGAATGAGCTGGGGATATCGGGCTTTGCGATTTCGGTTGTGGAGGACAGGGAAGAGGCACCACAGAGGATGAAGGACAAGGCTGATGAACTCAAGCTGCCGTTGTTTTATATCCGGTGGGAGGGAGCTACTTTTGTAGATATTGCGCAGAGCGTCGGAGAGCTGCTTTTAGAGACCAGTGTGGATAATAAAAGGACCGGGGACTACCTGTACAATCTGCTTTTTGGATATGAGGTAAATGATAAGTATATCGAGAAGATTTCTGCACAGCTTGGTCTGACCTTTGACCGGCCGTACAGAGTGGGAATCATCGTGATAGACCGCAAATACGGAGTGAATCTGGAGCAGGACGAGCACACATATACATACTATACCGACTGCCTGAACCGCGAGGTTATCCATATGAAGAAAAAGCCTATGTATATGAGGTTTTTAAACAAATTTGTGCTTCTTTTTGAGGAGACAAAGGATATGGAGACAGAGCATCAGATTGAAAGGATACTTGGGGACTTAGACAGTCGCGCACCATTTGCAGGGCTCATTCACAGCACATGCATACTCGGTGCTGCATACAGGAAGCCTGCGGATTTTGGCAAGAGCTATCAGGAGGCGAAAAATCTCATCCCCAAAAAGGATATTTTACCCAATCCGACCAACAAGAAGGTAATCAGTGCCAGCTCCATGGGCATATACAAGTATATGTTCAACAGTGGCAATCAGCAGGAAATCATGGATTATTGCAACGAGAAGCTAAAGCGGCTTGAGATGTATGACAATGCAAACGGCTCGTTTCTCATAGATACGCTGCTCAATTATTATATGTGTGGCTTTAATGTCGGAAAAACGGCACAGATGATGTACGTTCATCGTAATTCCCTGCAATACCGTCTGAAAAAGATAGAGGAAATACTGGAAATCAGCCTTGATGACTCGATGGAATATCTGGATTTAGTTAATTGTATTCTTGTAAAAAGGCTTATGTTTAATTAGTTACTGTAAAAATGCACAAACAAATTGTGCAAAATTAACATTGCAAAGCTGCTTCATTGAGTTTATTATACGAACTAAGCAAAGGCGCTGGAGAAAAACTCCGGCGCCTTTTCGTATTTCAATAATCAAGGAGGTAAAGATTATGATGAAGAGAAGTAAGAGATTTGCAGCATTGATATTGACAGGTGTAATGGCAGCGACAACATTGTTTGGATGTGGTTCGTCATCAGGAGAAGCCGCTTCAGATAGCTCAGCGGCAGACAGCTCATCAAAGAAGGTTTTAAAGGTTGGTATGGAATGTGCATATGCTCCATTCAACTGGACACAGGATACAGATACCACACCGGACGGCAGTAAGGCAGTCAAGATAGCAGGCTCTGATTACTATGCATACGGCTATGATGTAGCAGTGGCACAGAAGCTTGCAGACCAGATGGGAATGGACCTTGAGGTACATAAGGTTGAGTGGTCATCAATCGGTATCTCACTCGATGCAGGAGATTATGACTGTATCATCGCCGGTATGGGCAAGACAAAGGAAAGAGAAGCGTCATACGCATTCACAGAGCCTTATTACTATAGAAACAACTGTATTGTTGTTAAGAAGGGCGGCAAGTATTCAAATGTAAAGGGTCTTTCAGATCTCGCAGATACAGGCTGCAAAGTAACGACACAGCTTGGAACAGGCTGGATTCCGCTTTTAGACCAGATAAAGGGTGCTGAGCAGTCAGGAAACTTTGAGACTACATCAGAGTGCTTCCTCGCAATATCAAACGGCAGCGCAGATGTATGTGTAATCGATGTTCCGACAGCAGAGTCAGCAGCACTGACAAATGATGATTTACAGATTATCGAGCTGGATGAGAATGATACATTCACAGGTGATGATGAAATGGTAAATGTATGTATCGCAACAAGAAAGGATGATACAGCACTCAGAGATAAAATCCAGGATGCCATGAATGCAATCGGCTGGAATGACAAGGCAAAGATGGATGAGCTGATGGATCAGGTTCTGACACAGCAGCCGGCAGCCAACTAGTTGTTAGAGATTTATCTGATTCACGAAAAGATGAAAGACTGTGGGATGATGTTATATCGCATCATCCCACAATAGTCTGATAAACCGGCGTAAGCTGGGGATTAGAGAGATAAAAGTGAGGTAGCAGTATGATGATAAGTAATCCAAGTAATTCGTTAGAATGGATGGTATTTCTGGCACAGAAATATTCAAGCATGTTTATCAAAGGAACCTGGCTTACGCTGTACATATCGGTAGTTGGTACGTTGCTTGGCTTCGTATTGGGATATATCGTAGGCATAGTAAATGATGTAAAGCTTAACGATGGCGACAACATCGTAAAAAAGGTCCTTATCCGTATAGTAAAGGTAATATTTACAGTTTATGTTGAAGTATTCAGGGACACACCAATGATAGTTCAGGCGATGATCGTGTACTATGGAATACGCCAGATGGGCTATGAAAACCTGACACCTGTATTTGCAGGTATTCTCGTAACTGTATTAAATACAGGTGCCTACATGGGAGAGACAGTCAGAGCAGGAATCGGATCAATAGATATGGGACAGCGCGAGGGCGCATGGGCCATGGGAATGTCACCGTTTAAGACAATGCTCTATGTAGTTTTGCCGCAGGCATTCAAGAATATCATTCCTGAGATGGCAAATACATTCCTTTTAAATCTGAAGATGACATCAGTGCTCAATGTTATCGCTGTGCAGGAGCTTTTCATGGCTGCCAAGACAGTCGGTGGAAACTACTACAAGTACTTTGAGTCATATCTGGTTATCGCAGTAATTTACTTTGTACTTTGCTTTGTATTTGATAAGCTCTTCAAGCTGATTGAAAAGAAGCTGCAGGGCAAGATGGACTATGCACTCGCAGTTGAGTACATGGACAATGAATAGGAGGCACAATATGAGTGAGACAGTAATTTCAATTAAGGATTTAAGCAAATCATTTGGTGATCATGAGGTACTTAGAAAGATTGATATTGATGTGCATTCCGGCGAGGTCATCTGTATTGTGGGCTCCTCAGGTTCGGGAAAATCAACACTGCTTAGGTGTATCAACAAGCTTGAGAAACAGACCTCAGGAAAGATTTTATATCACGATAAAGAGGTCAGAAATGTACAAAAGGATATCAATGATTACCGTTCAAAGGTGGGAATGGTGTTCCAGTCCTTCAATTTGTTCAACAATATGACAGTGCTCCAGAACTGTATGCTTTGTACAAGAAGGGTGCTTCATCTGCCAAAGCAGGAGGCCTTTGACAGGGCAATCACGCATCTGAAGGCAGTCGGCATGGCTCCTTATATCAATGCAAAGCCATCGCAGCTATCAGGAGGACAGAAGCAGCGAGTTGCCATTGCCAGGTCGCTTTGCATGAACCCGGAGGTGCTTTTATTTGATGAGCCTACATCGGCGCTTGACCCTGAGATGGTCGGAGAGGTGCTAAATGTCATGAAGGACCTCGCGAGGACAGGACTTACGATGATAATCGTCACACATGAGATGGCATTTGCCAGAGATGTTTCTACAAGAACTATTTTCATGGACTCAGGATATGTGGCAGAGGATGCAGCACCGTCAGAGCTGTTTACAAATCCTAAGAATCCAAGAACAAGAGAATTCTTAAGCAGATATCTGGCTGGCTAGATATGGTTGGCATTCAGAAGGAGGAAATGATAAATGGATAATTTTGTAGTAACCTTTGCCAGAGGATTTGGAACAGGCGGAAAAGCAATAGCATCACAGCTGGCAAAAGAGCTTGGAATACACTGTTATGAGAACCGTATTCTGACTCTTGCAAGCCAGCTGAGCGGACTTGACGAGAATGTGTTTCAGGAGGTAAATGAGAAGCTGCGTGAAGAGGGCGGATTTACGAGCTTTTTGCGAGGTCTTCCAAGAGCAAAGGGATATATATCAAGAAATGAGAAGTTCAAATCAGATGACAGGCTCTTTGAGTATCAGAGCCAGATTATCAACGAGCTTGCAGACAAGGAATCCTGCGTCATAGTAGGAAAATGCGCCGACTATGTATTAAAGAACCGCCCAAATGTGGTGAGCATATACATTGAGGCACCGCGTGCATTTTGTGTGGAGCGTACCATAGCCAATATGGGTGTGACACCGGAGGTGGCTAATGCCACGATTGAGAGAACAGATAAGTTCAGGGCAGATTATTACAAGTACTATACACACGGAAACTACTGGACCAATCCGGTGAACTACGACCTGACACTAAACAGTGAGCGTGTCGGTGTGGAAAACTGTGTGAAGACGATAGAGCAGTATCTGATCATAAAGGGCTTTATCAAGGCTGATATGATTAAGCCGGTGGGAGAACTCATATAAAAAGTATATAACAAAAAATTGCAGCTCGTGTATTGAGCTGCAAATTTTTTTATTATATGAAATGAGGGTCAAAAGGTATTTTGCCCCCTCATTTATGATTAATCAGATTACTACATGCTACGCATTCCCGTAATCTGACTACACCTCGAAATCCGCTAATTTCCTGCGTCCCCGCAGCAAATTGCTACTTTCTCGGTGTAGTGCGGGTCACTAAGGTATACATCGAATTGCATGCAAGCATGCATCGATGATACCTTTTGACCCTTTAATCATTATATAGATATGTCTATCCAAGCAAAGCCTTATCAGAAGCAAATTCCTCGCCGGAAACCTCCTCAAACTTCATGAGCAGATCCTCCACAGTGAGGTTTTTCTTTTCCTCGCCTGAGATATTAAGGACAACCTGTCCGTTATTCATCATGATGAGTCTGTTGCCGTGAGCGATGGCATCACGCATGTTGTGTGTGACCATCATGGCTGTCAGGCTGTTCTCCTTGATGATTTTGTCTGTGAGAGCGAGCACCTTTGAGGCTGTCTTTGGGTCGAGAGCTGCGGTGTGCTCATCCAAAAGCAGCACCTTCGGCTTCTGGAGTGAAGCCATGAGCAGTGTAACAGCCTGACGCTGTCCACCTGAGAGCAGACCAACCTTTGAGGTCATTCGATCCTCGAGTCCCAGGTCAAGCTCCTTTAAAAGCTCGTGGAAACGCTCCTTTTCAGCCTTTGTGATGCCCCAGCCAAGACCACGGCGCTTTCCGCGGCGCGCTGCAAGTGCGAGGTTTTCATCAATCTGCATGGTTGCGGTAGTTCCTGTCATTGGATCCTGGAACACACGTCCCAGAAATGATGCACGCTTGAACTCAGGAAGTCCTGTGACATCCACTCCATCGATGAGAATTGAACCATCGTCTACAGGCCATGTGCCTGCAACGGCATTGAGCATGGTCGATTTTCCGGCACCGTTTCCACCGATAACAGTGACGAAATCGCCCTCCTCAAGCTTTAGGTTTACACCATTAAGGGCATGCTTTTCATTGATTGTGCCCGGATTGAAGGTTTTATGTACGTTTCTAATCTCTAGCATTTATTTGCCCTCCTTTGTGTTAAGTGCTGCGGCAGAGCGCTTGCCGGCCTTTTTGAAGGAGGCCTTGCTCTTGCCCTTCAGGTAAGGCACTGCAAGGAAAATTGCCACGATGATTGCAGTGAAGAGCTTTAAGTCATCACTTGGCATCTGCAGCCACAGAACAATTCCGATTACAATGTAGTAAACAATTCCACCAAATATGACAAAGATAAGTTTTCCCATGAAATTCATGTGCTTTCCGAGGATTGCATCGCCGAGCACCTCACCGATGATAACTGCGGCAAGACCGATGACGATTCCACCACGGCCCATGTTTACATCGGAAAAGCCTGAGTACTGTGAAAGCAGGCCGCCTGAAAGCGCTACAATTGCATTTGAAAGCGCAAGACCGATGAGCTTCATGTTGTCGATGTTGATACCTTGAGCCTTGCTCATTGCAGGGTTGCAGCCTGTGGCACGGATAGCAGAGCCCTGCTCTGTTCCGAAATACCAGTAAAGCACCGCGATAATTACAATCGAGAAAATCACACCGACAATTATCGCATGTGTCAGATTACGTGATGAAAGCACCAGATTATATTTATCTGCGCTAAGTGCCTGGTTGGCGTGGCGCTGCATGATATTTAAGTTGATAGAGTAGAGCGCTATCTGTGTAAGGATTCCTGCCAGAATCGGAGGAATGCCGAGCTTTGTATGTAAGAGACCAGTGCAGAGTCCTGCGAGCAGACCGGCAATACATGCGCAAAGCAGTGAAACCCAGATATTGTAGCCGTTAATCGTCATCATAACGGTTACGGCACCACCTGTTGCAAATGAGCCATCAACCGTCAGATCGGCGAAGTCCAACAGTCTGAAGGTGATATAAACACCGAGTGCCATGATACCCCAAATCAGACCCTGGGCTATATTGCCCGGAAGGGCATTGGTGAATGCAACCGGATTTAAGGTTGCAAAATAATTCATTAGAATCATTTTATTAAATACCTCCATAGTGCAGCTGTTTATTCAGCTGAGATTTCCTCATAGCCGTCCGGAACTGTGATTCCAAGCTCCTTGGCGCGGTCCGGAAGGTACTCCTTAGTGAACTTAGGAGCGCTCTTGACCTCCATAGTTTTGATGTCTGTACCATTTACAAGGATATCGTAAGCCATCTCACCTGTTGTGTATCCAAGGTCATAGTAGCTGATAGAAAGTGTTGCCACACCACAGCCCTTAGCGATTCCTTCCTCGCCAGCGAAGATAGGTTTCTTAGCCTGTGAAGCTACATTGTTGATAGCCTCTGTACATGAAGCAGCAGTGTTGTCAGTTGGTATGTAGATTGCATCAGATGCATCACATGCACTCTGCGTTACTGCAGCGACATCATTTGAATCAGAGAATGTGTACTCTTTTACAGTGTATCCCTCGTCCTCAAGGTATTTGGTAATAGTTGTTGACTGGTAGATACTGTTTGGCTCAGATGAGCAGTAGATGATACCGATGTTCTTTGCATCCGGGAAGAGCTCCTTGATGCATTTAGCCTGCTCATCGAGTGGAGCAAGGTCTGTTGTACCTGAAATATTCTTTCCTGTAGTGCCTGACCAGTCTGACATATCAAGAGCTGTAGCGTAGTCTGTGATAGATGTTCCGAGAATCGGAATAGAGTCTGTGGCTGCTGAAGCAGCCTGAAGAGCTGCTGTGGCATTTCCAAGGATAAGGTCATAGTCGTTGGTGACGAACTTGGTGCAGATTGTAGAGCATGTAGAAGCCTCTCCTGCGGCATTCTGCTCGTCAAATGAGACATCGTCTCCGAGCTTGTCCTTTAATGCGTCTTCAAAGCCCTTTGTAGCGGCATCGAGAGCCTCGTGCTGTACGAGCTGGCAGATACCTACCTGATATTTGGCATCTGAGTTCTTACCTGACTGTGTGCCACCGTTTGCTGAACCGGAATCTCCGCATCCGGCAAGTCCAAGAACCATTGTTCCTGCAAGAACAAGTGAAGCTAAAATTTTAGATCTCTTTTTCATGATAATTCCTCCTTTTGTCAGCGCTTTAAAGCGTTGATGTATCAATTAGATAAATTATATTAACTTATTAATGAGAAGTCAAGGGAAGATGAGGAAAAAGTAGGGCTTAATGTATATAAATGATGGATAATAAGCTATATTTGACAATAAACATAGCATCAATAAAATGGTAAAGGAAGAAAACACTTTGATAAATATAGCTATATGTGATGATGATTTAGTCTTTGCGTCAAAAATAGAAGCAATATCTTAAAAAGTGGAGCTTATGGACTTTATCTGTTTCGCTGTGATTAGGGGAGCTGTTTTAGGGATTTCAGCGGTTTCAGCTACTTTTTTGGAGAATTTTCCGGCTGTTTTGCTGGGTTTGGGGAGCTGTTTTGGGGATTTCAGCGGTTTCAGCTACTTTTTTGGAGAATTTTCCAGCTGTTTTGCTGTGATTAGGGGAGCTGTTTTGGGGATTTCAGCGGTTTCAGCTACTTTTTTCCAGAATTTTTCCTGTTTTTGGGCTGGATTGGGGAGCTGTTTTAGAAGTTTTATGGATTACAGCTACCCAAGGCCTGCCTGCTATCAACCTATGGCTATTGTACATTATGTTAATTTAGTGTGGGGAATATTATGCTAAAGAATAAAAATGATGGTTCATACTGGATTTCCGCAGTAAAATTATTAAAAAACTTCGCATTAAAAGAAACCATCTTAAAATGCGAAGTTTTTTACATAATTATTCAGCTACAACCTTGGCAAATTTCTTCTTACCACGTCTGATAATGAGACCCTCGCCTTTGAAATCGTCGAGAGTGTATTTTGTAGAGATATCAGTTACCTTCTCATCTGCAACGGAAACACCGCCCTGCTGGATATTTCTGCGGCCGTCTCCTCTTGAATCGCAAAGTCCTGCCTTTACGAGAACAGAGATGATATCAAGCTCTCCGTCAGGGAAGTCCTCAGCTGTAACGGTAACTGTAGGCATATTTGCGTTATTGGCTCCGCCTGCGAAAAGAGCATGGCTTGCCTCTTTAGCCTTTGCGGCTTCCTCCTCACCGTGAACAAGCTTTGTAAGCTCGAATGCCAGAATTTCCTTAGCTTCATTGAGCTGTGCGCCCTCCCAGCTTTCCATCTTGTCAATTTCCTCGAGAGGAAGGAAGGTGAGCATTCTGATACATTTAAGAACATCGGCATCAGAAACGTTTCTCCAGTACTGGAAGAACTCGAAAGGTGTTGTCTTGTTAGGATCAAGCCATACTGCACCTGACTGTGTCTTGCCCATCTTCTTGCCCTCAGAGTTTAGGAGCAGATTGATTGTCATAGCGTATGCGTCTTTTCCAAGCTTACGTCTGATAAGCTCTGTTCCACCGAGCATGTTGCTCCACTGGTCATCTCCACCGAACTCCATGTTGCAGCCGTATTTCTGGAAAAGTGTGTAGAAATCGTAGCTCTGCATGATCATGTAGTTAAACTCAAGGAAGGAAAGACCTTTTTCCATACGCTGCTTGTAGCACTCAGCTGTAAGCATACGGTTTACTGAGAAATGAGCACCAACCTCGCGGAGCACATCCACGTAGTTTAAGTCCATCAGCCAGTCAGCGTTGTTTACCATGATAGCTTTTCCCTCGCCAAAGTCGATGAAGCGGCTCATCTGTTTCTTGAAGCACTCTACGTTGTGGTTGATAGTCTCTGTTGTCATCATCTGGCGCATATCTGTACGTCCTGATGGATCACCGATCTGTGCTGTACCTCCACCGATAAGCACGATAGGCTTGTTTCCAGCCATCTGAAGTCTCTTCATAAGGCAAAGAGCCATGAAGTGTCCAACGTGAAGGCTGTCTGCTGTAGGATCAAAGCCGATGTAGAAGGTAGCCTTTCCATTGTTTATAAGCTCTTTGATTTCTTTTTCGTCTGTTACCTGCGCGATAAGACCGCGGGCAACTAATTCGTCATAAATTGTCATGATTTTCCTCCTGATAAGTTGAATTTGTATTCTGAACAATAAAATATCCCCCTCATCCATTTAAGGACGAGGGGGATTTCTCGCGTTACCACCTTAATTTGCATCCTGCTCGCACAGGAATGCCTCCGTGAGTTGTCACACATTATTCGACATATATTATATAGTGAAAATAGCCGATTCTGCTAACACTCCGGCACTATAACGTGTGCCAATACGTTGCAGCTTATTAATCGAACCGGTGATATTTAACTATCCGGTATGATGTTCGGTGCAAAGCTCCGGGATGTATTCCAGATCTGTTTTTCTTGCGCCTCTCACCTGCCGGCAGCTCTCTGTAAGTATTGCAGAAATGTACTTGTTCCCATCAAAGCCTGTTGAAATGTAATTGTGCTTCAATTGACGATATTATAGCTGTTTAAGAAGGGGTTTGTCAAGGGTACAAAAAGCAGTGTATGAAAAGTATGAAAAGCTTTTTAATTATTGCACTCTAACCTGTGGTGATGTATACTTTGAATAACAAACAAACTTTGGTTATGAAAGGAAGAAAAAATGAGCATATATTATATTATTATGAGTATGATTGACGGCTTTGAGGCGTTTATCAATCTGGCAGTTATGGTACTGACAATTATTGCATCATGGATTATGTATGCAAAGGCAGGAGAGCCCGGCTGGGCGGCTATTGTACCGTTTTACAGCTCATACGTCAGATTTAAGATTGCAGGGAAAAAGAAGCTGTTCTGGGGATATCTTGTGGCTACTATCGGAATTATAGTGGGATGTATTATATTGATGTATGAGATTATTGCATCAGGACTTTCTGTTATGACATCCGATTATATGGGATCGTATTATGATTCTACCTATGGATATGGTGTAAGCAGTATCGGAAATCACATGGGCATGCTGATATTTGCGGTTATCCTGATTATTGCAGCAATGATTGTGGCATTGGTTATGAGTATCCTCTGCTGTGTCGGACTGTCACATGCGTTTGGCAAGGGAGCAGGATTTGCCTGTGGACTTATATTCCTCAATGTGATTTTTGTCTGTATTATTGCCTTCAACAAAAAAATTGTTTATGTGGGAGATGGATACAATAATAATAATAACTACTATAATCCATACGGTTCAAACGGATACGGTCAGCAGTATGGTCAGAACATGTACGGAAACGGAACAAATCAGCAGTACGGTCAGAACATGTACGGAAACGGAGCAAACCAGCAGTACGGTCAGAACATGTACGGAAACGGAGCAAATCAGCAGTACGGCCAGAACATGTACGGAAACGGGGCAAATCAGCAGTACGGCCAGAACATGTATGGAAACGGCGCAGCGCAGGGAGGGGATACTCAAAATTCCTACGGTACATCGCAACAGCAGTCATGGAATGATGAGTATAACAACAAAGATTACGAATAAATAATAAGAATAAAGCGCATGAATAAAAGCTATAAATAAATGTTATAGTACAAATTTGTATCATTCTCTTGACATATAGAGTCAGAGGGCTATAATACAAAACAAGATTTAAATAAATATGTTCACCAAAATTCGTTGATGAGAACAAGGTCCGATTTGTATTTATTTTCAGAGAGCCTGTGGGCGGTGCGAACAGGCAATGATCAGATTGGAATATCCTCTCTAAGAAGCGGGCTGAAAGCATTAAGTGTGTCTGTAAACCTCGCCGGTGTCCACCGTTATATGGAAAGCATATGTTGGTATGCAGAGTGTCACAGTAATACACTGTGGAATCAGGGTGGTAACGCGGATTATTTCGTCCCTTTTCAGATTATGTCAATCTGGAAAGGGATTTTTTAATTCCATAAAAGAGTTTTAGTGAGCAGAAAAATGTTAAGGAGGCTTACAATGAAAGCATTACAAAAAGTAAGTAAATTTTTATCAGACTACACATCGATAGTTGTCATAGCAATCGCCGTAGTCACATTTCTGGTTCCGAATCTGATGGCCTGGGTAAATCAGATGCTGTTTGTGGATCCGGTATCCAACAAGTTCACATGTCAGTCAATCATTATCGGAATCATCATGTTTAGTATGGGACTTACACTTACGACACAGGATTTCAAGATACTCGCACAGAGACCATTTGATATATGTGTAGGTGCAATCGCACAGTATCTTATCATGCCGTTTCTAGCATTTGGTATCTCAAAGGCATTGAATCTGCCTGACGGAATCGCACTTGGACTTATCCTCGTAGGCTGCTGTCCTGGTGGTGTTTCTTCAAACATTATGTCATACCTCTGCGGTGGTGATGTGGCATTCTCAGTTGGAATGACAACAGTTTCCACATTGCTCTCACCATTTATGACACCGCTTCTGGTATCATTGCTTGCAAGCGGAACACATGTCTCAATCAAGGCACTTCCGATGTTTGTGTCAATCATTGAGACTGTAATCTTTCCTGTAGCGGTTGGATTTTTACTCAACTACCTGCTTGGAAAGAAAAAGGCATTTGCCGAGGCTCAGAAGGTCATGCCGGGTATTGCGGTGCTTGGCCTGGCATTCGTTGTAGGTGGTGTTGTATCATCACAGGGCTCAAAGTTCTTTACATCAGGAGTAGTAATTTTTGCGGCAGTTCTGTTACATAACGGACTTGGATATCTGCTCGGATACGGTGCAGGAAAGCTGGTAGGCATGAACACAGCCAAGAAGAGAACCATCTCTATCGAGGTTGGTATGCAGAATGCAGGTCTTGCCACAAACCTTGCCACCACTACAGCACAGTTTGCTTCAACACCTGAATCAGCCATCATCTGTGCAGTGTCATGTACATGGCATTCAATCTCAGGCACACTGCTTGCCGGAGCCTTTGCATTAAAGGACAAAATGGCTGCTAAAAAGGCAGAAGAAGCCGCTGAGACAAAGACAGCATAAAGAGAATGAATACCTATTATAACCGATTGGTAAATTAAACAAAAATAATAGAAATTAAAAATAAATTATGTATAAAATATTTATTGAAATTTGTTAAAAAAAGAGTAAACATAATATACAAATAAAATTAAGATAAACAAAAGAAAGAGGTAATAATATGAGTGGAATCTTAATGATGGTAATAGCCATTGTTGTGCTCGGTGGAGCGTACTTATTATATGGCCGTTATCTGCAAAACAAATGGGGCATTGATCCAAATGCCAAGACTCCTGCCTACGAGATGGAGGACGGAGTGGACTATGTACCGGCCGATACCAATGTAGTATTCGGACATCAGTTTGCATCTATAGCAGGTGCAGGCCCAATCAACGGACCAATTCAGGCAGCTATTTTCGGATGGCTTCCGGTTCTGCTTTGGATATTAATTGGTGGTGTATTCTTTGGAGCTGTTCAGGACTTTGCATCTATGTACGCTTCAGTTAAGAACAAGGGTCGTACAATCGGTTACATCATCGAGGAGTACATCGGTAAATTAGGAAAGAAATTATTCCTGTTATTCTGCTGGCTGTTCTGTATACTTGTTGTTGCAGCCTTCGCAGATGTCGTAGCCGGAACCTTCAATGGCTTTGCTGCTGATAAAGCAGGCGAGGTTACAAAGGTTGTAGCCAACGGAGCAGTTGCAACTACATCAATGCTTTTCATCATAGAAGCAGTTGCACTTGGTTTCTTCCTTAAATACTCTAAGTTCAACAAATGGATTAACACACTTGTTGCAATCGCATTACTTATAGTAGCTATAGCACTGGGACTCAATTTCCCAATGTATTTAAACCTTGGTGTATGGCACATAATTATATTTGTATATATACTTATAGCCAGTGTTACACCTGTATGGGCACTGCTTCAGCCACGTGATTACCTTAACAGCTACCTGTTAATCTTCATGATCGTAGGTGCGATAATCGGTGTATTCGTTGCAAATCCTGCTTGTAACCTTGATGCTTTCACAGCATTTGCAATCCCTGATGCAAACGGAAACCCACAGTATCTGTTCCCAATTTTATTCGTAACAATCGCCTGTGGTGCAGTTTCAGGTTTCCATTCACTTGTATCATCAGGTACTGCTTCTAAGCAGATAAAGAATGAGAAGAACATGCTTCCTGTTTCATTCGGCGCCATGCTTATGGAGAGTATGCTTGCAATCCTTGCACTTATCGCAGTAGCATCATTCAGTAAGGGAGAGGCAGCAGCTCAGGGACTTACAACACAGCCACAGATTTTCGCAGGAGCTATCGCAAACTTCCTGTCAGTAATCGGTTTACCACACTCACTTGTGTTCACACTGATTAACCTTGCTGTATCAGCCTTCGCTCTGACATCACTTGATTCAGTAGCCAGAGTCGGACGTCTGTCATTCCAGGAGTTCTGGCTTGATTCAGACACAGATGATGACAATATGAGTCCATTTGTCAAGCTGATGACAAACAAATACTTTGCAACAATCATCACACTGGTACTTGCATTCCTGCTTACAAAGGTAGGCTATGCAGAGATATGGCCACTGTTTGGTTCAGCTAACCAGCTCTTATCAGTACTTGCACTTGTTGCCTGCGCAGTATTCTTAAAGAAGACAAAGCGTCAGGGCTGCATGCTCTGGATTCCAATGGTATTCATGATGGCAGTTACATTTACTGCACTTGGCATGACAATCTACAAGCTTACAAAGGCATTATTCTCTGTAGGACTTGACCTTGGAAATTCATTACAGCTTATATTCGCAGTATTACTGCTCATCCTTGGTGTGCTTGTTGCAATTCAGGGTGTGAAGAAGCTCTGTGAGAAATCAGAAAGCAAGAAAGCTGCAGCTTAATATTTGAGATAGAAGTTGCAATTATTAATAGAAGTCAAAAGTCTCAGAATCCGCTAAATAAGCGGGTCCTGAGACTTCTTAGTTTATGTGGGTATGATGAATAAAAGAGGTAAAATATAATGGGAGCCTGATATCAGGCTCCCAATTCTCTGTCCTTTCCCATGAAAAATACTGCTAAAGATTCCGGACCAACATGGCTTCCGGTGCAGAAATCATAGGTGGTATTTATCACATCGCGCACCTTTATGCGCTTTTTAATCTGTTCAATCACATAGAGCGAATCCTCATATGCGTCTGCATGTGCGACTCCGATAATCTGATTTTCAGGGTCTGTAATGTTGTCGCATAACAGATTGACAAGCTCATTTAATACGGCTTTTCGGCCACGACATTTTCTGAACTGTACAATATATCCGTCCTTGCTGCCCCTTAGGATAGGCTTGATGCTAAGCATGTTGCCAACCAAAGCGGTGGTTCCGCTTAATCTGCCGGTTCTTGCAATATACTTTAAATTGCCCACGGTAAACACACCGTTTAATCTGGCAGGATAGGTCTCTATCGTGTCAGCCACCTCATCAAAGCTCATGCCCTTCTCACGCATTTCGCTGGCGTATATTGCGAGAAGTCCCTGTCCGAGGGATGCATTTAATGAATCCACCAGGCGTATTTTTCTGCCGTTACTGCAATCATCAAGGACAGCATCGGCTGCGACACGGGCTGAGTTGTAGTTGCCGCTTATGTTTTTACTGAGGGAGAAATACAGGATATCCTTGTCAGCTTCAATGATTTCCCTGAAAGTATCCTCAAAGATTCCGCTGCTGATAAGTCCGGTCTTTACCTCGGCACCTTCTCTTATCGCGTCATAGTATTCCTTACCCTTTGCCCGCTCCTGTTCCGGTGTGAGGTCAGGCTCAAAGCAGGTCATTTCCTTTCCGTTGACAAGGTTTACAAATGATAGCACCTTGATTTTATATTTTTTACATAGCTCTGCAGGAATGTTTGCCGCAGAGTCAACAATTATTTCAAACATATTTACCCTCGTATTTCTATTATAATGATATGATGGTCAAAAGGTATTTTGTCCCTTTAATCATAATAATTGGTTAACTGTAGTTATGCATCACATATCTTGCAATTATATGCCATTAATATATGTGGTTGCAAAGGATAGTATATGTAGTTTTTGATACTATGTCAATGACTTTTGCCATGTTTAGTAAAAATTTAGAATATTTAGATAGAGTTATCAGGGATGTAGTGTTATAGTAGAAATAATAGATATATAGATTCAATGAAACAGAGGAAAAATATGAGTGATATAAAATTAGGCTGTCACGTAGGCATGGCAGGAAAAGATATGTTTCTGGCATCAGCCAGGGAAGCAGCGTCATATGGCGCGAATGTGTTTATGCTCTACACCGGGGCACCACAGAACACGAGAAGAAAGGAAATCTTTGAGCTCAACATAGACGCAGGCTGGGAATATGCACATGAGCATGGGATAAATGAGATAGTGGTCCACGCGCCATACATCATAAATCTGGCAAACACCGTAAAGCCTGAGACATACGAGCTGGCAGTGGAGTTTCTGGAAAAGGAGATAGTAAGGACCGCGGCAATGAAGAGCCGCATACTGGTGCTTCATCCGGGAAGTCATGTAAATGCCGGTGAGCAGGCTGGAATCGCACAGATTGTAAAGGGACTTAACACAGTGCTCAATCAGAATGATGACGATGTGTTTATCGCACTTGAGACGATGGCAGGAAAGGGCAGTGAAATAGGCCGTTCATTTGAGGAGCTTAAGGCAATCTATGATGAAGTGGACAGGAAAGAAAGGCTGCGTGTCTGCTTTGATACGTGCCATGTAAATGATGCAGGATACGATATTGTGAACCATTATGATGAGGTTTTTGCAGAGTTTGACAGGGTGATAGGGCTTGAGCAGATAGCGGTATTTCATGTGAATGACAGCTTAAATCCTCTCGGAGCACACAAGGACAGGCATGCAAATATAGGCAAGGGAACCATCGGCTATGACACACTGCACCGCCTGGTGCATGATGATACCTTTGCAAATGTACCAAAGATTCTGGAAACACCATGGCTTTGTGAGGAGGGCTCTGCGAAGAAGACTATTCCTCCTTATAAAGAGGAAATTGAATGGCTTCTTAAATAAGAAGGTGGCTAAAAATGTATGGAGAGGTTTTGCATTACAGACAGTAAGATAATGGAGGCATAATAGATGAAGGAAAAAACCTACGAGGGAACTAAAAAAACACAGAATGGTTTAAAGAGAATGTTTTTTTCAGCGCTTGCGATATTATTGCAGGCAGTTTTCATGGTCTATATGCTTACAAGGCTAAATGAATATGCGGCAGCAATAAACACGACCACAAGCGTCCTGGCAATCATACTTGTGCTCGGACTGTACAATCGTGAGCAGACCGCATCCATGACTACACCATGGATTATACTGATACTGGCATTTCCGATAATGGGAGTGTCACTTTACCTGTTAGTCGGACTAAACGGCGCACCGCGTAAGATGCGTGCACGGTTTGAAGAGGTGGATTCCATGCTTCTTCCATGTCTGCCTGAAAACGCAGACATACTATCCGATATGTATGAAAAGGTGCCACAGGCAGCCGGAATTTCAACATATCTGGCAAAAAATGCGCTATATCCGGTATATCAGAACACGGATGTGACATATTATGATCAGGCGTCAAAGGGACTCGAAGCGCAGCTTAGCGATTTATCAAAGGCCAGGAAATTTATTTTCATGGAGTATCACGCCATAGAGGACAAGGAATCGTGGCACCGTATCCAGAAGGTGCTTACGGAGCGCGTGCAGGCAGGAGTCGAGGTCAGAGTGTTTTATGATGATATGGGCTCAATCTTTTTCATAGACAGGGATTTCTCGGAAAAGATGGAGAAGCTTGGCATCAAATGCAGGGTGTTCAACCCGGTTGCACCTGTCTTTAACATGTTTTTAAACAATCGTGACCATAGAAAAATCACGGTAATTGATGGAAAAATCGCATATACCGGCGGCTATAATCTGGCAAATGAGTACTTCAACGTGACACATCCATACGGAATCTGGAAGGATACGGGAATCAGGCTCGAGGGAGATGCTGTCAAGTCGTTTACCATCGCATTTCTCGAGATGTGGAATGCATCAGAGCGCAAGGTGCCGCGCGAGGTGGATGTATCGCAATATCTGCTGCACTATGATTATGAGGCAAAACAGAGTGGATTTATCCAGCCATATGCAGACAGCCCCCTCGATAACGAGCAGGTGGGGGAGGATGTCTATATCAGCATGGCAAACAAGGCACAGCGTTATTGCTGGTTTATCACTCCTTACCTTATCATTACCGATGAGATGAGCCATGCGCTGACACTTGCCGCCAAGCGTGGAGTTGACGTGCGCATCATCACGCCGGGCATACCTGATAAGAAACCAATATACAGCGTGACACGCTCCTTCTACAACCAGCTTGTGAAGCATGGTGTGAGGATTTTTGAGTGGACACCGGGCTTTTGCCATGCAAAGATGAGTGTGGCAGATGATATAATGGCAACCTGCGGTACCATAAATCTCGACTACAGAAGCCTTTATCATCACTTTGAAAATGGCTGTTTTATGGCGGATTGTGAAGTGGTGCATGAAATCAGGGATGATTTTATCAGGCTTTTCGCTGAGTCAGCGGAGGTGACGGAGAAGTACAGGACCGGAAGAAGTGCAAGACGAAGGCTGGGGCAGTCAATTATGCGGCTGTTTGCAGGGCTATTGTAGACTGAAAATAATGTGTATCAGGGAAGTGAGAGCATATGAGTGATTACGACAGCAAAATCATCAGAAAGCAGATAAGAGTGTACGGCTCTGTGCAGGGAGTAGGTTTCCGCTACAGAACAGAGCACGCGGCTGAAAGCGTTGGCGCAACAGGCTGGGTGAGAAATGACCCTGACGGCTCGGTATTTATGGAAATACAGGGCACAGAGGAGCAGATAGACAGGGTATTTGCAATGGTGAGTCAGGGTACTTATGTAAATATAGAGAAAATGGATGCCAAATCAATACCGGTGGTTGAGGATGAGCGGGGATTTCATACGAGAGAATCGCTTGGAGACTTCTGGGGACTATGGCACAGATAAACGGAGGCATCATATATGTTTTTTATGATGGGAATAACGGACGGCAGGAAGGACTTTGACTTCAATCAGGTCATTACCTGCGATAAATGTGGCAGGTATGGCAGGTATCAGGTGTATATGACATACATGGTGCTGTCACTGTTCTTCATTCCGTGTTTTAAATGGAACAGGCACTACTATGTGCAGACCACATGCTGTAATGCGCTTTACGAGCTTGATCCGGAAATAGGACGCAGGATAGCAAGAGGCGAGGACGTGGAGATATTGCCACAGCATTTGCAGCGTGTAAACCCGCAGTATGGTTATGGCTTTGAAAATGGAAGTGGAAATACAATAAAAAGATGCAGCAATTGTGGATATACAACTACAGAGGACTTTGAATTCTGCCCAAAATGCGGCAGGAGGCTGTAATTTGTTTCACGTTCTAATGATAATATGCTTTTACGAATCGACTGCAATAAGGCAGAGGATGGAGCATAGAAAGAGTTTCACAAAATCGGTATTTGACGATTTGGTGGTAAAAATTATTCCTCTTCAACAAGTTTCACAAAATCATCTGGCAGAATTATCTTTGTTCCACCTGCCTGATAATCTTTTATATTTCTTGTGACAATATAATCCATATCTTTTCTGGATGCCACCTTTTCAACAACTGCATCCTCATAGTCACTGATTGCAGATGCAAGTGCATCCATGCAGTCATCCGCTGTAACCTCTAATATTCCAGTCAATGAATAAAGCTTTCCCATTATCATCTTTGCTGCTTCTATGTTATGCAAATGTTTCCTTATAAGATAATAGATGTCTGTTGCTGAACTTGCAGTAATGTACATTTCGATTGTATGATTTGCTGCCATAAGAAATATTTCTTCTGCACTTTTATTCCATGGCTCTCTTGAAGTCAGGGCATCTATTATCACATTTGTATCTGCAAGAATCCTCATCTATTTTGCACCAAGCCTTTCTTCTTTTGCTTCATTCAGGTCTGCATCCTTTGGTAAGATTCCAAACAGGGATTTTGCTACTTCTACTCTGTCCTGATGTGGATTTGTCAGTTTTGCCACTACCTTTCCGTTCTTTGTGATAAAAACATCTTCTTTTGCAGATAATAATAAATATTTTCCAAGATTATTTTTCAATTCAGTTGCTGTAATTGACATATCACCACTTCCTTTCTTCGTACTATTATTATACTCATTTTGTACGATTTTATCAATGTATTTAGCTAGAAAATATTATTCTTCGTCTACACTTACATTTTTTTGATTCATCCACAAATAGAAAATCACATTAAGCACAATTCCAAAAATAGTTGCCACCGGAGCCGCAAGTCCTATCTTTGTAAGGCTTGCGTCCGGCTGGATACTCATGTAATACGCCAGCGGAAGTCTCACCAGAAGCGTCTGCACAAGTCCCTGAATCATAACCCAGACCGTCTTATCATGACCGTTACAGCATCTTCACCTTTTACAAGATTTTGTGTGATTATTTGTTTTTGTTTTTCTAAAAAAAATGCCATTTCACCACTTTTATGTGATGAAATGACATTTTTCAGTCCATTTATGTAGTTCGTCACAGTATTTATTCCTGCGTTAGCAGGTAATCCTTCCATATCTGTGACATCGATTACCACCTGCTTATGATTTGCCTTGATTTCCAGTGTTGTTTATTTTCCTTTATGAATGGGCAGCCAGTGTTGCCAGCTTCTGCATAATTGCACTTACATCCTGCATTACATTCAAATTTTCTTCCTCTGCCTGCATCGTCTCGCCTGCGTGCGCCGATACCTGCTGGGAAATTGCTGAGATTGTCTGAATGGAATCTATAATTTCCTTATTTGCATTCTGCAACTCGGAAATGCTTCTTGAAAGAGTATCTGCATTTTTCTGAATTGCACGCGTACTGTCCTCGATACTCTCAAAGCTTTCTTCTGCATTTGATGCACCAGTCTTCTCTTCGTTAATTCCATCTATCATATTGGAGACAACACCGACCACCTCCATGATTGCATTGGACACGTTGCTGATCAACTCTGTAATATGTACGGTTGCTTCTTTGGTTCTCGTTGCCATACCGGAAATTTCTGTTGCAACGACAGAAAATCCTCTTCCTGCCTCTCCGGCACGGGCTGCTTCAATGCTCGCATTCAATGCAAGAAGACTTGTTTGGTTCGTAATTCCTCCAATCAGTTCTACAATGGAATTCATTTCATCCATATACTGGTTCAGATTTTCCAGTTTTTCTGTAACCTCGGTTCCATTATCAACAGAAGCTTCAACTTCCGATGCCAGGTGCTCGATATCCTGTTTGCCTTCCGCTAATGC
>ENA-OPDG01000969-OPDG01000969.1-human-gut-metagenome-genome-assembly--contig:-NODE-969-length-22900-cov-9.557277_pt1 | contig 22900 bp, 26 predicted proteins | sample MGYA00241259_ERZ501498 | MGnify/ENA primary metagenome ERZ501498 (study PRJEB25962, sample SAMEA2042582) | human gut metagenome | biome: human gut; feature: human-associated habitat; material: faeces... | reverse complement strand
GATTTGCTGGCAAGGTCACAGAGAAAAATCCGGTTTCCCCAGAAGATATGACTTTAGAGGAATACAAGGCGTATTTTAATGAAAAGATGAATTCATTATATACACATCCATCGCAGCGGAATAGAAATGATATTATAGATATTACGGATGCCGCTTATAAAAGAATGCAGACTGATCCAGAATATGAGAAGAAAATATTAGACGCTTTAGCGAAGATTAAGGCAGTTAATTTTGGAAACTATATTCCACAAATATCATATATGCATATAGATGATACATGGGAAGGGTGTTACGGATATACTAAAGGAATGAAAGAGAACGATAGTTATACTAAGGGAATTTCTTCAAAACATGAAAATAATGTAAAAAAGAAAAATGAGAAAGATAGAAAAAAGCAGCTTTTAGAGGAATATATTGAGGAACAAATACAGGCTCGTAAGGACATACTGGAGTTTCGCAAAGAAGAGAATTTTAAGCATAAAGAGCAAAATATCGAACTTAATAAAAAGGCATTGGCGCTGAGGGCTTATAATCAGCAGATTTTAGAAGAGCATTAAGCAAGATATGAGTAGGATAATCTGTTTGTTGTTGAGTTCAAACGTAAAAAGACCAAATAACAGATAGTGTCTGTTGTCTGACTTTTTTGTGCCATTTTCTGCAAGGGGTATTGATGATATGTGCCAAATGTCTATATTGAAAACAAATTTTCAAGTGAGGTAATAGAGATGAATATATCAAATGCTATCAATACGGTAAGCGTATCTGGAAGTTTTAGCAGTAGTGCTAAAACTTCTGAAAAGAACAAGTGGCAATTAACAGATTCATTAAAAGAAAAAATTGTTGAATTGGCTAAGAAAGATGCGAAAAACAACATATATATGGGAAATGAGTTTATGAACTTGCGGAAAGCAGAGGTCGCTAAAGTGGCACCAAATCGGGCAGCACTGATAGGTAAGTTCAACCAATCAATGAGTTCTGGAAATATGGGTGATATGAAAGAAATACAAGAGGCAGACAAAAGATGGCTGTGTATTTTATTTGGGATACCATATGAGGCAGAGTTTCAGGGAGAGGGAACAGGATCAGCAGCTCATGTATATAACGAATGTGGTGAAGAAGTTCTGACATATACAGAGGGAGTAGGCTGGCAAGAAAAGGAAACAAAAGCAGAGTCACAGGTACATTCGGCGTTAAAATCGACATATTATGAGGCTTTTTGTGATGCAAGAAAAGCATTAAACAGTGAACAAAGAACTGGTGGTATGAATGAAAATATAATGTCACAAGGCAATTTTGATATGAAAGCGTAAAGAGCGTGCGATTAAAATAATGGTTTATAAATAGGAATAGAATTTTAGATGAAAAGCACAGTCCTGACGATGTTTTGGATATGGACACGGTTATTCCATTTATGGCGGTGGCTTGTGACAATCTCACTTCTTCATCACAGACATATTATATTCATGTTAATCGTGGAACTTGTGAGGGTACAATGTATTTTTCACTTTCGATGAATGAGAGAATTAAAACTGGACGGGGAGTGTTTTCTTTTAGCGGAACAGCATCTAATCCTGGAAAGTCATCAATAAGTTTATCAGGTGTAGATTCTTCTGTTCTTACATTGAATTTGGCAAATAATACTACAATTCCACCAGAAGCCATTGTTACATCAGTAAATACATCAGGTACTCAATCACCGAGTCAGGGAAATGTTCATCATATGGTACTTCCTGCAACAGAATCAAGTACTTGGTATACATCTACGGTAGCAAGTGCATCGAGTGGACATTACAATATAGATGTTTCGGATGGATTTCAGGCAGCACAAAGATGGCAATTTAAATATAATGCTTTAGCAACAGCAAAATCAACAATGAAAAATGTTAAAATAACACTGGAATGGGAGTACGATATAGCAAATACAGGATATAAGTCATATTAGAAATGTGGGTGATACTATGAATATTTTTTTTAACAGCCGAATTTATGCTAATCAGTCATTGCTTAATGTCCTGTTTGGTCAACAACAAAAAGCGACAATCAGTCGAAGCAATGGTTGTATAGGCACAAGAGATACTTTGACGATAAGCGCATCAGGAAAGGAAAAACTTACAAAAAGTACAAGTGGAAGAACACATAATACAAGTATTGATAGCAGCATTGACTTAAAGTCCTATATAGCTTCAGCAAAAAAAACGAATCAAGAGCTCATTGAGAATGCAGGAACACAGATTAATGCGAAAACAAGTGAATATATGAGTACAGGTAAAGCATTTAGGGCGGCATTAACGGAAAAGTATTCTAAGCTTGCCGCAGAAGCAAAAACACATTCTAACCCTGAAAATTATATTCATTCCAAGTATTTTGATAAGAGTTCAGAGTATTACGAGACTAATTTGACTGATACAGAACGTAGGATTGCATATAATTATGAGATGCAGATGTGCCGGACAGGAAAAATAAATGGTGTAAATTATCAGGATTCTTTGTTCAGGGGAATTGAAGTGGACGGCGACAGTGTAGATTCGGATAAAATCCAATTTGAAAGAGCATTGGTAAATTCGCAGATTTCAAATATTTTAAAGCAGGCTGGTGTAGATACATCTTCTATTACGAAAGATTGTACTTTTACTGTCGATCCATACAGTTACGAGATAACGGTAGATGGCGTGGATGAAGAAACAAAGGTGTTGATGCAGAATGCTTTAAATGTAGGTAATAATGGGAAAAATCTCTATAAGCATATCTATTATTGCTCAACACAAGATGGCTGTGAGAGTTCTCAAGTAACAGAGGAATCAAAGATGAAATACGAAGCATATCATCAGGTTTATAGTTATACAGGATATGAATTAGACAAACTTGAGGAAAAAAATGGGACATATTATACGGAGTCGGGAGAGAATATATTAGACTTAGTGGATAGTGCAGTTGAAAGTTCCGGAAAAGTTCCGAAAGAGTTTAATCAGCAAATGAAGAATTGGATACATGACCTGGTTTCAACGATATCGACCAGAGGATGGAACAATGTGCCAGATATGACTTTAAGCATTTTATATGGAAAGAGCGGTTTAAAGGACATGAACCAGCTGATTACATACCAGTATGAAGCTGATCGTATGAACAGACAATGGTATTCTGTGCTTTAGAAATATAATATTTTTTGGAAAACTGGTTGAAGAATTACGAAAGAAGGAGAACCATGTATGGGAATTGGAATCATTCAGAATCATAGTCAATATAAGAATATTTGTGGTAATTATACATATCATATGCCGGCTCCGGTATGCCAATCAAAAATGAAGGACTTAGGTGATGAATTTGTTCTGACGGAAAAAAATGATGGAGACAATAATCTTTATCGTAATGCCTTTACGGGGGCATCTGCAAGTGCAGCGGTAAAAGGATACGGTTCGGGAGTTGTGGATTTATCGTTATTGATCGTTGGCACCAATAAGAATAATCGTTTTATTGGTTCATTGAGCAGTGACAGTGATGTAGATTACCTGAAAATAGATGCGGGTTCACAGTGTTTAAATCACAGACCGGTTTACATTACAATGAAAGTCCCGGAAGGCTGTGATTACAATATGACTATCTATGACAGGGATGGCAATCAGGTTGGAATGGCGACAGATAATGGGGATGGAACAAAGACAATAAAAGTTCCATGTGACTGGTCAAATTCCTCAGATTTTGTTTTAAAGATAGAAAAAGCAGATGGTTCTGCCGTTAAGCTGGATGAAAATTACACCCTTACTTTTGCACAGGGGGAGATGCCTAAAACAGCAGCACAAGCCCTTGAAAAAGCACAGGAGAGAAATGGTCGCGAACTTCAGAATGGGGAAAAGAGCTTACTGGATTCCTTAACGGGGAAAAATATGAGAAAGGGTTTAGAGAAAGAAGGCATTGACAGACTTCATAAAGAGCAGTTTGAGGCACTTCCTGAGGAATTGCAATATTCTGGAAATGAGAGTGCCGCACAAATGCTGGCAAGAAAACAAAATGGTGAAACACTCACGGATGCGGAAGAAGCCTATGTGAAAATCTATGGCAACATCAAGGATATACAAAAAATAGAAGCCGATGAAGCAGATCGGAGATTCCAGAATGATTTTAGGGATGCTTTGCAGGAGACAGGGATTTCATTGGATAGTACCATGCATATTTCGATTTCCTCTGCGGGAGAAGTGCGTGTGACCGGACTGAGTGATGAAGACAATGAAAAAGTGAAAAAACTCGTGGAAGATAGATTTATGCAGCAGATAAAAAACTCATATCTGAGTCATTCACAGACCGTAGAAAATATGAGTGATCAGGAATATCGTCTGGCTGGCTATGTAGAGGAATTAGATCGTTTTTTGAATAAGGTATCAAATGGGAACGTAACAGTAGATGATTTGGAAATAACATCCGGGACGGGAGCTTCTTCCAGTAATTTTATCAGCGGACTGCCAGAAAATATTGCAGACCTTGTGAATCATGCAGATGCAGTATCAAAATACTATGATTATAAGCAGATGATTTATGATGTTCTGGCTTATAAAAAGGAAAATGGGACGATTCCAAGATATCAGATTCAGATGGATGTGGGAGGCAATGAAAATAAGTAAACTTTATCAACATATATATTGCTGCAATCCGTAGGTATCAACACAAACGGTAAGAAGCAGCCTAATGAAAGAATGGAGGTATTATAAAACGTCTAGTGTGAACAATTATATGAATACGGGGTTGATTTCCCAGAATTACGATGTGATTAACACTGTAACCAAAAAGTATGCGGGAAATACGTCAGAGAAGCTACAGGAAAAATCATCTGGTACAATGAGAAAAATGTCTGATGAGGAAGTAAGGGAGATGCAACAGAAACAACAGAATCAGTCAAGGACATTGAGTGTGGACAGAAGTGAAGTTGTAGATAATGTTTTCTCTAAAACAGGGGATAACATTACATATGAGATAGATGGTGTTACATTCACTAATGCCCAAATGAAAGCATGTAAAGAAGTTGTGAGAAATGCAATTTCCGCTTTGCCTGCCAAGGGAAGTGATTTGGATTACAAAGATTATGCGTCTATGGGAATTGCAACAAATATGGTAAGCAGCTATGCAAAAGAAAATCTTACAGAAGAACAGGCTGCCGTCATAAACAAAAGTATGGAGGAATATATAAATAGTCTCACGCAGGCACAAAAAGAACGTCAAAATAGTCAGGGATATTTTACTGATGAACAGGAAGGTGTGGGAAACACAGGAAATTTGAATACATATTACAACACCCGGATGAAACTCAGTGATAAGGCAGCAGACTCACTGAAAAGCCAGATGGCTAATTTACCAGAGCAGACAAGAAAGACATTAATGGCTAATTTGGAAGGTGCTACACAAAGAGGAAGTGTTGTGCAGTCTGCATCAAATAAAGAACTTTCGTCGACTATAAAAACCTTATTTCAAAATGTGGATATGAAGGATGAAAAGGCTCTGAATGCTACAATGAAACAGTATAGGGAACTTATGACACCTGTATATCAGGCAAGTGGTATTCGCAATACGGCGAATAATAATTCTTTAACGAATGTATTAGATCAGGACATTAGCAGGTTTGTAAAGCAGATTGCAAATGCGAATGCAGTAACTGGTAATGTTGGAAGTACATTTAATGATACGATTTGATTTCCATAATACAGTGATATAATGCAATTCAAATAAAATTGGATGACATCACCAGAGAGTAGAGTGGCAGAAAGTCAGTAGATATAAAGGGATAGATTTATTTATGAAATGCGAGGTGGATTTATGGGAATTTCGATTTCGAATGCAGCGAATTCTGCTATTACAAAATATAGTGCATCACTGAGAAACGGCGAACCTGACTGGTCTATGATTCCAAGTGCAGGGAAAAGCAATAAGTCACAGGCGGAGTTTGTTGCGGAGATTAAAGAACTGGCTCAGAGAGCTGCCAATACAACGAACAAAGCGGAATTAGAATCTATTCACAGGCAGAGAACAAAATTATGTGCAGAATACATATCCGATGTATCCCCTGACAGAAAGGCATTATATCAGCAGGCGAAAAATGCAGTAAAAAGACAAAAAAACAGTAATCCGAAATGCAAGGGAATCGGAGAATTATCACTGCTTGATTTTCTGGAGAGGGCAGAGGGGAAGAATAACAACCTTGCGGAAAAGAAATTTGTTCTGGCGGGAGGAGGCACACTGGAATGTCCGATTCTGACAGGTGGAGGATATGGTGCCGACATTTCTTATCAGGGAACAAAAGTGCTGACCTATCTGGGAGATGGTTACGGATGGGGATGTGAAAGAACTCCGGCTGAGCGGGAAAAAGAAAGAGAATTTTACGGAATTTACTTCAATGAATATCATGCGCAAAAGAATGGTCAAAGTTCTGAATTGGGAGAACTGCCGGATTATTTGGAAGAGAAGCCGTCTTTTGACAGGAAAGCATAAGAATATAGGAAAGTATTATGAAAAACAATTATACACAAGGAGAAGGAAAAGATGGTAATAACCCGCACAGTAGAGATGCATACGCAGCTTGTAGGATATGATTTTAAGAAAAAAGGTTTACCTACTGATAACAACATAGCAGTAGAAAACAGTAAAGTTTCCAATGATTATTTCTGGAAAACAAATAAATATACGGATCAGGATGTGTTTGGAAGAACACTGGATCTGACGGCACTTATCAATAAGCCGGACGGATATTTAAAGGGAAGTTTATCGGATACGGAGGATGTGGACTATTACGAATTCAATATTACAGAGTACCGGGCATTAAGTTTTGTGAAGGATACCTATAATAGGGATATTACTATCACTTTAGATCATATACCGGAAGGCTATGATTATGAGATGGTTTTGTATGATGAGGAAGGCAATCAGGTCGGCATTGGGAAAGAGAATGGAAATGGCGGTCTTAGTATTACCATACCGAACTGGAATTCGGACAACACGGGTTATACCGTAAAGGTACAGGCAAAGAATGGTTCGACGGTAAACCCGGATGCCGAATATCATCTTTCTTTCCAGACAACGCAGGCGGATAAAAGCCATGGAGCTTATCAGGAAATGGCAGAGGTTCAGAAATATGCAGGGACAGTCCGGAAGCAGATGCAGGAAGGCTTAATCGATACGGAGGAGATGCGTGCAATTAAGGAAATCCGGCAGAAGTACAAAACTTATTATACAGAGCAGATGGAGAAACTGCATCAGGAACAGGCAGAAGCTGTCATGCAGGGTGGGGCAGTGCCGGATGATGAGCAGATTCACAATTTACTGGAAAAGAAGGCGGCAGGCAAAGAACTGACGGAGCAGGAAAATGCCCTTTTAAATATCTTTTGTACCGCAACAGAGCTGGATAGTGCGAATGCAAGTGCAAAAATGAATACCACAGTAAAAGACAGGATATCTGTTGATTTGCAAGAAGCGGGAATGGATATTTCAGATTCCACGTTTTCCATAAAAATTGGGGCGGATGGTCAGGTAAGTGTCGATGGCATTAATGATAATGCAATGAAACAGAAGATAGAGGATGTTTTGTCAAAGTATTCGGATGATCTGATGGATATTTATTTTTCTATGGATTCGGAAATACAGGCATTGTCCGATAAAGAAAAGTATCTGTTACAAGCTGCGGTGGATGTGGAAAAATTTTTATATAAGGCAACTGGCGGCAGTGTATCGCTTGGAGACCTTTCCGTGGAAAATGCAACGATACATGGTCTGCCGAAAACACTGGATGACCTGTTAAATAATCCGGGCGGGAACCTGACCTATCAGGATTACGCAAGCGATATCCGGGAAATTTTAGCATATAATCGGACACAGCACAAAGATATTATGTCTGAGTTAAACGTACAGTTTTTCATGGCAGACGGTACAATTCAGATAAAAAAATAAAGCAAAGGTAATGAAATGAATAATCAATTTATACAAGGAGTAACATTCGATTGGGATAGAATTGATAACGATAGTTATTTAAAGAGAATTGAGGCTTTTTTGGGTGTTAAAAAACTTGATTTCAACAAACCGGTTACTTTTTTTGTCGGAGAAAATGGCAGTGGTAAATCCACTTTATTGGAGGCACTTGCCGTAGCACATGGTTTTAATCCTGAGGGTGGAACAAAGAATTATGTTTTTTCTACGCATGATACACATTCAGAATTATGTGATGCGATAAGAATTTCAAAAGGCTATCGGAAGGAAAAATGGGGATATTTTCTTAGAGCCGAAAGTTTTTATAATGTTGCAACGCAGGAAGAAGAATATGCAGATTTTGCGCATCCTTCTGTTAAATATCATGAAAAGTCACATGGAGAGAGTTTTCTCGCGTTAGCGCAGAACAATTTGCAGCCAAATGGTCTGTATCTTTTTGATGAACCGGAAGCTGCATTATCACCTCAGAGACAGCTTACATTGTTAATACAAATATATAGATGTGCAAAAGAGGGAGCACAATTTTTTATAGTTACACATTCGCCTATTCTGTTAGGCATACCAGATGCAGATATCTATTGTTTTGATAATGGAAGCATACATTTATGTGAATATGAAGAAACAGAGAGTTATCAAGTGACAGAAATGTTTATAAACAATAGGCAGATGTTGCTGGATAAATTGTTGATAGAGTAAAGAAACAATGTGTTAGGGCACAAATATGATAAAAACAAAAAATATTTCAGAAATGTTGACTTCTTTAATTGAGGAGTATCGTTTTAATAAAAATACTCTTTCAAAATATTTAGAAATAACTGAAGAAACAGTAGATGGAGTAGTAATGGGCAATGTGGAATGTTTGCCAGATGATCCTGCATTGCGTCTTAAAATACTTAGTAAAGCAGGATTTCTGTATTTTGGAGCGATTGAAGATAAGGATAGGCAATTAAGCGGTTTTTTGGAAGTGCTTGTTTCCTATCATGGCATATCCAAGCTAACGATAGCAAAAATGGCTGGTGTTGAGGAAAATGATATTGACAGGCTTTTAGCCAATCCACCAGAAAAAGATGAAATCGAAGTAAAATATAAAATTGCTGTGACTGTTATGGAATTGCGATTTTGGCTAAAAGATTGTGAATCACCGATATAATCGGGATTTGTGAGTAGAGGGCACTTATGAAAAATAAAAGTATCAATCAAGTTTCCATAATAAATGGTGAAGATGGTCCCACAAGTGTTTTTATATTTGGAGAAGCTCAAAAGCAATCTCTAAAGATTAGAATCCGAAATGCTATCTATCAATCCAGACGAAAAAGGATAGAAAAGAGAATAGCGGTCAACCCGCATACCCTTGCGGAAGTGGTGCAATACGCAAAGGATCATTATGATTTAGTGGAAATCAATCCTGCCGCAACAAATTGGATAGAACGACAGAAAAATCTAAAAGCTAGTTTGATTATGCAGCATAAACCAGAACTTTTGGGCCAAAGGAAGGATATTCCAAAACCAGATTTTCATAATGAAGAATCTGTTAAAAATTTTTTGAATGAAATGGAAATTAGAAATAAATTGATTGACCAAATGCCTGATAATGTAATTCCCATGGATTTTCATTTATATGAAATAAAAATTGGTGAGGATTTAATGGAAATAGAGGTAGATTATACCTGGAATATATTTGGAATATCTTACTCTGGAAATAAGTCGGTCATAAAAAGGTTTAAGAAAATAGCCAGAGATTTATATTGTTATTATGGTGTCAGTGAGGAGGATATAAAGAACCGGACAAAAAGATATTCTTCACTGGTAACGGAATTGAGTTCATAATTCAGAATTTTAAATGGAGTATTTACGATGAAGAAAATTATATCTTATTTTTTGAGTGGAATCGTATTATGCACAGCTCTTCTTGTAACTCCTGTATCGGCAGCAGAAGTTGCACCGGCAGAAGAAACAATAACTATAAATTCTACTGTATCAGTGAGGGCTACAAATTATTGGACTAAGACAACAACAAAATTAAATTCTGTATATGGGACAGCATCAAATATTTCAACTGTTTCATCAGGGTCTGTAAGTGGATCAAATCCTCAGATTTTAAAAATAGAGGTGTATAGTAGGGTTAGTTCAGGAAGTGATTCGTTTTATTTATATGTAGAAGATGGCAATGGAAATGTTAATTATACAACAGTAAGTAAGAGTGGAACAATAACAATTAATGATTTTAATGGTTTTGATCCGTCAGGCAAGTGGAAAATATGGATTGTTACAAAAGGAACAGTTTCAACATCCACTGAAACAATAAAAGTATATTATACATATTAAAAATGTAATGTGGCTACAATTTTGTATTATAGGAGAGAGTGAAATATGAATGTAAATATTAACAATAAAAATTTATTTTCGCAAAGTTTGCTAATAAACAAATTCTTCTTTCAGAAAAATTTTTCACACAAGCAGACTGGGATTACGACCCTAGATTCTGGGTGTCAATATAGAAATAACAATTATTACTATAATAAAGATGGTGTACCTTTTTTATCAAAGGAACAGGCAGACCGTTGTATCAATGGTAAGGATTGGAAAAAGATAGTGTCTGTATCGGATAAGGTGAAGTCGGATTTAGAAAAGGTTGTAAAGCAGGATTTTATCAGTAGCAATGGTGCATATATACCAGAAGAAAGCAAGAGACATGATGTAATCAAACAGTATTTGAATACGATTCCTTCTGAACAGCGAAATTCCGCTTCGTGGACATTGAGCAGAATGGCTGGAGATTATGCTTCAAGAATGGAGACACTGGTAAAGAAAAATAATCCTGGATGGAAGCCGGGAGATGCATTTGATACAAGTATTTTAGATCAGATGGATGATACTCTTGGTGGATTAGATTTTAAAGTATAGATGTAGGTGAGAGAAATCCAACAGGTGGCATAGTTGGAAGGACTCCGAATAATGAAAGGAGATATGTTAATATGGCAGTTACAGGAATAGGAACATATGCGTCATATACGAATAGTTATGGCAATACACAAAATGCTGGAAACAAAACGGGCAGGACATATAAGAATGCCCATGAATATAAGAACTATTTAACACAAAAATACGATTGTTTACGAAGCAGGGATTATTCCGTAAATATAAACAGTTCTCTTTTGTCAAAGGCTATGGGAGATGAAAAGACAAAACAATGGTTGGAGTACAATTTATCGCTAATACCAAAAACAATAGAACAGTCAAGAGCTTATGTGGCAGCAAGAGGAGCAAAGATACTGAGTTATAGTATTACTATAAATGGATATGATAGCATGAGTTCTGTAATGTGTACTCAAGATGAGGTTGATCCGGGAACAGAAAAAGCAAGGAAAGAACTTGAAGAAAGACTCGAGAAAAGGAAAGAGGAAAAGAGAGCAGAGGAAAAGAAAACTGAAGACAAGATGGAAAAGGAAAGAAGTTCAAAAGATTTAGTGTCCGATTCAGATAATGAACTAAGAATATATAGTTTTGATCAAAAGATATAGTGATGCAATTAGCATTTCTATATAAAAAAGCAAGGAAGGAGGGAAGCATAATGAAGCTTGGAAAGAAGAATGCAATGGAAACGGGTACATTTATGGCATATGCTTGTTCATGCAATTGCTGGTGTGCTTGTACTTGTAACAACTGCCAGAGTATTGGAACTGCAAATGGAAGACAAGTTGCAAACAATACACAAAATTCAACTACGCAAGTTAAAAGTAAAGGTTCTTTATTGTTACTTGCTTAGAATATGAATTATTTCAACAAGGTAGGGCTTTACTGTGTTCAGTAAAGCCCTGCTGCACTATTTACGCAAGGAGAAGTATATATGACTAAATCAAAACCTAATATACATATTTTAGAACTATACAACAGGTATTATATGTATGATGCTGGAACAAACGCTATATTTTCTATTACAAAAGAAATGTGTAGGTTTCTTATGGCTATTTTGAATAGTAATGGAGAAATCGAAGTTGGTGATGAATTAAAAGAAGAAATTGAATATTTAAAAGAATCAGGCTGCCTGAAACCGGTTGATGAAAAAATAGTCGTTGAACATGGGGAAATATCTTTATTGGAAAGTTTATATGAAAATAATTTAAATACGATTATTTTGCAGGTTACACAAAACTGCAACTTGAGATGTCAATATTGTGTTTATTCAGGAAGTTATATAAACAGGGTACATAACAATAAGAGAATGTCAGTCGAAGTTGCTAAGCAGGCTATTGATTTTTTGGTAAAACATTCAGAAAATAGCAAAGAAATATCCATTGGATTTTATGGTGGAGAGCCGTTGCTGGAAGTTCCACTGATAAGAGAAGTGGTAGATTATGCAGAGGGGGTGTTTAGTGGGAAAAAACTTCTTTTTAATATGACGACAAATGCCACTTTATTAAATATCGAAACGGCAAAGTATCTTTATGAGAAAAAATTTAATGTTACAATAAGTTTAGACGGACCAAAAGCAACACATGACAGTAATCGTATATTCGCTAACAGCAATAAAGGGACATTTGATGCGGTAATGCAGAATTTGGAATTGATAAGGAAAGAATTACCGGGATTTATAAAAAATATAGGATTTAATGCTGTGATAGATTTAAAGCAAAATGTGGCTTGCTCAAGTGAATTTTTTTTGAATTATGAAACTGTTAAGGGAATAAATGTGGCTTCAAATTATATAAATCCGATTAGCAAGAAGGATGAAGAGCCGATTAATCCTGAACTAATAGCCATATCATATTATGAAATATTTAAAACATATTTATATGCTTGCAATAAGGAAATTTTTTCGAATTATAAGCCTACTTTATATAGTAGCGAAGTAGCATCGTTGAAGCAAATTGTTAAAGATAGATTTGTCGGATTGCAAACATATCAGGGCAAAATCAGTCCGGGAGGACAATGTCTGCCAGGTATACAGCGTTTCTTTGTTACAGTGGACGGAAAATTTTTCCCATGTGAAAGAGTAGATGAGGAATCAAGTGAATTATGTATAGGTGATCTAAAAAATGGATTTGATTTAGAAAATGCGAAAAAAATTTTGAATGTGGCGAAGATAACGGAAAAAGAATGCAGGGAATGTTGGTGCTACAAAATGTGTTCTCAATGTGTGGCAAAAGCTGGCGAGAATGGAAAGATAGAAGCAGCCAATCGTTTGAAATGGTGCAAACAATCGAGGGAAAATGCAGAAGAATACATAAAAAATTATATTGTCCTAAAAAATTTTGGCTGTAAATTTGAGAAAGGAGAAGTATAAGAGATGAACGTTGTTATTTATCCATATTCGATTGAACATAGCTATATTAAAGAGTATAAAAAATTATTTAGATACAATATTATCTGTTTTATGTGTTATGGTAATATTTTACCGATAAATCATCAAAATGATAATGATGATTACTGTACTTTTACTGATTTGGTGGACGGAAAAATTAGTTTTGATGATTTTGACACTTTTTGCATTATTGACAAAGTTCCAGATGAAAATGAACTATATAAAATAGTGGAATTTGTATGTTCTAATGGAAAAAATATCATATGCGTAGAAGAAGAATATCTTGATCAGATTGAAAAAATTTGCAAGAGGTACAATGTGAAATTGTTGCAATGCAATTATGAAACAATAGAAACACCTGAAAAAAAATGGAACTATGATTCAGAGATAATAGGGATTGATATACCGGTTGTTGCAGTAATGGGAATTGGTCAGAATGTGCAAAAATTTGATTTACAACTGTATCTTAGAAGTAGATTTATTGACAAGGGCTATAAAGTAAGTCAGATAGGGACGAAAAAAATAAGTGGACTGTTTGGTTTACATCCATTGCCAGACTTTTTATTTAATACACAATATTCAGATGTTGATAAAGTGTATGCGTTTAACAGAGTTATGAAGGATGTTTCTATGCAGGAAAAGCCAGATGTTATTCTGTTAGGAATTCCAGACTCATTACTTCCATTAAATAATAAGCATCGTTTTAGCTTTGGATTGTATGCGTATGAAATATTTAATGCGGTTCAACCAGATTTTGTCATAACATCGCTGATGGCTAATGATGGATATAATGATGAATTTTATTCTGAAATTTCAAAAATGGCAAAGTATAAATATAATGTAAATATAGATGCTTATTTTGTTTCACAATTTTGTCCGTTGTCTAATTCAATCTGGTCAGAAAAATTGAGTTATGTATATTTGCCGCGGATGGAACTTCCTAAAACAGAGTATAAGGTTTATACAACCAGCGACTTAAATAATGATATTTTATTCAAACAGGCAGAAAAAAAGTTATTATTATATGGAAAATATGAACAGTATTAAAGGAGAAAGTGATGGAAAAGGAAGCAATAGAAAAATGGATTGAAGAATATGTTGAAAATACAATCCATATCACAGTGGATAAAAAAATTAGTTTGCTTGATCCGAGAAATGGAATGTTACCAAGAGATTTATTACAGCTTTATTTTGCTGTTGAGAGTTATTTTGGAATAAAATTTGAAGAACGAAATGTCATAGATGAAAGATTTGATTATTTATGCAATATGGTTGATGCAATACAGGAAAAATTAAAAAAGATTAGAACTGAGATAAATACCTATGAATAAATTAAAGATTGCAGTATTGGATAATGGTGCAGATGAAAAAATACTTGCATTATGTGGGCTGCCCGATATAATTCAGCAGAACAAAGGAAATATCAGTGATGAGGAGGATTTGTTTCTGCATGGGACAAATTGTGCCATGATCATAGGGCTTAATTGTGCCGACGCAGAATTATACAGTTATAAACTGCTTGATAATACAGGAAAAGGAAATGTGGATGATCTGAAATCAGCGTTTGACTGGTGTCTGATGAACAATATAAGACTTGTCAATCTGAGTTTTGGAACTACACATTTTAAGGACAAAGGAATAATTCGGCAGTTGGTAAATCAATATGCCAATAAGGGACTTATCATAATTGCGGCAACTGCTAACAGTGGGTATACGGCTTTTCCGGCATCCTTTTCAAATGTTATCGGAGTAAAAGCAAAAGATACATTTAACATTGATGCGGAAGGTTTGCGGGATAAAGGTGTGGATTTTGCAGCTCCATCGGAACACAAAATCTGGTTTGGAGGAAACGATATAACGCTTCAGAAAAGTAACAGCTATGCGGCACCTTATGTAACAGCAATGGCTGGAAGGTTAATGATGGAACAGTCATGGATCAATAATGTATGGCAGATTAAGAAGCATTTATACCAGAAATTCAGGGGAAAATGTGTACAATATATTCCGGATTGGATAGAAAAAGGATGGATTGCCGGAAAGGTATTAAAGAGTAAGGCAGAGGTTTATTTTGAGGTAGCTGCAAAGGAAGAAGCAGACACTGTAATTTTGTATGATAAAAATGAGTTTAATGAATACAGGGAGAAGCACATTGTGTATCTTGGCAATGAAATAGCAGAGCAGCCGGATACACAGGGCTTTTTCTGGAGCAGAAGAAACAGAAAAGAACAGATCTTATGTTCAAGGATAAAGAAGGAGAATATTAATATACCTGTCATACTTTTAAAAAGTGGTAAAGAACAGGATCAGATATGGTGGCTTACGGAATTAAGAAAGAGTTTTGAAGCAGAGGGCTATAATGCATATGCTATTTCCACTGAACAGGAGAGCGTATTGTATGATTTAGAATATATCCCTTTTGCTGTTGATGAAAATATAAGTAATAAGATTGGTGATTTCCTGTATTGGCAGACTTATTACAACCAGTCTGATTTGATTATTTGTGGAATACAGGAAAAAGAAAGTATCGGTGTGGAAGCCGATATATTTGTAAGAATAGAAAATGGGAAGAAGCAGACAGGAATACAAATTTATTGCGACAAAATAAAAAAGACACAGATGTGTTTTGGAACCCTCGGAGAGCAGCAGATAAAGGAAGTATATGATTGTCTGCTTACAATCCTGACGGAGGATGAAGATGAGGAATAAAGAAGCAGTAAAGAAACTGCTGGGGCTGCTAAAGGATTATAGAAAAATAATTGCACTGATTATTGCATGTCTGCTCATTTCAACGGGATTGAATATGTGTATTCCGTTATTAAACCGAGGGATTATGGACTATGGTTTCATAGGCGGAGACAAAGAACTGCTTATAAAACAGGTAATATGCTCATTGCTTATTTATATGATTATAGCAGTTATAGATATTATAAAAGAAAAGAAACGGGTAGATATATCTGCGAATATACAATATTTTTTATCGGAACAGTCGTTTAAGCATCTGATGAAAATAAAAGCGGATTATTTCACCAATAGAAATTATGCGGAAATCCTAAATAACATAAATGTGGATATAGGCAACATGACTTCTATTGCAGATGAGGGTGTGTTTTTTGTCGTTACCCAGGCATTCAGCATGGTAGGTGGAATCATCGGGCTTTTTATCCTGGATTACAGAATGACACTCATGGTACTTCTTTTTATTCCGGTAAAAGCGGTTATTATGAAGCATTTTGCAAAGAAGCGAAAAAGAATCATGGACGAGTTTATTACAGAAAGCGAGAAATATGCCGGATGGTTTGGAGACACTGTTGGCGGTGTAAGGGAAGTAAAGCTTTTTGGAATGCTGGAAAATAAGAGAGCCGAATTTGCTGACAGACAGCTTTCTGTAATCAATAAACAGAAAAAGATGAATATGCTTGCCCAGTGGAACGGCATAACGGATAACATTATCGTACATCTGCTGACCAGCCTGATATATATTATTGGTGCAAATCTTGTTTTTGATATGCAGCTTTCAGTAGGCAGTGTGTTTGCGTTTATTACATATAGTGCGTATGTGACAGGACCTATTTCAGCAATACTCAATATCGGGTATCTTTTGTCAGGAATTATTCCTTCAACAAAGCGGTATTATGAGTTTATGGCACTTGAAGAAGAAAAGGAAAATGAGGAGGGCATGACCGAGCCTTGCTTCGGTGATCTGGAATTACAGAATCTTTCTTTTTCATATGAAAAGGATAAAGCGGTACTGTCCGATATTAATATTGCTTTTCCAAAGGGAAGTAAAACGGTGCTGATTGGTCGGAATGGTTCGGGAAAAAGTACACTGATAAGTCTGTTGCTGCAATTATACCAACCTACAGGCGGAAAAATAACATTAAATGGTATAGATATTTCGGAGTTTGTTTTGAGAGAATACAGAAATATGGTATCTGTAGTAAGCCAGGAGATCTATCTGTTCAATTCATCTATCAGGGATAATATCTGTATGTATAAAAATATAGATGATAAGACAATTATGGAAGCCTGTAAAGATAGTGGACTTGCTGATTTTATTTCTGAGGTGTCATTGGATTATGTGGTAGGACAGAATGGGGCAATGCTTTCCGGAGGACAGAAACAGAAAATTGCACTGGCAAGGGCATTGGTGCATAACAGTCCGGTTATTATATTTGATGAAGCCACATCTAATACAGATGTGTATTCTGAACATCAGATTAACGGACTGCTCCATACGAAACTGAAAGAAAAGACGGTCATAATCATTACCCACAAACAGGAGATATTAAAAGAAGCAGATCAGATTATCATGCTGAAAGATGGTGTTGTTGTTGGAAGTGGAGTCTATGATCATTTGTCAAAAGATAATCTGGAATTTAAAAATATGCTGAAAATGGGAGAAAAATATTGAATAATACATTGCCATGAATTGACAGGAGATAGTAAAATCTGCAAAGTATTACACGAAAATGGCAAATGGTTACAGATTGCCAGACACCATAATAATTTCTGATATAATGCGATAAAGTCAGAAAGGATGATGGGATTATGGGGAACAGAGAGCATATATATGAAATTATTGCCGGGAATATCAGAAAAGAACGAAGAAGGCTTGGAATGACACAGGCGGAACTTGCAGAGAGGGCAGACATATCGCTGGATACGATAAAAAGTGTGGAAAATGGCAGACGGGCAATGAGCCTTGACACATATCTAAATATCGTACATGCACTGGAATCATCACCGATGGTATTGATGAGCCGGAAACATCCGCAAAAGCATATTGAGCGTTTTGCATTTATGATGAATCGGCGTGACGAAAGAGAAATAGAATTTGCTTTACATATGGTGGAACAGTTATTAAGAGGGCAGGACAACTATCTGAATGAGTAGGAAGGTGGTTGTTCTGCCTTTTTATTATATTCCAACAGGAAAGTAAAGTGAGAAAAAATCGGTGTACAATGTTCCACCTGAAATAGCGGGTTCAGTCACTCTGTCAAAGGTTTCTCTTACGGTACAATACATACAGCTTGAGCAAATACATAAGGTGCCGGAAAAGAGTGAAAGGTGTATTACGATATTGTTAAGAGTGGTGAAAGAATAAATGGACTGCGGACAGCACGAAGGATGACAAGACAGCAGCTTGCTGAGCATATTGGATTGTCAGTGGATGCTCTGCGGAAAATTGAAACTGGTGTAAATGGAGCAAAGATAGATACTCTGGTCAGTATTGCGGATGTGTTTGAGGTATCGTTGGATTATCTTGTAAGTGGAAGTGAAAGAAAAACAGACACAGACAGTCTGCTGGCAGGCTTGAAAGAGAATGAAATACAGTTTATCCGGAATATGGTGTTAAATGCCATTGATAACATGAAACTTCTGATAGAATAAAAATTGGATTGCATTTATACAAAGTGCAATCCGATTTTTTTTGTGAAAAATTAAAAAGAGTGCTGCTCCCATGAAAAAGAGTGTGGGTTACTGTAGAAGATGCGTGCTGTCAGCTATACTCTGTGTAGGTTCTGAAAGGAACCATTGAATTTTGATAACTGAATAGGACACGCATATCCCACGAGTTTATATCGCCTTGTATTTGACAGGGTGGCAGAATCCCATTTCGTGCGATGACTATCCTCGGAGCTGTAGTCGATTATGAGAAACGTAACAGCAGGAGCCTTTAAGGATAGGAGCAGAGGGTTGTGCCTACCGGGTTAGCAGCCGGAGGTAATGAGATAATAAGTGCACCTGAATTTCAGCAAAACGCATTTTCAGAGAGTGGCTACTTTCGTAAGTCCAGATGGGCAGGAAACTACGAAGTGTTTGTGGCTGGCAAAGGATATGTTACCCGATACGGGGATGGTTTAAGAGACCGGGAAGATATTATTTTATCTTCCCACACAAGTCGATTTACAGTCACCAGCAGTAAGAAGTAATGGATTTATTAAAAAGTGCAGAGAGTACTGGTAAGTCGGCTTATGTGAGGAGATAAAATGTGTACAGAATATCGAATCAAAATAAAACGAACAGGAGGCTTTATGAGTAGATGTTGTGTGATCTGCGTGGGAAGAAATGCAGACAAAGCCGCAGACAGGATAGAAGCATATGCGAAGAAAGCGGACTTTGAGATTGTAGAAACAATCTTTAAGGATACAAAGTCTGTGGAAAGATTAAGGTATTATATCGAAAATGATGCCATTATCAGCATTCTGGTAAGCAGTATCTATGATATTTTAGCAGATAAGGATGTAGTGAAGGGCATTATGGAGCTTGCAGCGGAGCATGGTATCAGTATCAATGACGAGAGCAGGGGCTATGAACCTGCTCTTATTGCATTTGAGGAGGAGAATGCCTGATAAGCGGAAGTCAAAAATGGTGGAATTTTCATCGGAAACAGTAATATTTGATGAAAAAGGAAACAGAGTGATTGCCTGCCCTACAGAACAGGAAGCTGTTGAATATGTCAGGGAGCAGGAACAGGAAGCTGACAGAGAAGGGTGTGAATATCATGAGTGTAATAAGCCGGGGCGAAAGCCCCGGTGTTACATAGCCGTCAGAATATCTGGCGGTTTTATTTGATTGGAGGGATAGGATGACAGTGGAGCAGTTGGGGAAAATGTCTTCACGGAAAATGGAGGATGTGGATATTAACACATTGGTGGAAGTAAACAGTGTGCGTTATGATGAAAGTTTGTCTACAGAAAAGAAAGTAGAAAAAATGATTGCCAGAACCGGTAATCCATATTTTCGCAGATCCGGCAATAGCAAAATAAAGATTTCCTTTTCAAACAATGGCGAAAATCTGAAAGATAACTATATTGCGATGCTGGTAAATGCATAAAATTATTATAGCTAATGCAAAAATGGGAGTGGAATTTTAAATCTGTTTGTGTTATGATACAGACAAATAAGGACATCTAAACCCGAAAGGGTATCAATTTTATATTGGTGTTTCCATTTCTCTTGATTTGGGACTTCTAACTTAGAAAATCGAAGGAGTGGTGGACATGAATAATTCCAGAAGAATTTACAGAGCAGCCATCTACGTTAGATTATCTAAGGAAGATGGTGATCTTGATGATAAGAGAAAAGCTGAAAGTAACAGTATCTCTAATCAGAAATCCCTAATACTTAATTATTTAAAAGACAAAGAAGATATTGAAGTGGTGTCAGTCCGTGAAGATGATGGCTATTCAGGGGCTTCCTTTGACCGTCCGGCATTCAAGCTAATGATGCAGGATATAAAAGATGGTGCAGTTGACTGTATCGTGGTAAAGGATCTTTCACGATTTGCAAGAGAATATATTGATGCGGGCAGGTACATTGAGCGGATGCTCCCGGCACTTGGAGTACGGTTTATAGCCATCAATGACGGTTATGACAGTGCAGATACACAGGCACAGGGAAATGAGATTATTATTCCGTTCAAGAATCTTATCAATGATGCTTATTGCAGGGATATTTCCATTAAAATCCGAAGCCACCTTGAGACAAAGAGGCAGAACGGAGAATTTGTAGGAAATTACTGTGTGTATGGTTATAAGAAGTCAGAGGCAGACCATAATGTGATTGTCCCGGACGAGTATGCAGGTCATGTTGTGCAGGACATTTTCCGCTGGATCAAGAATGGAATGAGCCTTGATGCCATAAGTGATAAGCTGAATAATCTTGGAATCCTATCCCCTATGGCTTATAAGCTCAGCAGGGGTGAGAATTATAAGACAGCATTTCAGAAGAAAGATGAACTGCTGTGGACTCCTGTTGCCGTAAGGCGTATTGCAGCGAATATTATTTATACGGGAACGCTTGTGCAGGGAAAAATAACAACACCAAACCATAAGGTGAAAACGAAGATATTAAAGCCGCAGGAGAAATGGGCAGTCTGCCACAATAATCACGAGGCACTGGTATCTTTAAGGACTTTCCAGATTGTGCAGCGTCTGTTGTCAGTGGATATGAGAATGGCACCGGGAAAAGATTCTATCTATCTTTTATCCGGAATAGCAGTATGTGCCGACTGTGGGGCACTTATGACACGAAAGGTGTCTACAGTAAATGGAAAAAAGTATGTTTACTATATGTGTTCCAATAACAAGAAGAATAAGAAGTGCAGCTCCCACAGGATAAAAGAGGCAGACTTGGAAAGCCGTGTATTTGATACCTTGAGGGATATGACAGCAATACTTCTGGATGCAGATGAGGTAATAAAGGAAGCTGGCAATAGTGCCAATTTCAGAATAGACCAGAAAAAGACAAAAGAGAGGATCAGTGCAAAAGAGAAAGAGATAACCAAATACAACCAGATGCTTGTTTCGCTTTATGAGGATTACCGAGATGGAATTGTTGATAAATCAGATTTTGCGATTATCAAGGAGAGTTTTGAGGTAAAAAGAGCAGAGGCGGAAAAGGCAATCGACAGGTTGCAGAAGGAAGCGGAAAACATTGCTGCCGGGATTGAAAGGGATACCGAGTGGCTGGAAGAACACAGGAAATGGAAAACAATGCCTTCTCTTACCCGTAATGTGGTAGTAAGCCTTATACAGTCTGTAAAGGTATATGAGGGCGGTGATATAGAAATCGTACTGGACTGTGACGATGAATACAGAAAAATCGTTGCAAGAGCCGGGGAGCTGGAAAGACAGTATGATGCGGAAAGGCTGGTGGTTTAAATGGCAAGGAAGTCAAGAACACAGCCGAAACAGTCCACGGATACGCTGAAGGCTTTATCCAAAGTGTATAAGACTGCCATATATGTGAGGTTATCTGCGGAAAAAGATGAAACGAGAGACAGAAAAACCCTGATCAATCAGAGAAATCTCATTAAGAACTTTGTGGATCAGCAGATGGACATGGAAGTTTATGACATCTATATGGACGATGAAATTTCCGGTACAACATTCGACAGACCGGAATTTGAGCGTATGATGTCGGATATGAGGGCAGGAAGGATCAACTGCATTGTCGTAAAGGATTTGTCCCGCTTGGGTAGAGATTACATTGAAACGGGCAATCTGGTAGAGCGTGTATTCCCGATGATGAATATCCGCTTTGTAGCGATTACGGATAATTATGATTCCTCAAAGAAAGACGCAGACCTTATGGTTGCGGTCACGAATATAGCCAATGACCTGTATGCTAAGGATATTTCAAAGAAAATATCTGCCAGTAAGCAGGAAGCGATGGAAAAAGGTATTCCGACTGGAAATGTGGCTTATGGCTATAAGGTAGTCTTTAATGAAAATAAAGTCAAGGTAATGGTTGAGGATAAGGAAGCCGCAGATGTTGTAAGGTGGATTTTTAATGAGGCAGAAAAAGGTACACTGCATTCTGTGATAGCGGCAGAACTGAATGCGAAGCATATCCTTACACCTGCCCAGTACAGAGTAAGGCATAATATAGAGAAACTTGAAAAGCTGCGTGGAGTTAAGTGGACTGTTGATACAATATCACGCATTTTAAAGAATGAAGTCTATATTGGAAGATATGTGACAGGTAAAGACAGGGTATGCCTGTACAGACACGAAAAGAGGCATACTACCAATAAAGATGAGTGGTATGTTTTTGAAAATCATCATATTGCACTTATCACAAAGGAACAGTTCTATGCGGTGCAGAAGAACAAAAGAAAGGCACTAAAGCCAG
>ENA-OPDG01000966-OPDG01000966.1-human-gut-metagenome-genome-assembly--contig:-NODE-966-length-22938-cov-4.032994_pt1 | contig 22938 bp, 18 predicted proteins | sample MGYA00241259_ERZ501498 | MGnify/ENA primary metagenome ERZ501498 (study PRJEB25962, sample SAMEA2042582) | human gut metagenome | biome: human gut; feature: human-associated habitat; material: faeces... | reverse complement strand
GAACTCCCGTCTACTGTCTCCTATTATCCCCCGGGGGCTAAGGGTACTCCCATCTCTCTCAACACCTCGAACGATTTCAACTCAGGCATCTGCGGCACATGAAGCCTGTAATAATGCAGAATGATTTCCGCGATACTGTTACGGTCGGTGCGGTTCATGCGGAAAAGGTGCATCGACTCGAAGCCCATACGCATCAAGGTGATTACGCGCGCTGCCTCAACTGGCTGCAAAACGTCGGAATGGGCGGGCATAAGGCTGGTGAAGCAAGCATTGCGAAGGTCGAAGAACATACCGTTGCGATAGTCGTCGAGATTGGGATAGAAGCCCAAGAACAACGTGAGGCGCATCATAAATACAAGATGGAAATTGGCGAAAGAGCCGGTGGCGGCATCGAGCCAGGCTATACCACCGACAAGATAAGAGAACAGACGGCTGTTGCCCTGCTCTCCTCGAGTGGCATACAACAGGAATTCGGCAATGAATAACGATATTGCCAACTTCTCGGGCGAGAAGGGAATGGACACGAAAGGTAAGGCTATGCGAGCCTCGCTGATGTGCTGCAACGATGCTCGCGGACGATAGTCGAACTCAATATCGAGCACTGTCAGCGGCTGGAAGAACTGCTTACGGATTTTCGCTTTCGACGTCTTGGGAATCCGGATGACAAACGACAGCCTTCCCTCCGACTCCGTCAGAAGGTCGACAATCATCGAGGAATCGCCTAATTTCATGTTGCGCAGCACTATGGCCTGTGTCTTTATCAGCATAAATATGTATCAATAAAGATATTCCGAAAGCCCGAAAGCCTGTGCAAAAGTACAAAATTAAGGCACAAAACGAAAAAATATATCATTAAATTTGCACATATCAAAGATTATATCTACCTTTGCACCCGCAAATAAGCAACGCCGGTCCCTTCGTCTATCGGTTAGGACGAGAGATTTTCATTCTCTAAAGAGGAGTTCGACTCTCCTAGGGACTACTTCCAATATCCATCATCTCGCAGTGAGTGCGATAGCAGAATCTTCCTCAACGGTGGCTCTGCGAAACGGTGACGGAGGACTTTCATGAAGTCCGCTCAGGGCTGTCTGCTATGCAATATAAGACCCAGGGGCTATTAAAAATCACAATTAATCAATTCAAAACAAAAATGGCAAATCACAAATCATCTCTTAAGAGAATCCGTCAGGACAAGAAAAAGGCTTTGCACAACAAGTATTATGCAAAGACAATGCGTAACGCAGTTCGTAAACTCCGCGCTACAACAAACAAGGAAGAGGCCGTAGCATTGTACCCGAAAGTACAGAAGATGCTCGACAAATTGGCTAAGACAAACATTATTCACAAGAATAAGGCTGCCAACCTGAAGTCTGGTCTTTGCGCACACATCGCAAAGTTGGGATAAGAAAAAAGCTGACCCAAAGAAGCTTTACAAAGCATTTAGCTTAATATAAAGTATTTTCGCTTAGCATATATACAAGCAACAGCGGTTTTAGTTATTCGAAAATCTCTTTAGGTCAATATATAAATTACAAAAGGAACTGAGTCGTCGAACGGCATTCAGTTCCTTTTTTCGTTTAGTCCCCTTATACTTTTTGTGGCAAGAAATAATTTAATCATTAATCAAATTATTTCTTACCACAGAGGCACAGAGGGCACGGAGCTTTATTCACCCACCCCGGTAATATTCGCCCACTGAGCAGATGCCTGTGGCATCAGGAGGACACAGAGCCTACAAGAATCGGATGGAGGCAATGAGGTGAACTACACCTCATCACAAGCGTAGATAGAACTCTCGGAAGAGCACGTCCACTCGAAGATTTCCTCCGGTTTGAAGAAGCGTTTCAGTTCGGCGGCAGCCGTCTCAGGCCCGTCGCTGGCGTGCACGATATTCTCCTGGAAGCTCATGCTGTATGTTCCGCGTATAGTTCCGGGAGCAGCCTTGCGGCCGTTTGTAGGTCCGGCGAGCGTACGCACTACCTCGATAGCCTCAACGCCTTCCCAGCACATAGCCACCACAGGAGCCGCCATCATCGAGTTTTTCACCCTCTGAAAGAACGGTTTGTCCGCCAAATGAGCGTAATGCTCGCTCAGGATAGCATCGGTAAGCTGCATCATCTTCATTCCACAAAGATGCAAACCTTTCTTCTCGAACATTGAAATGATTTCGCCGATAAGCCCTCTCTGCACCGTGCAGGGCTTCAGCAACACTAAAGTCTTTTCTTTTGCCATGATAAATAAACTGTTTTTCTTTAATTGTCAGTTGATAATCAAGTTATCTTCCCCACAAAGATAACGCTTTATTTTGACATAACAGAAATACAGGCACAAAAAAAGTTGCGCCGTTTCCCGGCGCAACTATAACGTCATGAAGAACCGGTTCCGCAGATTGGCATAAGCCCCCACGGAAATAATGAAGCAGGCGGGTAAAGCAACCAACTTGCCAACTCGTCAACTTATTTATCGATACGATAGCTATTTTATGTTGAGCAGGAAAGTGGTGAGACTTTCGTCCATAGACAGGTTGAACTTCTTGCGCAGCCTGTATCTCGCACTTTCGACACCACGGATGGAAAGTCCGGTAATCTGCGATATGTCTTTCGTGCAGAGGTTCAGGCGCAGGTAAGCGCAAAACTTCAGGTCACTTGGCGTCAGCGTAGGATATTTCTCCATGAGATTTCTGAAATAATGCTTGTGTATAAGGTCGAAGTTTTCACGGAACATATTCCAGTAGGCGTCATCCTTGTTTGCGGAATTCGGGCTGATGGCGTCCATGGCAATGGCAGCTATTTCCTTTCCCTTGTCCTGTAACTTCTGTTCCAGTATCTGCTTCTGCTGTGCGTCGATGATATGCTGCTGGTGGGCTATCTCGAGTTTCTGCCTCATCTGCTCATGTTCGGCAATCCGCATCTGTTTCCTCACGGCTTTCCTCAACCGCCATTTTATGAAGAAATAGAGTACCAGGCCGACAAACATGACATAAAGGAACAGCATAGGCAAAGTGCGGTACCACGGTGCAGGGCTTTCAAACCGGAATGTCTTGGTGGCCAGGACATTGTTGTTCATGTCGGTCACACGGCATTCCAATGTGTGGCAGCCGTCAGAAATCCTGGTGAACTGCACCTTCGGAGTAACGGAGCGATAAACCCTTTCCTCCCCGCTGCCTTTCAGGGTGAATACGAAGGTGTATGATCGGTTGGTGAAGTTCGGATAGCTCATCTCTACGGTCAGGTCTCCGCCTTTTATCTGCGGCATCTCGACTCCGTCTGTCCTTATGGCCTGGGGCCTGTTCGTGGTCTTTTCCCTGTAAAATGCGTTGCGCACGGACAATGTGCTCTTTCCCTGCGGCATCTCCATATCCTTCATGTTCACGTGGCCTATACCGTTGTTCATACAGAAGTAGACATCGTTGCCGAACACGCTTACCTGATTATTGAAGTCGCCGCATTCAAGTCCGAACAAGCCGGCGGGGACAAACGCCTTCTTCACAAAATCCTGATTTTTCCATTCCACGAGCAGGTAGCCTTTGGCTGTGGCAAGCCACCACAGGTTCTTGTTTACCATTGTTGCCGACAGGACTTTATATCGTGCCAATTCGTCGAACCGGGGGGGGCATTTCCTCAAGGTGCCGTTCCCGTCGGGTGAGAAGAAATGCTTGCCGTTGCTGAAATACACCTTGCCCCATACGGAAAAGAGATTCAGCATTGACGATCCGTCAAGTGTGTGGAACTCCTTTACGCTGATGGCACTGTCAAGACTTTCGTTCAGCTCTATCTTGAAGCCTCCGCCGTGCATATTTGTTGCCCATACCGTCCCCTGTCCGTCGATTTCCAGTTGCTGCACGGGTGCCATGAAGTTACGTATGATGTTGCGGAACTCCCATTTCCCGTCAACTTTCTGATACAGTCTCAGCACGGAATACGTGGCTTCCAGAAGATAATGCCTTGTCTCGCTTATGTAGTAGTGCTTTACGGCGGTGCTGCTTGTGTTGTCGTTTTTCGCCATCTGTGTGCTTTCTGTTCCCGATATGAGCCTCATTCCGTGGTTGTGGCCTACGACGAGCTGGCTGCCGAACGAGGTGATATACCAGTTCTGCCCATTAGTTCCTTCGACAGACCGTAGTCCGGCTTCGGAGAACAGCATTGTCTGCTGGTTGCTGGCGATATACAGTCCGTCGGACGCCTGATATACATCGTACACCTTTCCGAAATCGCCAGAGAACACAGTGAACGGACTTCCTACTTGCAACAGCGCGATGCCGGTGTCGAGTGCAGCCCATACACAGTTGTCTCGGTCACAGAACAGGGACAGCACTGTGTTGTCTTTCAGCATCTTGTTGTCTCCGTAGTTCCCCTGTAACCGCCCGCTCTTGTCTATGCTGATGATGCCGTTCTGTATTGTGCCGAGTACGATGGTGCCGGTTTTCCTGACGTATGTGGCTCTGTTGAGCTGCACCTTCTTAAGAATGTCGTCGGCCTGAGTCCTGAACGGCGTTGTCTTTGTTCCGTCGAAAAGGAACAATCCGTGCGACTCCGTACACAAGACCGTCTTGTCCCTGCCTATATCCAGTGCAGCCACCACGTCATCGTCCCCCAGCTCCTGCCTTCTGACAGCCGGTTTGTATCGGTTGCCGGCCAGAAGGCAGAAGTCGCCCCCTATGAGCTGCGCATATATATTATTGTGTATGGAGAAGAAATAGAGCGGCAGGTTCTTGCCATCGTAGTGGGCACGCACGCTTTTTCCGTCATACTCGAACCATGAGCAGAAACTTTGGAAAAGTATTCGCCCGTCTTTTGTCTTTACGATATTCCATATCTCGTCGTTATGCGGCTTATAGCCTTTGAGCTTGTCCCAAAGCGAGGTGAACTGATAGTTGCCGTAACTGTCGCGCCGGAAGTAACCGAACTCCTTGTATGCGCCCGCATATATGCGGTCACCATCGGCAAGCAGCGATCGAACGAGTATTTTCCGAGGCAGTTCGTGCAGTTTCCACGAATACCCGTCGTATGAAAGCAGTCCGAAATTGTTTCCGAAAAACATCATGCCTTCTGCGTTTTGGGTTACAGACCAGTTTTGGTTACCCGCTTCGTAATCATTGGATGTGTAGTTTCTGACTACAGGCAAGAAGCCAATGGCGTATGACTGAAGGTAAGATGCCAGAAACAATATCCATAGTATCGGTTGTCTTGAAATCATGGTGTATTGAGTTATTGGTAACGCAAAGTTAATGTTTTTTAGCTTAATAATGAAATATAGTCTGGAAAATTATAAGTAAGCCACCAAAATTAAACGATACCATCTATGACAAAGCATATATCTGCACATTAGAAAATGTACAGGAGGATTTTTCAAGGGATGCGAGCCTACATCAACGAGCAAAGAAAGCGCCTCGTAAAACGCTCATTCTTAGAGGATTACAAAAATAAACGTAGTAAAAGCGTAGTGGAGAAAAAGCAGAGAAGTGTAGAAAACGTGGTAACAAATTTTATAACATATTGACATCGCATTAACTTTGTAGCCGAAAACATCTAATAACCTAAATAAAACCAAAATGAAACATTTAATTCTTATGATTTGCGCCGTATTCTCTTTTGAGATTGCGTGTGCACAAAACCAAGACGTCAAAGGCGTTATCGTTGATGTTACCGGTGAACCTGTCATCGGTGCCACCATACAAGTTGTCGGTGGAAAGACGGGAACCGTAACCGACCTGGACGGAAACTTCTCACTTAGCGGTCTTCCCGCAGGCTCGGAGATTACCATTTCTTATATAGGAATGAAAACGGCCACGCTGAAAGTCACGCCAAACATGAAGATTGTCATGGAAGACGACTCCAAAGTCCTCGATGAAGTCGTAACAATCGGTTATGGCAGCGCAAAGTCAAAAGACCTGACCTCTCCCATCACGGTGGTGAGGTCTGAGGACATCGCCAATGTCCCCGCATCATCGCCGATGCAGGCCATGCAGGGTAAGGTGGCCGGTGTGAACGTGGTCAACGTAGGTGCGCCGGGTGCTTCCCCTACCGTCAGAATCAGAGGTAACGGTTCATTCAGCAACTCATCGCCGCTTTATGTTGTCGACGGTATGTTCTATGACAACATCGACTTTCTGAACAGCAGCGACATTAAGGACATGAGCGTACTGAAGGACGCGTCGGCCGCAGCCATATACGGTGTGCGAGCAGCTAACGGTGTAATCATCGTGACAACCAAGAAGGGCTACCAGAACCAGAAAGCGCGTATCACCTATGACGGATACATCGGCGTGCAGAAGGCCACCAACGTGCTTGAGATGTGTAATTCCAGCGAGTATGGCCAAATGCTGATGGAAGCCGACTACGACACTTACAGCCCGTTCTTGAAGGCAAGTATCGACAAATATGGCGGAAGCTATGCCGATCCCGATTTCCACAAATGGACATACGGCAGTGACACAGACTGGTATGACGAACTGCTGCGCGAGGCTTACATCACCAACCACGCGCTAAGCATCACCGGCGGCGGCGAGAAGGCATCCTATGCCGTTGGTATCAACTACTTCGCTCAAAACGGTATCATGGACGTGAAGAACGACTACAAGCGCCTGAACTTCCGTGCTGCCTTCGACTATCAGGCAAACGACTGGCTGAAGGTGGGTTACAGCGGTGTATATTCTTCGGCTGAGCAAAACAACCCGAAGGGAGAGGCTTGGCAAAAGGCGTTTAACGCTCCCGGCATTTATCCCATCTATGACGAAAGCAACGACCCCGCATACCCCACGAAGTATGCTTCTCCAGAGTCTGTGGGATTCACAAACAACTTCTACAACCCGATGGCTTTCGCACATTATTACAACAGCAAGAACTCTATCGACCACTTCCTCACATCCCTTTATGCCCAAATAGACATTATCCCGGAGCGTCTGAACGTGCGTTCTGCCATAAACTATGACCATAACGCCATCGAGGGCTATGAGTACACACCCGAGTATTATGTCAGTTCGTTGCAGCAGGCGTCGACAAGTTTCCTTAAAAAGAGCATCACTACCTACAATAACTACATTTGGGACAATACTGTCAACTATACACAGTCTTGGGGACAGCACAACTTCAAGGCCATGGCAGGCTACTCCATGCGTCAGGAGAAGTATCACTGGCTTGAGGGTTCTGCTTCAAACGTACCTGACGGAAAGGACGAGTACTGGTATATCGGTCAGGGCAACGAGGAAAGCCGCAAGTCGAACGAGAACGCCACAACATACCGCGGACAAAGTTATTTCACACGACTCAACTATAACTATGCCAACAAGTATTATCTGATGTTCACATTCCGTGCCGACGGTTCGTCAAAATATCAGGACCACTGGGGCTACTTCCCGTCAGTGGGAGCGTCATGGGTACTGACAGAAGAGCCGTTCATGAAGAATGTGAAAGGTATAGACTATTTGAAGTTAAGAGCAAGCTGGGGACAGTTGGGTAACGACAAGGTCGCTGCAAGTGACGGTTTCGCGTCCATTTCTGTCGGCAACGGCTTCTCCGGTGTGTTCGGCAACGCAACATATCCGGGATACCAGAACACCACCTACTTCAGTTGGCTGAAATGGGAAATCGTTGATGAATTCAACCTGGGCTTCAACGTAGGATTGCTCAACAGCCGTCTGAACGTAGATTTCGACTACTTCCGCCGTATGACGAAAGACGCTGTGATTAGCGTAAGCCTTCCGTTTGCCAACGAAACGCTGGCTGGCAACTATGGAAAGATCCTGAATCAGGGTTTCGACATCGCCGCCACATGGTCGGACCGCATAGGCAAGGACTTCAAGTATGAAGTCTCGGCAAACCTTTCCTACCTCACAAACAAGGTGAAAGGACTCAGCGGCGCATCAATGGTGAACAATGGAAAGACATACAATATCGTGGGCGAAGAGATGAACTCTTACTACGGCTACAAGGTTATTGGTATCTATCAGAACGAAGAGCAGATTGCCAACGACCCGATAGCGGTGGCAAACGGCTGCGAGCCGGGTGACTTCATCTACGAAGACCGCAATCAGAATGGCGTGCTCGATGGTGACGACCGCACCACATTGGGTTCTTACCTGCCGAACTTTACATACGGCATAAACTTCGCGTTCACATACAAGAACCTTGACTTCAACCTCTCTACATACGGACAGGCCGGCGCGGAAATATACAACCGTAAAAGGGCTTTGAGATATGCGCAGTCTAACTACAACTTCGACAAGGATCAGTTTGACAGCCGCTGGACAGGTGAAGGTTCAACTAACTCCAATCCATCGGCAAAGGCTCTGACAAAGGGATGGAACGTCAGCGACTCACGCGTGAACAGCTATTTCGTGGAAAGCGCAGACTATTTCCGCATCCAGAACGTGACATTGGGCTATACGTTCAAGAACATTGGTTTGGGTAGCTATAAGTTGCCGAGTCTCAGAATAAGCCTCACCGCGGACCGTCCGCTCACTATCTTCTCCGCTAACACATTCACACCGGAAGTCAGCGACCCGTACGGATGGGATACAGACGTATATCCTCTGACCGCAACCTATACTTTTGGTGTTCAGATCAACTTCTAACAATTAACAATTAAAACCATTAAGACAATGAAATTCACAAAATATTTGGCAGCCTGCTCTATAGCACTGCTCGCTTTCGGAGCTACTTCGTGCAGCGATTTCCTGGATAAAGAACCCGAGAACAAACTTCCGGAGGAAGAGGTGGACTACACCGATGTCAGCAAAATGTACGAGCCTGTATCGGGCGTATATGCCAGAGTAAGGACCGGTGCCATGCACTGGATTATATGGCCTCTGTCTATTGTCAGGGACGATGATATGTGGTCGGGACGAAAAGACGACCAGCAACTGTTGGTGGAGTTCGGCAAATTCAACTACGACAGTGCCTTCTGGGGACTCAACGAAACCTGGAACCAATACTATAGTATAATAAAGGTGGCGAACAGCGCGCTCATCTCATTGGACAACTACGTGGCAAACACTAATGACGAGAGCCTGAAAGCACAGTACAGAGCATACAGCGGTGAGGTGCATTTCCTCAGAGCATACGCTTACTACAGACTGTCACAGATGTTCGGAGACATCACTATTCTGAGAGACAACAACCAAAAAGATCTGACACGTTCCACAAAAAGGCTGGTGGAAAACTATATGCTTGAGGATTTGGAATATGCTATCGAAAACTGTCAGAGGAAAAATCCGAACGAGATGGAGCACGTGGGAGCCGTCACAGTATATACCGCCGAGTTGCTCGCCGCTAAAATATACATGAACAGGGGCGAATATGACAAGGCTGAGACGCTGACCAATGACATCATCAGCAGCAGGAAGTTCTCTCTCTATCCTGACTACTATCAGTTGTTCAAGATACCTGGCAAGCTCTGTAGCGAGTCGCTGTTCGAGTGTCAGTGTACAGACTTCGGACAGTCGACTGGCGATATGGTGGACGCGGACAACTGGTTCGTGTTCCAAGGACCCGGCAACCTCGGCGGATGGAACTTCATACGCTATGAGACCGACTTCTATGATTGGGCGGCATCACGTGGCGAGACCGTGAGGCTAACCACAACATTCATGCCTGGCGGTGGAACGCTGACACCGAGTGGAGATGCAGTGACAAGCGGTTCCGCAACAGACTATTATAACGGAAAGGCATATACGCCGACCGACCAACTCACACCGGGCAGGACGAAGTATGGCTCAAACAACAACGTACGCATCTTCCGCTATGCTGATGTGTTGCTTATAAACGCAGAGGCTAAGGTGCGTCAGAACAAGAATGGCGATGCGCCGTTCAACGAGGTGCGCGCGAGAGCCCTGATGCCTGAACTCACCGACGTTACAGTCGACCAGATTCTTGACGAGCGCCGTATGGAGCTTGCCGGCGAATGGGGAGAACGTTACAGCGACTTGGTAAGAACGGGAAAGGCTGCTGCCGTACTCGGTTCGAAAGGATGGGATGCCTCCAAGACCTACTATCCGGTTCCGTTCACCCAATTGAGCAATGTTCCAGAGTTGGGTAACGACCCTATTGACACAGAAGAACCTGCTGAATAGAATATCATTTCTATTTTTCCACTCCTACAGAATATGCTGTGGGAGTGGAAACTTAAAAGAAGTATGGCTGTGTTCCCCACGCGTTCACAGGCTGTACGGTATGACCAAATACCCCATTATTACTTTTATAACATGAAAAAAAACTATAGATATTTTCTTTTACTTGTTCTTTTCATCATGCCACATTGCATGATGGCCAAAACGGCAACGCTCGACGTGATGACATTCAACGCCAGACTTGACGCTGAGGTAGACGGCATAAACGCATGGGGAAACAGAAAGGAGTCTGTTTGCAGGATGCTTGAGTATTACAGTCCTGACCTTATCGGTATGCAGGAGGTGCGTCCTAACCAGATGGAAGACCTGAAAGCGCGCATGACGGGCTATGCCATTGTGGGCGCGGGACGCGATGACGGAGAACACGAAGGCGAACATTGTCCGATATTATACAGCAAGGACAGATTTCTGTTGCTGAAGTCTGGCGACTTCGCGCTTAGCGAAACTCCCGACGTGTTTGGTGTAAAAGGATGGGATGCATCTTATAACCGCATTGCCACGTGGGTTGTAGTGAAAGACAAGAAAACGGGAAAGAGAATAGCATATGTCAACACGCACCTTGACAATGACGGTAAGGTGGCACGGGTAGAGGGCATAAAGCTTGTGCTTGAGAAGATGAGCGTGCTTGCACCCGGACTGCCGCTTATTGTAAGCGGTGACTTCAACTGTGTGGAAGACGACCCGCTGTCGGTGTTGCGTACTGCCGAGATGAGCAACTGCAACGACAAGGCACTCATTTCATACGGCCCGGAATGGACATATCATGATTACGGTCGCCTGCCTGTTAACGAGCGTCAGAAAATAGACTATATATTCGTTAGCGGCGAATTTGGTGTTGACAAATATCGCGTTGTCGGCGACAAGCCCGATGGCCATTATCTCTCTGACCATTGCCCGGTATTGGTTAACCTGCGCATCAAATAAGGGATAAAGACAATTCAATATCTGTATTTTTCAAAAGACTTTTGCTTTAGAACTATGAATATATATATATTATCAGGCATCATATCGTTTTCAATACTTATGCCGGCTCATGCTGCCAGTGACTCCATAAAGGTGGTGAAGGGACAGGTGAGCGACTATTATATCCCTGTTGTTGAAAAATATATGATTACGGGTACGGTAGTGGACGAAGCCGGCAAACCGCTTGAGGGAGCGACCGTAATGTATTTCGCCTCTCCTGTTCACTGCAACACGTCTGCCGACGGCCGTTTCTCGCTGAAAGCCACAGACAGCGATGTGTATATCTATGCCTACTATCCTGGTAAGAAATACGCCAATGTGGTGCGCAAGAAAACAGAGCGTGACATTACCATAGTGATGCACGACGGCGGCAACTCTCAGGGATTTGAGGGAACAGCGTGGTGTAACGCCACGAATGTGTTGTCGCGCCAGCCGGCAAAGGCCACGAAGTGGTATGATCCATATCGCAAGAACCCGACTACCACATTCTGCAATCCGCTCAATATAAGTTACAACTATGAGCCATATAATAATAATGTGAAGACCGGCGGATGCTTCCGCTCGTCTGCCGACCCAATGGGACTGACATATAAGAACCAGTATCTGCTGTTCTCTACGAATCAGGGCGGTTATCACTATAGCAAGAACCTAAGCGACTGGGACTTTCAGGTGGCTTCATTCCAGCGTCACCCGACGGATGATGACCAGTGTGCACCGGCAGCATTCGTATCTGGCGACACTCTTTTCTATACAGGTTCCACTTACGAGGGACTGCCGATATGGTATTCCACGCATCCCGAAACAGGCAGATGGAAACAGGCAGTATGCCGCAACACGCTGCCTTCATGGGATCCATGCCTGTTCCTTGATGATGACGACAGACTCTATCTCTACTACGGTTCAAGCAACGAGTATCCGCTGAAAGCCGTTGAACTCAACCGGAACACGTTCGCACCAATCAGCAAGATACATGATGTCATGGCACTGCATCCGAAAGAACACGGGTGGGAACGTTTCGGAATGAACAACGACGATGAGGTCACGCTGCCGCCATTCACCGAGGGCGCTTACATGACCAAGCACAACGGGAGATATTATCTGCAATACGGTGCACCCGGTACTGAGTTCAAGGTATATGCAGACGGTGTATATGTCAGCGACAATCCGCTCGGCCCGTTCGTCTACCAGCGTCATAATCCGATGAGCTATAAGCCCGGCGGATTCGTACAGGGTGTGGGACACGGCGGTACATTCAAGGATCTTCACGGGCAGTATTGGCACGTTGGCACCTGTATGTTGTCACTGAAATATAAGTTTGAGCGTCGTATAGGACTCTATCCTGTGAATTTCGACGCTGACGGAGTTATGTACTGCAACACCGCTTTTGGCGATTACCCACAACGTAATGCCGACTATCAGGGTGAAGACAGATTCAGCGGTTGGATGCTTCTGTCTTATGGCAAAAAGGTTACTGCATCGTCTACCGACAGCACTCTTGTTGCCGAAAACCTGAGCGATGAAGATATACGCACTTATTGGAGTGCGAAAACCGGTGAGGCCGGTGAGTGGATTATGATGGATCTTGGCGCAACCAAGAACGTAAGGGCACTACAGTTGAACTTCTATGACCACAAGACTGTTCAGACAAACCGTGCAAACGACACTTATTATCAGTATTGCGTATATGCCAGCAATGACGGTAAGACATGGGAACTCGCAGTAGACAAGAGTGACAATGACCGCGACGTGCCACACGATTATGTGGAACTGCTTTCACCGTTGCAGACCCGTTATCTTAAGGTGGTAAACCTCCATGTACCGGGACGGGGCAGTTTCTGTATGTCAGACTTCAGAGTCTTCGGCAACGCAGAAGGTGAACTTCCGGCAGAGGTCAGGAATTTCAAGGTGGCACGTGACAAGAAAGACCCACGCAACGCAATGATTACATGGTCAGAAGTTCCTGGCGCTTATGGCTATAATATCTATTACGGGACAGAGAAAGACAAACTCTATCATTGCATCACCGTGAACGGAGCTACGGAATACGACTTCCGTGGTATGGACCGCACCACCACCTATCACTTCACCATCGAAGCTCTGTCAGAAACAGGAGTGTCGGCACGCACTAAAATCCAAAAACGATGAACAAGAGAATGATGACCGCTATCCATATAGTTGCTTTTCTGTTACTGGCATTCGTGTCTGGAATAGCAGCCTCGTCGTTCTACATCGGCGACAGGAATCTTCTTGTTACGGTTGCCGCAACAGCATTGGTGGGGGCATCTCTGTATTCCACATTACATAAGTTTGCATGGATAAAGACTCTGACAATCATCACAGGCCTTGTCGCAGGCTTCATCTGTTCGATAACAGGCATTTGCTAACTAACAATAATATATATATGAGACTAAAAAAAATATCACTGGTTATGCTGACGGCGTTCGTATCAATGGCGTCATGCGCTTCTTCCACATCGCCGGAAGCAGATATGGGGGCAAACAATAATAATGACCCGTCATACGTACCGGGGCGTCCTAACTCGTTCAAAAACGACGATGCCTTCCTCGATTATATCCAGAAGGTGACTCTCGATTATATTTGGGAGGGTGCGGAACCTGTTTCCGGTATGGCAAGAGAGAGAATCCATTTGGACAATATATATCCTGAAAACGATGCCGATGTGGTAACCATTGGCGGTAGCGGATTTGGCGTTGCCGGACTTCTCGTGGGTATAGACCGTGGATTCATAAAGCGTGACGCAGGCGTGAAACGGCTTACGAAGATAGTAGACTACCTTGCTAAAGCCGACCGTTTCCATGGCGTATGGCCACACTGGCTGAACGGTCCTACCGGCAAGGTGAAGCCTTTCGGTATGAAAGATAATGGTGGCGACCTTGTAGAAAGTGCGTTCTTGATGCAAAGTCTGCTTTGCGTACGCCAGTATTTCAAGGACGGAAACTCTTCTGAGAAAGCTCTCGCGGCGAAAATAAATAAACTTTGGCATGAAATGGAGTTCGACTGGTACACCCGTGGCGGTCAGAATGTGATATACTGGCACTGGTCTCCGAACTACGGATGGGAGATGAACTTCCCCTTGGAAGGCTACAACGAATGTCTTATAGTGTATGTACTTGCGGCCGCATCTCCTACACATACCGTACCGGCTGCCTGCTATCACGAAGGATGGTCACGCAGCGGGGGCATCAAGAGCGATGCAATATTCAACGGGTATCCGCTTGAAGTGAAGCATAACGGTGCGGAAAAGACCGGCGGACCGCTTTTCTGGGCGCACTACTCTTGGATAGGACTCGACCCACGCAACCTGAAAGACAAGTATGCAAACTGGTGGAATGTGGTGCGCAATCATGCAATGAGCGATTACGCATATTGCGTTGCCAACCCGAAAGGCTATAAGGGATATGGAAAAGACTGCTGGGGGCTCACAGCGAGTTATACGGTGAAAGGCTACAATGCCCATTCTCCGGCAAACGACCTTGGCGTGATAACTCCTACTGCGGCTTTGTCATCGTTCCCATATACTCCAGAACAGTCGATGGCTGCGTTGAAGTATTTCTGGAACAAGGGCAAATGGATATGGGGCAAGTACGGATTCTATGACGCATTCTCTGAACAGGAGAACTGGACACTGCCCCGTTATCTCGCCATTGACCAGCTCACCATAGCTCCAATGATAGAGAACTACCGTACAGGGTTGCTGTGGAATCTCTTCATGAGTTGCCCGGAGATACAGCAGGGATTGAAGAAACTCGACATTAAATATTAAAAAACATAATATAAAAATGAAAATAAGGAAATTGATAATCGCCATGACTGCCGTTTGTTTCGCAGGAGTGGCAGAGGCACAAGTCGCGCAGCAAGACTCTAAGATGAATGCTTTCATAGACAATCTTATGTCTAAGATGACGCTGCATGAGAAGATTGGTCAGCTTAACCTGCCTGTTACCGGGGACATTGTTACGGGACAGGCTAAGAGCAGTGATATTGCAGGAAAGATAAGCCGTGGCGAAGTGGGCGGACTTTTCAATCTGAAAGGTGTGGAAAAAATACGCGAGGTTCAGAAGCTCGCGGTAGAGAAAAGCCGCCTTCACATACCTTTAATCTTCGGTATGGATGTGATACACGGCTACGAGACAGTGTTCCCTATCCCAATGGCATTGTCATGCAGCTGGAACATGGATGCCATTGAAAAAAGTGCGCGCATAGCAGCGAGTGAATGCAGTTCTGACGGTATCTGCTGGACATTCTCTCCGATGGTGGATATCTGCCGAGACCCACGTTGGGGACGTATGTCAGAGGGCAACGGTGAAGATCCGTACTTGGGCAGTGCCATTGCGCGTGCGATGGTGCGTGGCTATCAAGGTGAAGACCTCACCCAGTCCAACACCGTGATGGCGTGCGTGAAACACTTTGCTCTCTATGGTGGCGCAGAGGCTGGGCGTGATTATAACACTGTAGATATGAGCCATTGGCGTATGTTCAACTACTATTTCCCGCCTTATGAGGCTGCCGCCAAGGCCGGAGCGGGTTCGTTCATGACTTCATTCAATGTTGTTGACGGTATTCCTGCATCAGGCAATAAATGGTTGCTTACCGATGTATTGCGTGATATGTGGGGGTGGAACGGTTTCGTAGTGACCGACTATACCGCCATAATGGAAATGATAGACCACGGCATGGGCGATATGCAGACGGTTTCCGCACTGGCCCTGAACGCAGGAACGGATATGGACATGGTGGCTGACGGTTTCATGGGGACTCTGGAGAAATCGCTCAAAGAAGGCAAGGTGACAGAGGAGACCATAAACAAGGCTTGCCGCCGGATTTTGGAAGCGAAATACAAACTGGGACTCTTCGACGATCCGTACCGTTATCTCGACAAGAAACGTCCGGCTAAGAATGTATATACAGCAGACAACAGGGCTGCCGCACGCGAGATTGCGGCCGAGACTTTCGTATTGCTGAAGAACGATAATAGCCGTCTGCCACTGCGCAAGCAGGGCCGCATAGCCCTCATTGGCCCGCTTGGCAACACACGGGCCAATATGCCGGGTACATGGAGTGTCGCAGCGACATTAGACAAATACAAGTCACTCTACGAAGCTATGAGAGACGCAGTGGGCGACAAGGCTACCGTTGCTTATGCCAAGGGCAGCAACATCATGTACGACGCACAGATGGAAGCCAACGGCTCTATGTTCGGAAGAGAAATCCGAGACTCACGTTCCGACAAGGAAATGCTTGACGAGGCTCTGGCCGTGGCACGTGATGCCGATGTTATCGTGGCGGCAGTCGGCGAGACTTCTGAGATGAGCGGAGAGTGCAGCAGCCGTTCGGACATTACGCTTCCTGACGCTCAGAAAGATCTGCTCTCTGCACTGAAGTCTACCGGGAAACCGATAGTACTCGTACATTTCTCGGGAAGGGCTAGTGTGATGGATTGGGAAACAAAGAACTTTGATGCCATTCTCAATGTATGGTTCGGTGGTTCCGAAGCCGGTGACGCTATATGCGACGTACTCTTCGGCGATAAAGTGCCAAGTGGCAAGCTGTCATTCACAATGCCAAAGAGCGTGGGCCAGATTCCAATCTACTACAATCATCTGAATACCGGCCGGCCGTTGGAGAAAGGCAAGTGGTTCCAGAAGTTCCGCAGCAATTATCTCGATATCGACAACGAGCCGCTCTATCCATTCGGATATGGCCTTTCATATACCACATTCAAATACTCAAACTTCAGATTGAGCAGTTCAACGATGACCGAGACTTCAGCTATAAAGGCAAGTGTTGATGTTACCAATACCGGCGACTACGATGCCGACGAAGTCGTACAACTGTATATCCGGGACCTTGTCGGAAGCGTGTCTCGTCCGGTAAAGGAACTTAAAGACTTCAGCAAAATCAACTTGAAGAAAGGCGAGACGAAAACGGTCACCTTTACTATTGACGCGGAAAAGCTTAAGTTCTATAATTCTGATTTGAAATATGTATGCGAGCCTGGCGACTTCAACGTAATGGTTGGTCCAAACAGCAATGACGTACAGACACTGAAGTTCACTTTGAAATAAACGAACCTATTAACAAAGGGGACTAAAGGAACATTCTCCTCTGTCTCCTTTTATTTTAATGTGAGTTCGCCGAATTTCCAACAGTAATCATAACCAGTTTTACGTTATGCGGTTTTGTTACAGAGATCTTGTAATCAAAACAACTCAAAAGAACTGCGTCTTTACAGGTTGAGAAAAAGATTTGAAAATTCATCGAGCTCACGTTATTTTAACAACCGTAATATCATGAGAAGATATAAATCAATTCTATTACTTTGTTGCATATTGTTTCTGACATTGCAGACTGTCTCTGCTAAAACAATACGTGTGCTTGCTATTGGAAACAGTTTCTCTGAGGATGCGATAGAACAGAACCTTTATGAGATAGCCGATGCGGCAGGAGATAAAATCATTATAGGCAACCTGTATATACCCGGATGCTCACTAAAGCGTCACTATGAGAACAGCCAAACGAACGCTAACGACTATCGGTACAGGAAAATTGGAATAGACGGAAAGATGCGGGAAGATGGCAAGTGTGCCTTAAAGAAGGCTTTGCAAGACGAGAAATGGGATTACATAAGTTTCCAACAAGCGAGTCATTTCTCCGGCCTTTACGACACATACGAGCCTTACCTGTCACGATTGGTGGAATATGTAAGGGGTGTGGTCGGGAAGCATCCGAAGTTTATATGGCATCAGACGTGGGCCTATGCGCAAGATTCCAATCATGACGGGTTCAAGAACTACGGTCATAGTCAGAGACAAATGTATGACGCAATCATTGCGTGCTCGCGAAAGGCCGTTAATGACAACCGCCTGTTTCGCGTTGTTCCTTCAGGAACTGCGGTTCAGAATGTGCGCACATCATTTATCGGCGATACAATGAACCGTGATGGCTATCATCTTGATCTCATACATGGACGCTATACGGCAGCCTGTGTCTGGTTTGAGATTCTTTTCCGTAAGTCTGTCATAGGTAATGCGTATACACCAGAAGGGATGAGTCTGGCATATCGTGAAGTAATACAGAGGGCTGCGCATGCTGCTGTCAAGAAGCCTTATGAGATAACTCCTATGCGATAAGCGAATTAAAAACGGCTGCACCAAGTTGATGACCTTGATGCAGCCGCTTATCACTAAGGCTTTGAATTGCCTTTATTTGCCCTGTAATCAATATACGTCCGATATGATGAGATTGTGGTCCAGCCAACTTACAGTATGGTTTCCCCATACCTGACTGATGCCGGTTACTTCTTGGCAAGCACCAGCTCCTTAGTGTCGCGGGCAATAACAATCTCTTCGTCTGTCGGCACTACGCATACCGTTACCTTACTGTCAGGAGTAGAGATAATAGCCTCCTCTCCGCGGATAGTGGCGTTCAGTTCCTTGTTTATCTTTATGCCGAGGAACTCAAGACCCTCGCACGCATCGGCACGCATACCGGTTTGGTTCTCGCCCACACCTGCGGTAAACACGATTGTATCCACACCGCCCATTGCAGCAGCATAGGCTCCGATATACTTCTTTATGCGGTAAGCATACATCTGCAATGCCAGGATTGCACGCTTGTTACCCTCTTTGGCCGCACTCTCCACGTCGCGCATATCCGAAGATATACCGGAGATACCCAGCACGCCACTCTCCTTGTTCAGATAGTCGGCCATCTCCTGCGGTTTCTTGCCCAGTTTCTCCATGATGTATGTTACGGCCGAAGCGTCGATGTCGCCAGAACGGCTACCCATCATCACACCGGCGAGCGGAGTCAGACCCATTGAGGTGTCCATTACCTTACCGTTTTCCACAGCCGACACACTCGCGCCGTTGCCGATATGGCAAGTGATGATTTTCTGAGTCTTTATGTCCTTGCCCAGCATCTCGCACACACGGTGGGACACATAGCGGTGACTGGTGCCGTGGAAACCATAGCGGCGCACGTGATACTTCTCGTAAAGCTCGTAAGGCACGGCATACAGATAAGCGTAGTCGGGCATTGTAGAGTGGAATGCGTTGTCGAACACGCACACCTGCGGCACATTTGGCATGAGATGGTCAACGGCGCGGATACCTTTCAAGTGGCCTGCGTTGTGTACTGGAGCCAAGTCGCAGAGTTCCTCTATACCGTCTTCCACGCTCTGGTCAACAATCACACTCTGGCAGAACTTGTCGCCGCCCTGCACGATGCGGTGTCCCACAGCATCAATCTCGTCAAGGCTCTTGATAGCGCCAATCTCTTTATCGAGCAGAACTGAGAACACCATGTTCACGCCTTCCTTGTGGTCGGGCATATCGTGCATGATTTGTTTCTTCTCGCCGTTCGGCAGAGTTACCTTAATAAACGCTCCGTCGATACCGATGCGCTCCACGCCTCCCTGTGCAAGAACTGTTTCATTATCCATATTGTAGAGCTTGTACTTAATAGACGAGCTTCCACAATTCAATACAAGTATTTTCATTTTTTAATTTTGAATTTTAATTTACGAATTATCGCATAATGCGATTTAGAATTAACGAATTACGATTTTTTATTTTCGAGTTGCGAATTACAAATTGTCGTATAAATTATTATTTTTATATCCACGAGCTGTCTTAGTAACGGAGGTTAATATTTTCTTTAATTCCACACAATCCGAATTAATAGATTCATATTGTTGGCGATTAAGAAAATATGTTTTACGCAGAAGTTCCAACCAATACAACGACTCATTACATTCTTTCAAAGAAATGTAGACCTTTGCTATGAAATCATTTTTACTGACCGCACATTGGGCTTCTGCTAAATTTGCCCCAATACTCGTCCCGCTTCTAAATAACTGATCGGATATTCTATATTCATGCTTTTCCTCATTAAGAAAGCGACAGAGATTCACGACACGAATAGAAAAATTCATGCACTTGTCCTTTAGTATATCTCCAAAATTGCTCATCCAGCAAAGAAAAATTCAAAAATATATAATTCTCAATCGCATCTATGCGACAACTCATAATTCAAAACTCCAAATTCGTAATTATTTCTTCGCGTCCATTGCCTGGCAAGCTGTGATAGCCACCATATAATATATGTCGTCTACGGAGCAACCGCGGCTCAGATCATTCACCGGACGGGCGATACCCTGAAGAATCGGACCGATGGCGATAGCATCGCCAAGACGCTGGACGAGCTTATAAGCGATGTTGCCAACTTCCAAGCAAGGCACTACAAGTACATTGGCATTACCTGCGATGTCGCTGCCCGGAGCCTTCTTGGAACCTACCGACGGCACAAGAGCGGCGTCAGCCTGCAACTCTCCGTCCACCTTCAACTCAGGACAACGCTCCTTAGCCAACTTCGTAGCCTCGACAACCTTGTCCACAACCTCGTGCTTAGCGCTGCCTTTGGTCGAGAACGACAGCATAGCTACCTTCGGATCGGCAAATCCTGCCACGCTCTTGGCAGTCTGTGCGGTGCACACGGCGATCTGTGCGAGCTGGTCGGCATCAGGCATCGGAGTAACGGCCACGTCGCCCATCACAACCACACCGTTCTCACCATACTGAGGCTGCTTCGTGATGAGAAGCATAGCGCCACTCACGCAAGTGATACCCGGAGAGCACTTGATAATCTGAAGAGCCGGACGCAATGTGTCGCCGGTAGTGCTGAGAGCACCCGAAATCTGTCCGTCGGCGCCCTCGGTCTTGATAATCATGCAACCCAAATAAAGCGGATTCTTCACCAACTCGCGAGCCTGCTCTATTGTCATGCCCTTCTTCTTGCGCAGCTCGGCAAGCAACGTGGCATATTCCTCGCTCTTCGGATTGTTCTCCGGGTCGATTATAGTAGCCTTACCGATGTTCTGGAGGCCCCATTCTGCCGCGAGCTTGTTTATCTCCTCAGGATTACCGATGAGAATAATGTTTGCCAATTCATCGGCTAACACCTTGTCTGCCGCTCTCAGTGTGCGTTCCTCTGTAGCTTCAGGGAGTACGATGCGCTGCTTATTACTTTTAGCGCGCTCTACTATTTGCTGTAATAAATCCATAGTTTGTATTTTTTAGATTTGTCTATTTTGCTATTTACAGATTGCAAAATTAAGAAATTAAATTGACATACACCTTATATAATAATATATTTTTTTATTAAAACCGTGTCCTACGGTATTAATTCTAATTTATAAGTAAAAATAAAAGAAAAAGCGCACATACCGGATTACAACGCAAAGATAACTGTTTTGCACCGTGCACATTATGCCATGCCAATGCAACGACATTGCTTTCGCAGAAAATTTTAGCTAAAATTTCTTCTGAGAGTGGCACTTTGGGAACAAATTTTAGCTATAATTTTAAGGCCGGTAATTATCAACAAGTTACGGAAAGGGCGGAAACAGGATGCGGAAAAGGCCGTTCGGTGCGGCAAGTGCGCTGCAATGGAAGGACGGCTAAGTGCCTGATAAAAGGAACTTTTGCGACAACCATAATGAATTATTGTGATAAGCATTTTATGTTGATTGGTTATTATTTGAATTAGATTAGCTAATTTTGCAGCAAAGGAGTAATTTATCCAAAGCCTAAGTTATGAACCTGAATGACGAAATGCTTTTCAGACGCGCAGAAAAAGCCATATTATCTCACGAGTTGTATCTCCGGGACAATATGTCGAGGAGTGTGCTGGATGATTACGTTCACATTCCGAAAAACAAGTTAGCCCTGATATTCAGAGAGTTTACCGGCATGACGTTTCCGAACTATATAAATTCTCTGAGGCTGAAACGGGCTGCCGAAATTCTGATCAAGCATCCAACGCATACTATCGAGAGTGTGGCTAACGACTGCGGAATGCCGGTGGCGCAAACTTTTTACAGGCTGTTCCGAGACAAATATGGCATGACACCAACCGAATACAGACGGAAACAAAAAACCGGTATCAACAAATGATACCGGTTTTTTGTTTGTATAGAACCCACCTTTATATATATGGGAGTGTCATACCATCATTTCTTTGGAGATGATGCTCTCCAACTGCTCTGCCGAGAGGCGCAGTTGGAAGTTGCCGTTCATGGCTACGGAGATGCGTCCGGTCTCTTCCGACACGACGATTGCCACGGCGTCGCTCTCCTGCGAGATGCCCATTGCGGCGCGATGGCGCAATCCGAGTTCTTTCGGGATGTCGTGGTTGTGGCTCACCGGCAATATGCAGCCTGCGGCGCGGATGCGTTTCTTAGTTATCACCATCGCACCGTCGTGAAGCGGGGAGTTCTTGAAGAAGATGTTCTCGATGAGCCGCTGGTTGATGTTGGCGTTTATCACGTCGCCCGTTTCCACGATGTCGTCGAGCGGAGTGCCGCGTTCCAAGACTATCAGTGCGCCCACCTTGCTGCGGCTCATGCTCATGCAGGCCATGACAATAGGCATATACGCTTCTTTGTCCTCTGTCTTTCGCTTCTCGCCGATATGCAGGAAGTGGAACAGGTTCTGCGCCCGCCGATGGGTTCCGATACTATAAAGGAACTTGCGGATTTCCTCTTGGAAAAGCACGATCAGTCCGATTACTCCCACACTGACGAGCTTGTCCATGATGCTTCCGAGCAGACGCATCTCTAAAACCTGACTCACGAAAAGCCATACAATGACAAACACCATGATGCCTATGAAGACATTAAGCGAACGCGACTCCTTCATCAGCCGGTAGATGTAATACAACATCAGTGCGACAAGTACTATATCTATTATGTCTTTTATCCCAAATTCTATGAAATCCATATTCTTTTTAACAACGTTAGTTTATTATTAGGAGACGGGAGTTCTGGA